>Ga0129309_1000855_pt1 | contig 19357 bp, 23 predicted proteins | sample L1105metagenome_FD_94439 | JGI IMG/M metagenome (GOLD analysis project Ga0129309, IMG submission 94439) | Ring-tailed lemur group fecal microbial communities from Wisconsin, USA - L1105 metagenome | ecosystem: Host-associated > Mammals > Digestive system > Large intestine > Fecal | place: USA...
ATAATCACGTCCGAAACGCGACATATCCTTAATGATAACACGCTTGACAAGACCTGCCTCAATATCTGCAATCATCTGCTGAAAGCCTGGGCGGTTGAAGGTCGTACCTGAGATGCCGTCATCTGCTGTTGTCAAGATAGGGACAAAAAATTTTTTGATTTTTTTGTTTACGCCGCCGATTCCAGTTCCACTTGCAGTTCCATAAGCTCATCGGTGAAGCGGAGCTTTACCTCCAGTACATCATCGGGGTAGACATTGACCCGTTCCACAAGCTCATCCATCATCTCGGCGGTCAGTGCGTCAACCTCGGCATAACCGATGTATTTAGCGATGGCCCTGGGCTGTTCCTCTGAATCGTTCTCCATGAGCTTCTCCAGACGGCTCGTTTCGGACGAGATTTCCTGTTCCCGTTCCGTGACGGAGGCTTTCTGCGTCAGGTATTTCTCACGGCTGATCTCCCCGCCGATGAAGCCCTCATAGAGTGCCTGCAAGCGGTCATCCAGTCTTTGCTTCTCATTTTGCAGGGCAATCAGTCGCTTGCCGTAGTCTTTCTTCTCGCGCCTGCTCCGCTCCTGTTGGGCGGAGTTGAGCTTTTCCAGCCGGACAGCGATTTGCGCGTAAAAGTGAATCGCCTCCAGCACAGCGTCGAAAATATCAGTCTCGTCTACTCCATGCCCGGTGCAGGCGTATTCCTCTGTAAAGGAATGGGTGCCGCACCGATATTGCGGTCGTGGCTTTGCGCTCCGCCGCATGGCGTGGCCGCACACGCCGCAGAACACCTTTCTTTTCAGAGGACGGTCAGTTTGCGGGACATAGGGGTGGCTCTGCCTCCCGGCGAGGATTTTCTGCACGGCGTCAAAGCCCTCTTTGGAGATGATAGCCTCATGGGTGTCCTCACGGACGATCCAATCTGCTTTATCCGTTGCCCTGTTCGCCCAATGGCCTATCTGTACCCGCTCCCGTTTGCCGTAGACCACCGTGCCGATATAGCGTTCATCCCGAAGAATTTTCCCGACGTTTGCCTCTGTCCAGAAGTTATCCTCGCAGACGCAGGGCCATTTGCGCTCAATGCCACTGTCATGCTTATAGCGCATGGGGGTCATTATCCCCTCCCGGTTCAGGGCGGCGGCGATCTCCGTGTCCCCGCGTCCGTCCAGGGCCATTTGAAATATGCGCCGCACGATTTCGGCGGCTGGCTCGTCTATGACAAGATGATTTTTGTCATTTTCGTCTTTGACGTAGCCATAGGGGGCAAATGGACTGAGGAACAGTCCCTGTTCCGCCCTCTGCTTTCTGGCGGCTTTGACCTTTTGGGAGAGTTCCCGGCTGTAAAGGTCATAGATCAGCGTCTTAAAGGATGTGTCCAGACTGTCGATGTCGCCGGGGCGGGCGCTGTCGAAGTTGTCGTTGACAGAGATAAAGCGCACTCCCATAAAGGGGAATACCCGACTGATGTAGTTGCCTACGGTCAGGTAGTCCCGGCCAAATCGGGAAAAATCCTTGACCACAATGCACTGCACCCGGCCCTGTTTGACCTGTTCCAGAAGCTCGGTCACGCCCGGACGCTCAAAATTCTTGCCGCTCCAGCCATCGTCGCACAGCTCGTCCACCTGGGCGTCGCACAAATCGGGATGGTCGTGAATGAAGTCAGATAACAACATCCTCTGATTCGCTATGCTGTTGGACTCGAACTTGCCTTCTTCCCGCATATCCCTGTCCTCGCTGGAGATACGCAGATACATGACTACTCTCATCCGGCAGCCCTCCTTTCCTTGCTCTGTTCCTACACTCATCTATCAGACGAGTGTGCGTCTCCAAAAAATCGAACCACATAGGGCTTTTGCTGTCAAGCCGCTCCTGTGCGGATAAAAGCCGCACCCCATGGGGCAGAAGCAGGGCTTGGTACAGCTTCTCAACGATCATGGAATCCCGTGAAAGCCGGGAAAGGCTTTGAACGCACAGAATATCAAATTCACCCTTTTGAGTGCGGGAGAGCAGTTCCCTGAGCGCGGGACGGTTCAAATCCGTTCCTTTGAATCCGATGTCACGGAACTCCTCGACTGTATAGCCGTCCGCAACGCCGCTGTGATTTAAGTGATCTAAAATAGCCGCCCTCTGCACAACAATCCTGTGGTCATCGAAAAACTGGTCGGCGGTGGCAACACGCATATAAATTGCTACCTTGCACATCATATTTTGCTCCCTTCGCTTGTATCTTTTGATTTTATACGAGGCACAAATTCCCGATGACATTTTCCTTTTCCAGAAAATCGCACAGGTTCTTGTACTCGTCCCGGTACTTGAAAATGATCTCCACGCCGTCGTGTTCGTCGATATAGATGCGTTCAACCAGCGCCGTGAGCATATCCCTTGTCAGGGCCGTGGGGGTCTGAAACTGTGTGAACGCCTGCAAAAACAGGTTCTCAGGGGTGTACTGCCTGCCTCTCAATTCTTCCTGTTCCAGAGCGGCAATCGTGCGTTCCGCCTCCTCCGCCTGTTTCTGATAGCGTTCTCTGAGGGATATGTACTCGTCCTCGTCCATCAGCCCCTCCACATAGTTCTGATAGAGGCTGTCATAGAGAGACTGACACCGTTTGAGCGTCCTCTTGGCGTTCACGATGCGGCTGCGGCTCTGCTCCACGTCCCGGCGATACTCCGGGGTGCTGTTGATCTCCCGGACAACGCCCTCCATATCGGCGGCAAGGGCGACCTGTTTCTGTACCGCTGACAGTACGATTCCTGTCAATACATCCTCCCGGATGGACTTCTTGGGGCAAGCCTTGGGGTCATCGGTGTGGGAAGGGCATATAAAGGTGTGCCATAACTTCTTCTCATGGCTGACGCTCTTATAGCGCACAAGGGCGCGGCCACAATCGGCGCAAAACACAAGTCCCTTAAAGATGTTCTCGCTCTGACCCATGCCGTCAAACTTCCCCAGGCGGCTATGGTATTCCTCCCGCCGCTCCTGCGACAGCTTCTGCACCACGTCAAAAGTCTGCTGGTCGATGATCGGCTCATGGGTGTTTGGGACAACGGCCCATTCGGATTCAGGCGTGTAGACCTGCTTCTGTCCATCGTAAAAGGACTGGCGTTTCCGCCCCTGCACCATATGGCCCAGGTACACGGGATGGGAAAGCAGATTCTTCAAAATCTGATTGTGCCAGGGAACATCCTTGTATTTCTCCGTCTTTACCTGCCCCGTTTCGTAGAGATAGGAGGATGGGGAAAGGATTCCGGCGTCGTTGAGCCTCCGGGCGATCTGCACGACGGAGACACCCTCCGCCCTCCATGCGAATATCTGCCGGACCACCGGGGCGGTGTCCTCATTGATAATAAGGTGATGTGGGTCGTTTGGGTCTTTGGAGTAGCCGTAAGGCGCCCACGCCCCGATGAAATCGCCCCGCTTCTGTTTCATGTGTAAGGCAGAAGCGGACTTTTTTGAAATGTCCTTGCTGTAAGCCTCGTTGATGATGTTTTTCAGCGGGACGATATAGCCGTTCTCATTGCGCTCGGCGGTCAGCGTGTCGAAGTTGTCATTGACGGCGATAAATCGAACGCCCAGGAACGGAAAAATCCGCTCCAGATAATTGCCCGTTTCCTTGTAGTTCCTGCCAAAGCGGGAGAGGTCTTTCACCACAATGCAGTTGATCTCCCCGCGCTTGACTTTCTCCATCATAGCCTCAAACTGAGGGCGGGCGAAGTTCGTCCCCGTCTCGCCGTTGTCGCACCAAACACCCACCAACTCCATATCCGCATGGCGGCTGATGAAGTCGCACAACAGCTTCCTTTGTCCGTCGATGGTATCCGCGCTCTTTTTGCCGCTGTCCTCCACGGACAGGCGCACATAGGCGGCGGCCTGGCATTTTACCTCGGTCTTTTCCTCCCTGACCTCCCGAACGGGGGCGAGGGGGTTGACCTTTCTCTTTGTCCTTGCCATTATACTGCCTCCTTGAGCTGTGCCTGCCGCATGATGTCCATTTGCCACGCATATTCATCCTGCCAGCGGTAGGTGATTGCCACAGTGTTATCTTCGTAGACCATAATCCGATCTATCAGGGAAACGACGGCCTTGCGGTCAAGTGCCGAGAGATTTCGGTAACGCTTGAAATTCTCCATCCAACTCAAATCTGTCGCTTGCGTTTTGATGGTCGTAAGCCGCTCCCGAAGGGCGTCCATCTGCTTTTCAGCGTCAGCCGCCCGCTGAGTAAAGCTCTGTTTCAGCCGCATATACTCCGTCTTGTCGATGATACCGTCCGCGAGGTTTTCATAGAGCGACATGAGCAGCTTTTGGAGCTTCTCATAGTCCGCTCTTTTTTCATCAAGCTGTCGCTGCACCTTGACCGCCTCGGCGGTACGCAGCGGGGCGGTGTCCGTGATGGAGAGTATATATTCTAAATCGGCCACGGACGCAATGCGCCTTTGCAGTGAACCAAGTACGATTTTCTCCAATTCTTCTGAACGAATCCGATGGGGAGAACAGCTTTTGTCCTGCTTGTTGGCGGAGCAGATATAGTAGTGGTACTTCCTGCCTCCCGCGCTGACCGGCTTCTGTATCATGCTGGCCCCGCAGTCGCCACAGAACACCATGCCGGAGAAAAGGGAGATTTGCGTTTCCTCCGGGCTTCTCCGGGTGTCCAAAGCAAGCACCTTTTGGACGGTTTCAAAATCACCCTTTGAGACAATCGGCTCATGGCTGCACTCGATGACAGACCACTCGCTTTCGTCCTTTTCCACCCGCTTGTGGATTTTGTAGCTGGGCGTCGTGTGCCGGCCCTGGGTCAGCGTCCCGATATAGAGGGGATTCTTCAGCAGCCGGATCACCGATGCCGCCGACCAGGATGCCTTCACATTCGTCTGTAAGGGGGTGGAGCATTTCATGCCCAGGGAGCGTTTGTACTCCAAAGGCGAGAGAACGCCCTCCCCATTGAGCCGGTCTGCGATGTCCTGGGGACTGACGCCCTCCAGCTTCCATGCGAATATCTGCCGGACGACTCCGGCGGCGTATTCGTCCACCACAAGGCGGTTCTTGTCCTGCGGGTCTTTGAAATAGCCGTAGGCGGCAAAAGGCCCAAGAAACTGCCCGTTCTTCCGTTTGATTTCAAGCTGGGAGCGGATTTTTACGGAGATGTCCCGGCAATAAGCCTCGTTGATGAGGTTTTTGAACGGAACAATAAGGTCGTCCGACGCGCTCTTTTCCCGGTAGCTGTCATAATTGTCGTTGACGGCGATGAAGCGTACCCCCATAAAGGGAAAAATCTTTTCGATGTACTCACCAGCGTCCAGATAGTTCCGGCCAAAGCGCGAGAGGTCTTTAACCACGATACAGTCCGTCTTTCCAGCTTTCACATCCTCCATCATTTTCTTGAAGGCGGGCCGCTCAAAGGTCGAGCCGGACCACCCATCGTCCACCTGAACGGCATACTCCTGAATGTCGGGGTGCTGTTTCAGGAAGTCACGGAGCAAACTCCTTTGCCCTGCGATGCTGTTGGATTCCTCCTTGTCCCCGTCCTCGCGGGAGAGCCGGAGATATAAGGTGGCCCTCCAAATCCTGCTGATTTCTTTCTGCATACTGCCAACTCCTTTCGGTTCCCAAAGCCGAGCAGGAGCGGCGATTTGTCCCTATACGCAGTGTACCTCAGTTCAGCCGCCTTGTCGATGATGTCACAGGGCGGCGCACTTGGAACGGACATAATCAGCCAACCGCTGCTCCAGCGTGATGTCTGTATCGGAAAAAGTGATTTTTACTACATACTTCCCGTGCCGGTAGAGGTACGGATTTTTGATTTGCCGGATAAAATCCCGCATCCGCTCCTCCTTGGGGAGCGAGGTGTCAACGGTCACGGTTTGAATGTCCACCAGCGACTCTCTATCGATTTTTTCGTGATCCATGCAATTTCCTCCTTACTTATAAAACTCAGCGCACAGCCTCATGCGATTTGTGCTTCTGTGCCGCATGGACTTCCCGGACACGGGCGGCATAGCGGCTGATCTCGTTCTTGTGAAATGTGATGATTTCTTTTGCTTCATCGGGAGAACACCCTTGCAGCTCGTCAAGCAGGTATTCCACCCTGTCTTTGTTCCGAATGGACTCCATAAAAAGCGGATGCCATTCTTCCTCCGCAGTTCTGGGAGCGTACTCCGCCTCCCATTGCCGGAGCAGGCTAAAATAGACGCAAAGGGCGCGGTAGTTTTCGTTCTGGTAGTTTTTCAGCCGCTCCCTCAGAGATCGGCGGGCCTTTGTGGGGCTGTGCCGTGGCAATCCACCGCCCGTGCGCTCCTTGTCATAGGGAATACGGAAATCTGCGGCCAGCTTCTCCGCCGCGTCTTTTAGCCCAATGTCAAAAAGCTGGGAAGTGAAGTCGATCACATCTCCGTCCGCGCCGCAGGAAAAACAGTGAAACCGCTCATCCACTTTCATGCTGGGATGGCGGTCATTATGAAAAATACAGCAGGCTTTCCCCGTGCGGTCTATCTCTACACCATAACGCTCCGCGGCGTCCCTTGTGGTAACGGCCTCCTTGACCGCTTCAAACAGATTCATATGCGACCTCCATAGTGAAAATGACTGTGTTCCCAGGCACAACAATAGGCTGACGGGGGATCAGACCTGCCGTAGCACTTGGTTTTGCAGCTTATCCCGTCAGCCCATGACTTCTACCTGTGAGCAAGCTCAGTGAGAAGTGTATTTGGTTTTCCTGATGTGCTTGTTGTTGGCGCGGCGCATTTTGCGCCGGTATCCCGGCTTGTGCATCCGCGCCATTTCCAGCTCGCCCCTCTCAAAGCTGCGGAGGGCGGCTCCCATAGCGTCCTTTTCCGTGGACTTCCTGTATTTGTTCATAGCGCCCCCTCAAAAACGGAGAGGGAGGTTGTTCAGTTTGCTGGTGCCGTTGTAGATGTTCCAGACCTCCAGAATATACTTCTGCGGGGCGGGGAGGGAATCGCCCGCGGCCCTGGCCCTGCGGGTGATGTGCATGGGGTCGTAGCGGTGGCACCGGCTGACCAGCCGCCGGGGATCATACTCGTCGTGATAGATTTTGACGAACTCCGTCACGCCCTGGATGGTTTCAGCGCGGAGGGAATCCTTGTGACCCTCCCATGCGGCGGCGATGATTCGCAGGGCCTCGGTGTAGATGTCCTCGCCCACGGACTTGAACTCCCCATAGGCGGTGGCAACGCAGCCGATGCGGTTCTGCCCCCTCGTCTGATTGAAAGAGAGCTGGAGGCCGGTGCTTTCCGTCGCGTCCATGAAAGCGATGGCGTCGGGGTCGCCGGCGAACACCAGGGCGCGGAGCTTCGCGCCGGGGTAGACCTTGGCGGCAAAGCCCGTCTGCTGGGCAAAGAGCAGGGCCTCGTCCTGGGGCGTCAGGCCGCGATAGACCTTGCAGACGATGGGCAGATTAAAACCGCCGCCCAGCATCTTTCGGGCGGCGATGGTGTGCTGTCCATCAAACACATAGTATTTGCCGTCGCGGGCGCTGACCTTCGGCTCGTTGGCAACGCACTCGTTGAAGTTTTCCGCGATCTCCCGCACCCGCTCTCGTTTCAACTCCCGCTGATAGAGGTCGCGGGGGATAATCAGCTCGGAGCTGTCAAGGGCCATCGTTTCATAGAGCAATTTTTCGGGCTTCATGGTTCCATTCATATCGGGTTCCTCCTTCAATGTGTAAAATATAGTGTTTCAGGTCTTGCAGAGTAGCGATGACCTGTTGGCGATACGATTCATCGGTGATGAGCTGCGGCCAATCCTCAAGAGTGGCATCAAAGGACTGTAAAGCCCTCGTGACCTTCCACTCAAACTGTTTGACGGCACTCTCCACCGTTACGGTGTGTTCGTTTGCGTCCGCTGTTGTATTCAGAGTGACATCGGGCAATTTCTTTCGTTTCTTGCCTCGCCCCTCATTCGGAGACTTGTTGCCTCGACGAAACACCTGGTCAATAATGGACTTTCGTTCTTTCGGGGATGCTCTTGCCACAGTCCGCATTTCTTTCTGTGTGGGTTTGATTTTGCCGGAGAGGACTTCCTGACGAAAGCCGGGGAAATCCTCATCTGCAACGGTCACACCTTTGGAAAACTCGTCTGCTCGCTGCACATATCCTTCGCTTGTACCCGTTTCTTCCGCTATCTTAGTGCGTGTACCGTGTTCTAAAATCAGTGGATCATTTTGATCCACTGATTTTGCTTGATCGCTTTTGCGGTCCCCACCGTTGGCCATCTTCTCAGCATTGTATCGTTCTCCAATCAGCACTTTCTTCTGAACCGGCGTAAGATTTCGCCTCCCAAGCTGATTCTTGCAAATCCAGGCAAGGGCTTCATAGCGGTTTTCAAAGTCCTTTTCGTAGACGGTGAAAATGATCTCTGGGTGGGCCTGTGCGATTTTGTAGCGGTTATGGCCGTCCACAATGGTATCGCCCCACACGATGAGGGGCATGAGGACAGCACCCTCGGAGAGAATGTTCTGCTCCAACTGCTGAAACTCATCGCTTGTCAGGGGCGGTATCCGGCTTTCAAATTCCGGGTCAATTTTCAGGACGGGGTTTACTCTCGGCTGGCTCATGGGGCTTCCACCTCCGTGGGAAGGTAGTCGTCCTCGCTGAGGTGGAGGCTCACCCGCAGGGCGGCGTCGATCTCCTCCATCTGCTCATCGGTGAGTTTCCCAACGCACTCCCGCAGGCGGCGCTTGTCCAGGGTGCGGATTTGCTCAAGCTGGAACACGGAGGGACGCGGCAGGCCCTCAATGTTGGGGAAAATCACATGGGTAGGCTGGCGGGGCTTCTTGTGGGTACGGCTGGTGGCCGAGGTGACGATGACCGTGGGCGAGAAGAAGTTGCCCATGTCGTTTTGAAGAATGAGGACGGGCCGGCACCCGCCCTGCTCGTGACCGAATATGGGGTCGAGGTCGGCGTAGTAGATTTCGCCGCGATGGTATTCCTGATTTTCAATATCCATACTGCAACGCTCCTTTTCTCTGGATATGTAGACAGCAGCCGCCTCGCCGTTGCAAAGTCCGCCACTTTGACACGGCTGCTGATGATTGCTTCGTAAATCTTTTGATCCCCATTTGTCCCCGACACCCCGGAATCATTAGGAAGTCATCAGGCGGCGGCTTGCTGGACCGCTCCATAGGAGTCTCACCTCCCCGCCTTCTTTATGGCCGGGCCGCGAATTACGGAAGTAATCATTATCCCTTACGCATGGTCATCGCCGTCCCGGTGGCAATCCGGTTAATCAGACAAAGATGGATCGCTCTCTGGATGGTGGGGAGGCAGCGATGAGGAAATAAATTTTTGTATTCCGCATTTTTGGCTCCCGCACCGTCCATGTCATGGCGCTCTTTCTGAAGGGCTTATGCTCGTCGCAATATGCGTAGGAACGTACCTGATGAATGCCTATTCAGTTTTCAAAGTTCTCGTGTGGTCAGGCGGGTCGCCCCGGCTGATGATTTAAGTTTAGAGGAAAACGCTCCGAATTTTTATGGTGCAGTACGCCGGTTTTCCCGGCGAGTTTTGCCGGGTCAGAGGGTTTTCCGCAACGCCGTCAGTTCTGCAATGGCGGCATCTATCCGCGCTGCCGCCGCATCGGAGTGTTCTTTTCCCAATATGAGGTAATCCAGACTGACATCGAAAAATGCAGCCATGTCTATCAGAATTTCAATGGAGCATCTGTGCTTCCCGGTTTCGATTTTGCCTAAGTGGTCGATCCCCACATTCAATTTCTCTGCTAACTGCTCCTGTGTCATGTCCCGATCCCTCCGAAGCTGACGGATGCGTTTGCCGATTTTTTCGATCTCGTAACACATAAAAAGTCCTTTCCCGACCAAGCCGGAAAAGGACTTCAAAATCAGCGCATGAAGCAATCGAACGGAGCAAACAAAAAAAGCGGCGATGAACAGGGGCATACAGGGTATGCCTGACTGCTTCATACGCCGCTTGACAGCTTAACGCGAAACCGCGTTTACTCCGCTTGATCGATTATGAATTGATGATTTCAGTATTCAGTTTTATCTTCCCGCCCTGCGGCTGCGCCGCTTGCGGAAGTAGCCCATATTATAGGGCGTTGTGGTCTTGCAGTTCGGACACTTAATTTTGAAGTGTCCTGACGCATCGGAGAACAGCGATGCGACATAGTGGTGGCAATGGGGGCAGTAGAGCGGACGCTCAGACAAATCGAGAGATTCCGTGCGGGAACGCTCCACCTTGCTTTGCGTCTCAGGCGTCATGGGCTTGATTTTGTAAGCCCTGATCGGTACTTGCTGAATCAACCGGCATCCCTCCCATCAAAAGGACATCTCGGTAGCAAAATACTCGGAAATGTCCCGGTAGTCGATAAGCCCAAGCTCTTTGAGCCGAATCCGCAGAGCGGAGAACGAGACGCCAAGGCAGTCCGCCATCTTCTGCACCGACAGCTTATCCTCTCGGCACATAACATTTCTACCGTAAAGCCGGACAAATTCGCCGTTCCTGAAATCGCAGATCGTCTGCTCAACGAGAAACCGGGGCATCAGCAGAACGGAGGCCAATCGGTTTGTGTGCATTTCACAGAGGGTGAAGTGATCCCGCAGCTCATCGATCATGTATTCATGCTCTCTGTCAAAGTAGCGGTTGAAGCGAGGACCGGGGGCGGTAGGCGACATCTGCTCATAGATTACATGAGCGGCCTCATGCGCCAGGGTGAATCTGCGCTCCCCGCTTTTGTCCGCACGGAGCAGGTAACGGTCAATAACGATGGTGCCGGTGGGAAAGACTGTGCTGACCTTTTTTCCGCCGTCAAAGACCTCCAGGGGATACTTTCCGTCTGAGATAAATCCCAGCTTGTCCCGGTCCTTTTCGGCAATTCCGGCGTAGACGATGGGCAAATGCAGGCAGTCCGTAATGAAGCCCTCAATGTCTACGCACTTCGGCGGCGGCTCTCTGTTGCCGATATACAATCGAATGAAGTTTTGGCCAACCTCCTCGATTTCGTCATATGAAACTAATGTCCTCATTTTGCGTGTGTTTCCTCCTGTGTTGGGACGAGGACATACCATCCTCGCTGGGTCAAATACAGATACTTCTCCAAGCCGCCGATCAGGACGGTGTAGCGGATGCCGTCATAAGACGAGTCCGGGCTTCGGCAGGTATGGAGAACACGGTCAACATCCCACACCCGTCCATCTGCCCACATAATCTGCAACGGACGGACATTGCCGGCCTCGTCCATATGGCATTGGGCTTTCACATAAACTTTTTTCATCTTTCGACATCCCTCCCTTCCAAAATTCAACAGCTCACAGAGCCTTGATAACGAATCGCGCCACCCCCTGAACGGAAAGCTCATCCACATAGATGGGTTCCATGCTGTCATTTTCGGGGATAAGCATATAGGACTGTCTTTCTGAATCATAGCCCAGGCGTTTGAGCGTATTGGCGTTCTCATGGAGCGCAACCACGATGTCTCCGACATCAGCCGTCTCCTGTTTGCGAATGACCACCAAATCGCTGGACTCGATCCCGGCATTCACCATGGAATCGCCGGATGTCCGTATGATATACAGTTCCCCGTCTCCAAAAATCGAGGTGGGCAGCTTGACATACTCCTCCACGGACGCCTCGACAACATCCAACGGGCCGCACGGGATAGACCCCGCAAAGACCGCAGCGCCTGTGCCTGGGGAGATACGGTCGATTTTGCTGGTGGAGATTTCGCCGCTGTTGTAGTGGATCAGGCCGCGCTCGCCCATCTCGACCAGGTAGCGGTGCGCCGTGCCGCGGGCGATGCCCACCGCATTTGCGATCTCCGTGGAGCTGGGAGAACGGCCTTCCTCCAGGCAAAAGTCCTCGGCAAACTCCTTGATCCTCGCCATCAGTTCAGGGTCCTTGTGTCTCATAGCCTACCTCCGCTCTATCCGAAGCAACCTGCCTCTGATAGACGCAGTATAGCGCACTCAAACCCCCATGTCAAGAGGGCAAAAAGAAGGTGTGCATTTTTATGCACACCTTCGGCTAATTTTTTGTTTTCTTTTGGTTTTGGCGGATGTAAAATAGAAGATGGATTGATGTGCCGGTTACTGGATGCTTTCCTCGGTGAAGCTGGCCAGCAGCTCGTTGAACTGATTGACAGCCTTGGGAGGGCTGAGAATCCGCATCTTCCCGCCGGAGGCGAACACCCAGCCGTAAAAGGTGTTGCTGAGGGAGATGGTGGTCGTGACCTTGAAATGCTCCTCGTCCACGATTTCAGTGGGGACATTCACACCGAAGCGGTCAATGATGCTGCCCATCAGCTCGTTCTCACACAGGAGCGACACCTGACGCTCCTCGCCGCCCAGCATGGAAAAAGTCTGCCCGAAGTAGTCGGATATGTCGAACCCGCGGGGCTTGGAGACGGCCCTTTCCTCCGTGACGGCGAGGTTGTCAATGCGGTCTACCCGGTATGTAGCGACAATCCCTTTTGCATCGGAGTAGCCCACCATATAGTAGAGGTCATTGTTCCAGAGCATTGCGTAAGGCGAAACTACATACAAATCCCCATCGTGCCGGTGGACTTTCTTTTTGGATGGGGTATAGTCGAAATACTGGAATGTGATCTTCCTCTTGGCGGCAATGGCGGTATGGATATGGTCTACGATACGGAGAATGGCCTCATTTCCCGCTTTGGCCCGGTAGTCCACATAGAGCTGACGCTTTAAGAGCTGCTGTTGATGCGGGCCAATAAAGGTGGACAGCTTGCGGATCAGCGCCTTGCTTTTTCGGGGTGTAATAAACTTGGAGGACTGCACCGCGTCGATCAGGAGTTTCACCTCCGCTGTATCAAAGTGCCGAGTCGCAACGAAGTATTGGTTTTGCACCTTTCTGTCCATTACAATGTCAACGCCCAGGGCGATGAGTTGGGCGATGTCATTTTTGATGGGTCTGGAATCCGGGCGAGACATCCCACACATCTCCAGATAGTCCTTGATCTGCTCCAAAGAGATGGTATGTGTCTCGTCCGTGTTCTCCCACAAACACTTGAACACCAGGAGTGTTCGGTCTTTCAAATCCATAGTGGAATCCTCCGCGAGTGGCTGTTGGCTGTCATTATATCCCATCACCGCAGGATTTTCAATACGCAGCGCCTACTTCGCCGTCAGCCCATGCACGATCTCAGCAACGCTGGCAAGCTGGCTGGGAGACAGCCGCTTCAAATCCCTGACGATCTCCCTGATTTGTTCGGGGTCGCCGGAATCCGTATCAAAGAACTCGGAGGGAGTGATCTTGAGATACTCGCAGATATAGAAGAACCCCGTCAGAGACGGCATCACTTTCCCCGTTTCTATGTTGTTGATGTAGCCATGATTCTGCCCCATTGAAAGGCTCATGTCCCTTGCTGAAACACCGCGAAGCTGCCGCAGCTTGGACAGCCGGAGCGCAAATTCCTTTTCGTCCACCCTCATCACCGCCTTTGTCATATTGTACCCAATATGATATGTGATTCTGGCAGTCCTCGACTGATGTTCTCATTGAAACGGCATTTTGTAAGTGCTATAATGAGGGCTGATGGAGGGTGTTAGCCTATGAGAGCGCAAACCTGCTGTTTCACTGGTCATCGCAAAATCCCACGGGGGCTGGAATCCAAGCTGGCACGGCGACTGGATGCCACGATTGAGGGACTGATCAAAAATGGATACCGCTTCTTCGGCGCTGGCGGGGCGCTGGGCTTTGACACAATGGCGGCGCAGTCAGTCATACGGCTTCGGGAGAGGTATCCGCAGATACGGCTCATCCTGGTTCTGCCCTGCGTTACCCAGGCGGATCGGTGGCCCGAAAGGGATCAGGAGACATACCGAAGCATCATGGAACAGGCGGATAAGGTCGTCTATGTCTCTCAGGAATACACCCGAAGCTGTATGTTCGCAAGAAATCGGCGTCTTGTGGATTGCAGCAGCGCCTGCATCTGTTATCTGACGGAAAGTACGGGAGGTACGGCCTATACCGTGGACTATGCGCGGAAAAATGGCTTGAAAGTCATAAACCTTGCTCCATAAGCGGTTCTTTGGTTGAAAACACTGGAATCCCATCTTCAAAACGGTATAATGGTGCGGGAGCGTATGCTCTACTCTATCAGCGCGGGGACTTGACGCCGTTCACATATGCTGTCAGGTGTTCCCGCGCTTCTCTTATGGAGGTATCGGTATGAAGATCGTATCATGGAATATCAACGGGCTGATGGCGACCTTGAAGAATGGGTGCTTTGCCCCGCTTGCCGCCCTTTCTCCCGATGTACTGTGCATCCAGGAGATACGGACGGCCAGGGAGCCTGTCATTCTGGAGGGCTATCACCACTTCTGGCACCACGGCCAGCGAGAGGGCTATTCCGGCACGGCCATGCTGCTGAAAGATGAGCCGTTAAATGTGACCTGTGGGATGGGCGAGTTCTTTTCTGATGACGAGGGTCGAGTGATGACCGCCGAACTGCCAGGGTTCTATATTGTCGGCGCATATGTCCCCAACTCACAGAAGAACCTCCAACGGCATCAGTATCGCATGGAGTGGGACGAAGCGTTCAGAAAGTATGTCTGCGACCTGCGCGATTACAAGCCCGTCATTATCTGCGGGGATTTCAACGTGACGAGGGAGAGCATCGACGTATATGAGGAAAATCAACGCCAGTTTTGGGCGGAACAGGGCTTCGCCTCCGATGAACGCTCCGGCCTTGAATCCCTGCTGGACGAGGGCTTCACCGATATGTTCCGGGAACTGCATCCGGGCGAGAGGAGCTATACCTGGTGGAGCAACCGGCTGAAGAAGCGAGACGAGGGACGGGGTTGGCGGCTGGACTATTTCATCGTATCAGATGAGATTGCTGACCGGGTGCTGGATGTGACGCATTATACCGACATCTGCGGGTCTGACCATTGCCCGATTGGACTGGAGGTGCAGGCGTGAGCATCGACCTCCCGGACGAGTATCTGGCGCGGCAATGGGACGAGATGGATTGGAACGCCGCCGAGGAAAAACTCGCGCTGCTTCAGGAACGGCTCACGATTGCGGCTTACCGGCATGATGACAAGGAAATTGAGAACATCCAAAAGAGGATCGTGCGGGATGTGGACATTAAGTGCCTTGCGGTCCGTCATGTATGCAGCTCCACCATGAGTCCCGGAGTGGACAAAGTGAAATGGAAAACCTCGGCGGATAAGATGCGGGCGGCGATGTCCCTGACCTCAAAGGACTACCACGCATCCCCTCTGCGGCAGATCCTCATCACGGCGAAGAACACGGGGAAAGAACGCCGTCCCCGCCTCCCGACCTACTATGACAGGGCGATGAATGTGTTGTACGGCTACTCTCTGATCCCCGTAACGGAGGCGATGGCGGAGCGGAAATCCTTTGCCTTCCGTCCGGGCCGCTCCACGCAGGACGCCCACGAGTATGTCCTGTCGGCAATCAAGGGAGCAAACGCGCCGGAGATCGTTGTGTATGGAGATATTCAAGCTTACTACTCGCACATCCAGCACTCCTGGCTCTTGAAAAATGTCCCGATGGACAAGCACGTTCTCTCGGAGTTTCTAAATGCCGGAATCGTCTTTGCTGGAGAGCTGTTCCCGCCGGAGGACGAGGGGATTTCCGAGGGATCGAACATTTCCCCCTATCTGGGCAACTTCGTGCTGGACGGCCTGCAAAAGCATATCTACACGGGCATCCACGGCACGACCTCCCCCGATGATTATACAAACGGCAATCTGATCCGCTTTGCCGATGATGTCCTCATCACCGTCCGCACGGAGGAGGACGCGCAAAAAGCACTTGCCGCCCTCACGTCATTTCTGGACGAGCGCGGGCTGACGCTCTCGGAGGAAAAATCCGGCCTCGCCTATGTCAAGGACGGTTTCACATTCCTGTCCCGGACCTATATCAAGCAAAACGGCGTTGTCAAGAGTTACCCATCGGACAAGGCTGTGGAGCGGTTTATTGATGACCTTGTGACCACGATCAATACGAACAAGAAATCCCAGCGTGAGTTGATCCTGCTCCTGAACCGCAAACTGAAAGGCTGGGCAGGGTATCACCGATATACGGACGCTCTGCCGGCTTTCCGAAAAGTCGATACCGCCGTCCAAACCGCCCTGCTGGACGCTGCCATCAAGCAGCACCCCCGGATGCAGACCGCCAAGGTCATTTCAAAGTATTGGTACAAAGAGCCAAACGGGAGACATTGCTATGCCTTGCCGGATGATAAGAGCGTCCGGGTAATCCGGCTGGAGGACACCTTGCTCCTGACCCACAACAAAATCAAGACAAACGCCAATCCTTTTGTCGAGAGGGATTATGCGGAAAGCCGGACCCACGCGAGAGAAATCCAGAATGTCACAGGCCGCTATAAGGCGATATGGGAGCGTCAGAATGGCCGGTGTTATTACTGTGGCCGTCCCATATTGCCAGACCAGCCCCGCACTACCGTTCCCCTCAACCTCCATAAGCCGCCGTCCATCAGGAACTCGGTGTATATCCACAAAATGTGCGAGGCCAACGAGTTTCAGATGGTCAGCACGATGGAGGACATATCCCTGCTCCGGCCCTACGACGTGTTTAACATTTTGGAGGGGATCGCAGAGCCGGAGGATAAGCCAAAGGGTCGTTCCAAGAAGCCGATCCAGCCCGGATGGAAGCACTACAAGCTGAAAGAATACTTCGCCAAATCCCAGGCCGCGTCCATCACCCTGACGTTCAAGAAGATAGAGGAGATTGACGGACGGCCCCTGCCAAACTCCGCCCGAAAGAATAGGGATTGGTGGTATCCCCGCGAGAACTGCAACATGATCGCGGAGGCGTGGCTCACGGAGGGATATTCACTTCATAATCTCGATCTGCATAAGGGCAAAATCACGCTCCACCGGGACAAGAGCGGCGTGTCAAAGCTGGTGATCCCCGAAGTGCTGCTGAGTGACAAGCTGCCGGACAACGCCGTGTATGAGTTGGAAGCTCACATGGACTATATTATCAAAAAGTATGGGCTGGAAAAGAAATCCAGAAATAAATAAGCCATGTCCAACGAAAACGCGGAAAAATCCACATCGAACGCTAAATCCTCTGTTGCAGAATCAGTCGAAAAGGTGTATAATTACTTTATATATCTTTACGGAGGTCGGACGAGCATGGATGTCAGCTATAAAAGACTATGGAAACTTCTGATAGACAAAGACATGACAAAGAAAAACCTTGCGGAAAAAGCTGGTCTCAGCCAGTACGCAATCAACAAGTTAAATCGAAATGACAACGTGACAGTAGAAACCTTGGTAAAGGTATGCCGAGCCTTAGATTGTACGGTAGATGATATTATGGAGATTTTACCGGCTGCACAATAAAGGGTCAGTGCAAAACACTTCTTTGGAGGTAAAAGAACATGGCAGAGAAATCCAGTGCGAATATCGGATTTGAAAAACAGATATGGGATGCGGCCTGCGTCCTGTGGGGGCATATCCCAGCCGCAGAGTATCGCAAGGTCATTATCGGCCTGATTTTCCTCCGCTATATCTCCAGCGCTTTTGAGAAAAGGTATCAGGTGTTGGTTGACGAGGGTGACGGTTTTGAGGATGACCGGGATGCCTATCTGGAGGACAACATCTTCTTTGTGCCGGAGGACGCTCGTTGGAGCAAGATAGCTTCCGCCGCGCACACGCCGGAGATCGGCACTGTGATAGACGACGCAATGCGGGCGATTGAGAAAGAGAACGATACACTCAAGAATGTTCTGCCAAAAAATTATGGCAGCCCCGACCTCGACAAGCGTGTTTTGGGCGATGTGGTTGACCTGTTCACCAACATGGACATGGACGACACCGAGGAAAGCAAGGACCTGTTGGGGCGTACATACGAATACTGCATCCAACAGTTTGCCGCCTATGAGGGTGTCAAGGGCGGCGAGTTCTATACTCCTGCCAGCATTGTCAAGACCATCGTTGCCATCTTGAAGCCTTTTGAAAACTGCCGCGTCTATGACCCTTGCTGTGGCAGCGGCGGTATGTTTGTCCAGAGTTCCAAGTTCATCCAGGCGCACAGCGGACGGCGCGGCTCTTTCGCCGTGTATGGTCAGGAATCCAACGCCGACACCTGGAAGATGGCAAAAATGAATATGGCGATCCGTGGGATTGACGCTGATTTTGGCCCCTACCACGCCGACACCTTTTTCAATGACCTGCACCCCACCCTAAAGGCAGACTTTATTATGGCGAATCCGCCGTTCAATCTTTCCAACTGGGGTCAGGACAAGCTGAAAGAGGACAAGCGGTGGAAGTACGGAGTGCCGCCTGCCGGCAACGCTAACTTCGCCTGGATTCAGCACATGATCCACCACCTTGCGCCGAATGGGAAGATTGGCCTTGTTCTTGCCAACGGTGCGCTGGCCACGCAGACCAGCGGCGAAGGCGAGATCAGGAAGCGGATCATTCAGGACGATTTGATTGAGGGCATTGTGGCTCTGCCGCCGCAGCTCTTTTACAGCGTTACCATCCCGGTCACGCTTTGGTTTATCTCCAAGAATAAGCGGCAAAAAGGCAAAACCCTCTTTATTGACGCCCGGAAGATGGGCCATATGGTTGACCGAAAGCACCGTGACTTCTCAGATGAGGACATTCAAAGGCTGGCGGATACCTTTGAAGCGTTCCAGAGTGGGACGCTGGAAGATGTCAAGGGCTTCTGCGCCGTGGCGGATTTGCAGGAAATCGAGAAGCAGGACTTCATCCTCACTCCTGGCCGGTATGTGGGCGTTGAGGAGCAGGAGGACGATGGGGAGCCGTTTGAGGAGAAGATGGAGCGGCTGACCGCTGAGTTGTCCGAACTTTTTTCTAAGTCCCATGACCTTGAGAGCCAAATCCGGGAGAAGCTGGGGGCGATTGGGTATGAAATCTGACTTATCTGTAATTTGTGATTATGTGAGGGAACGAGTAAGCGTTGACACTCTATCTGCGGATAGCTATGTATCAACAGAAAATATGCTGCCAAACAAAGGCGGACTGACGGCAGCTTCCTCGCTCCCAACCACCCGTATGGTGCAAGGATACGAAGTAAATGACGTCCTTGTTTCCAATATTCGTCCTTATTTTAAGAAAATATGGTTCGCAAAGAACGATGGAGGCTGCTCCAATGATGTTCTTGTAATTCGGGCGCGGGACGACATAGACCCCAGATTTTTATACTATGTTCTTTCCGATGATGCTTTTTTCGATTATTCTAATGCCACCTCAAAGGGTACAAAAATGCCGCGGGGGGACAAGGATTCGATCATGAAGTATCAGGTCCCCATTCTCGACCGAACAACCCAGAGCAAAATTGCGGATATTCTTGCCTGTATTGACGCAAAAATCGACACGAACCATGCGATAAATGATAATTTAGAGCAGCAAGC
>Ga0129309_1000856_pt1 | contig 19349 bp, 6 predicted proteins | sample L1105metagenome_FD_94439 | JGI IMG/M metagenome (GOLD analysis project Ga0129309, IMG submission 94439) | Ring-tailed lemur group fecal microbial communities from Wisconsin, USA - L1105 metagenome | ecosystem: Host-associated > Mammals > Digestive system > Large intestine > Fecal | place: USA...
ATTTCATCTGCTACAACTGCAAATCCTCTTCCTGTTTCCCCTGCTCTTGCTGCCTCTATGGCTGCATTTAATGCAAGTAGACTTGTTTGGTCTGTTATCTCTAATATTGCATTTGATAATACATTTATCTTTTCAACTTCCCTAGAGGATTCTATAGCATCTTCTATCTCTTTCCTTGTACTAGCATATACACTCTCAGTGTTATTTCTTGCTTCATTGAATTGACTGCTTAGTGTATCTGCCTTTGTACTTATTTCACTTGAGGTAGTTGCTCCTTGTTCTACTTTTTCTGTAAAATCTGAAATTGCATTATCTATTTGATTGACAGATTCATTTATAGATATAGTTGTTGCTGAGGTTTCTTCCATTCCTGCTGACAATTCTTCTGTAGTTGCCGAAGTATCTTCTGCTTTATTTACTAAATAATTCAATTTTTGTATAGTTTCTTTATATACCTCATGATTAGTACGGATAGACTCTTCCATATCCTTCATAAATACCTTTAGTTTATCAATTATATTTTGATAGGAATTATACATTTGACCTATTTCATCTTTCCTCTTTAAATCTTTTTCATCTATTTTATCCAATAAATTTAAATTTCCTATGTTTTCTGCAATCTCAACAGAATGAACTATTGGTTTGGTAATTGAGTTAGATATATATAGAGATATAATCATAGAAATAACTAATACAATTACCGTAGCCAATATGGTATAGTGAATAGCATCGTCAACATCTCCTATAGCATATTTTTCAGAAACTCCAACTCCTACTTTCCAATCATTCTCCAATGCATTACCAAAGAAGAAAAACCTTTCAATATTATCATAATCTTTAACTTTCCTATCCCTTATGTCCATTTTTTCTTTCTCAATTATAGTATTAAGTTTTCCACCTAATATGTCATTTACATTAATTGATTGCTCTGCACTAGGCTTGAACTCCTCATTCAAATGAGTAACGATATTTCCTCCCTTGTCAATTAGAAATGCATAGGAACCTTTTCCTACTTCTACAGAAGATACTAAATCCACTAAGTGATCTAAAATAATATCACAAGCTACAACACCTTGTTTACCATCAGCTGTTTTGAAAGATTTTGAAATAGTAATAGTCATTTTTGATAAGGCTTCATTAAAGAATGGTTCTGATACATAAATTTCATCACTTTCAATAGCCCCTGTATACCAACTCTGTATGGTTAAATCACAATTAGGTACCCAGCCAATTACATCTACATAACGTCCATCCGAAAATATCATAAAATGGTCCTTTTCGGGATATCTTTCATTTGCTCTTGTCAAATAATTATGGAGATAATCATATTCTAAATTATTATTAAAAACTATACTATCTACAACATCACATAATGTACTCTTTTGTACAGACATCCACTCATCTATTTCTTCAGCTATAACCACAGCTTCTAACTGTACTTCTTTATTTACTGATTCTTCCAGTTTCTTTATAGAAACCTTATAATTAATCATTGATACAGATAAAATACTAACAACACATATTAATGCAGTAAATAATATAATTTTTCCCTTTAGTTTCATTTTTACCACCCTTTCACTCACTTTACAATTATACAAACTTATAAATTTTAGTTTGATAGTTAATAATTGAGTTTATTTTTTATTTGCAATTTTGAGTCGATAAGTTGGTACAAAGCAACAATGTCTTCTTCATAAACTAAAGTATAAAATAATGTGAAAATTTAAACATTAAAATTATTTTAAAAAACAAATTGGAATTTTGAATTTTCTTAAATCATGTTACCATATCTATGTACATTATCTACAAAATGGTATATTATGATGATATCTAATGCCGCTACAATAATTTTCATAAATAAATATCCCAGAAGATAATAATCCTCTGGGATATTTTTATGAAATAACTTTGATTTTATTTTTCTATTTTTGTTATCTTAATAGTCCATTCTGCACCCGAACTTACTTTATATTCTTCCGCAAAACTACCCATATTAATAGCAGCTGAAACATTCAACAAGCTGTTATAGTATAGCAATGGTTTACCTAATTCTACATCTCCAAAGCTATCAGCAAATGGCATATCTCCTTTATATACCACCTTGTCTCCTTCTAACACTTCAACTCTAAACATATCTCCAGCCTTAACATTTAACTTTTCAAACATTTCATCTGGAATATTGGACCAAATGTTTCCATATTGAATATCTAATACTGGAATATTACCCATAACAGTCTTATTCTTAATAGTTGCCTTTTGATAAGGTATCTTTACTATTTCATTTTTAAGCTTAGGTCCTACATCTTCAAATTTGATTTGACCTGAAGCAAGTCTTGCTCCTACATATGCAAAGATATCTCTTCCGTGGAAAGTATAGGATTTTTCAGAACCTTTAAGTCTATTTTTGCTCTCATCAATTTTTCTTACTTCTTCAATTCCCATATCTTCTGCAACTAATCCAAAAAGTCCATTATCTGGTCCTACAAAATAGTATCCATTTTTAGTTTTTAGTACAACAGAATTTCTGTCTGTACCAACACCTGGGTCAACAACTCCTACAAAAACTGTACCTTCTGGCCAGAAGCTACAAGTTTGTTTGAATCTATAAGCTCCCTCCCAAATATCAAAACTTGGTATATCGTGAGTTATATCAAACATCTTTAGCTCAGGATCTGTTTTAAAAGCAACACCTTTCATTGCAGATACAGCTCCATCTTTTAGACCGAAATCTGATAAAAATACTAATGCTGATCTTTTGTCCAAATAGCTTTCTGCCTTTGCAGGTGTCTTTGCTTTATCAGCAAAAGCAAAGCTAGCTGTTGATAGCACTAATACTAGTGCAATAAGTAAACTAGTAAACTTGATATGTGTTTGTTTTTTAGAATTAAACATTCAACCCCTCCTAATATATTTGTTCTGATTTCCTACCAGAATATTATACCACAAATAAAAATTAGTGCCAGATATTAAGTTACTAAATTAGTTTAAAAACCCAGCCAAAGGTCAATTATATGCTCCCCCGCACCAATGTTTTGTCATTTTTCTTGCTTTTATAGTATGTATTTATATATAATGTAATAAAAGAGATTTTATATCATTCCAAGGGGTGATTTTATGGAGCTAATTAATAATAGGTATAGAATTATAAAAAATTTAGCACAGAATAAAATATTTTCTACCTATTTAGTTCTTGATATGTGGGATGAAAATAAGAAGATGCAGTTAAATGTATTAAATTATGAATTCCTACCTAGTTCACTGATAGATTTTTATTCAAGTGAATTTCTAAACTTCATAAATATCAACAGTAGCAACATAATTAAAAATTATTATTTCAACAGGGTTTCTAATATTGATAACAAGGAAATAACAGAAGAACAATATTATTATACTTATGAATATATCAAAAAACATATAAAATTATTAGAATATATAGAAGATATGGATTTTTTGAAAATTATAGATGTTTTTGTAGAAATATGCAAAGCTGTGAACTATCTTCATCTAAAAGGATTTACCTATGGTGAATTAAATCTAAATAATATATTGGTCATAAAAAACAATGGAAACTATAAATTAAAACTTAAAGACTTGGCAACAGTGGAATTAGAAAAAAACTGCTATATAGATGACAATACCGACTGCTCCTATTTTAAATCACCTATAGTACTATCTAGTGAAAATCCTGATAAAGCCTCGGATATATATTCACTAGCAACTATATTGCTAACTATGCTTAGAAAAAAACAAGGTAATTTAAACCCTAAAGATGATTTAGCTATCTTTAGAAAAGAAGTGCAAGATGAATATACTCTAAGGGTACTTGACATTATAGAAAAATACATTACTTTTGACGAATTCTATCCCTATGATTCTATAAATAGTATTATTGAAGATTTAAATAATGCTTTAAATAAAAGCTATACTATTATTTGCATAGAAGAACTTGAAAAACTTAATCTCAATACAAAAATAATTGGAAAAGAAGATGAAATAAATAGTATTACTAAGGCCTATGATTCCATGGTTAATTATAAACCTTGCAATAAGATATTTTTGATACAGGGAAACACTGGAACTGGCAAAACACGTTTTTTAGAAGAAATAAAATTCTTACTTGAGCTAAAAAAGGCAAATATTTATTCTAGTTTTAGCTTAAGCCATTCAAAGGATAACAACAGTAAGCTTTGGACTGAAATACTTAGAAAATTAATATTGGAAGCAGATGTAAAAACGATTGAAAAATACGAATCAGAACTTATGAAATTCTTTCCAGAAGTAGTTGATAGAAAGAATACTGCTCCCATCGAATATTTAAATAAAGATACAACAAAATATAGATTGCTAAATAGAATAGCTGGATTTATAAATGATAGCGTAAAAAATAAACCTGCTGTATTTATAATTGATAATATACATTTGGCAAATAAATTTACAATCGAAACCTTTACCTATTTATATACTGAAGTTATAAATAATAAAAATATAATATTGATTTTTTCCTATAATGAAGGGGAGATTTACAATAACCAAAGATTTTCAAAATTTATAGCTGATATAAAAAAGAGAAATGACTCAGAAACCATTAATATAAAAAATCTAAATAAAGAACAATCTGCAGAAATGATAAAAGAAATAATGTCTATGTTCTATACTCCAATAAAATTGTCAAATAAAATATATTCTCATACTTATGGCAATCCCCTTTTCATAAGCGAAATTATTAAAGAACTATTTAATACCAAAATGATTTATGTCAATGAAAAATCTGGCTGGTGGTATATTGATATAACTAATAATGACGGCTATTATAATTCTTTAAATATACCCAATAGCATAGAACAAGCAGTATTAAACCAAATAAAAGATATTGATAATGATAGCTATAATATTCTTCAAATTATTTCGGTTTTTAACAACCCTGTCCCAGTAAGAGATATATCCACATTTATTGATATGAACCTTGATGATTTAGAAAATATAATTCAAATATTAGTCCATAAAGGAATTTTAGTTAAAAAAATCGAAGACATAGGCTATGTCTATGAAATAAGCAACAAAATATTAAAAAATATTATCTATAAAAAAATAAGTAATGCAGAAAAAATCCAAAAACATAAAATCGCTGCTACATTATTTGAAACTGAAAAAAACCTCAATATAATAACTAATATTGACGAACTAATCTTTCACTTAGAAAAAGCCAATAACAAAGAAAAAGCGAGAAAATACTGCATTAAAAATGCTAAAAAAATGAGAGCCTTAAAAAATATTCAAGCCCAAATTAATTATCTAGAAAAGGCTCTTTCTATTGTTAATAACAATAAGCCCAATGAAAAAATAGAACTACTAATCCAATTAGGAGAGCTATTTATAGAAACTGGAGCTATAAAATCAGCAATAGAATATTTAAATATAGCTAAAGAACTTTCAAAAGTCACTAAAAACCATAAAGCTTTAATAGATGTTTATATCCATATTGTACAAGTAATGGATTTACTGAATAAAACTGATGAAATAACAAAATGCTTAGATAAAGTAGATAAAGAATTAGAAAATTTTAAATACACAGAAGCTCGTTTAGAGTCAAAACGAATTAGAACATTATTAATGCTAGATAAAAACTTACTAGATGAAAGCGTTCAGATGTGCTTAGAAATAATTGAAGAATGTGGTGATAACTACTATAAAACAAAAGGAAACACATATGCACTCTTAGCCTATATCTATACCCTTCAAAGTAAAACTGAAGAAGCACTCCTTTTATATGAACAAAGTATGGATTTGCTTAAATCTATTGATTATACATGGGGAATATTAATTGTATTAAATAATATCGGTACCATTTATGCTAACTATTATCAAGATTTAGGAAAAGCACTTAGTTATTTTACTAAGGTTAGAAATTTAAGTGAAGAATATGGGTTAATAAATAGCGAAGTATTGGCACTAATAAACATTGCGGTTATGCACTATATTAAATATGATTATACAATTGCCTATGATCACTTTAAACTAGCTTTAAAAAAATCAGCAAAAACATATTCTAGAGATAAAAACTTCTTTCTTTACAACGTTTTAACCAGTGTATGTGCTGACATGAACAATTATTCTGAAGCATATTATTATTTCAATCTATCTAAAAAAGAACTTGAACAATATCCTAACCAAGGCTTTGATATTATGGAATTCTACAATGCATGTATAAATATATATACTGCATTTGGTGACTTTAAAAAAGTAGAAGAATACCTACGGAAATCTATAGATTTTGTTGAAAATGGTAATTCCATGGACTATTTTCAAAATATAATAAGTTTAAATACCATTACATTAAGAAAAAAAGAAGTGGGAACATACCATTCAAATATAGAAAAAATAATTGATACATGTAAAAAATTTGTAAGATATGACTTAAAAGTGTCTTCTTTAAGCGAAGCTGCAATAGTACTTGGTGAAAAAAACGATTTTAAAAATGCAAAAAAATTATTATCAGAAGCTGAAAAATATATGAATAAATCAATTCATAACAAAGTTAAAGCAGTATATTATTATGCTAAAGGAATTATTGAAGATGATGAACCAACAGAAATACTATTAAAAGCTTTAAATTTCGCAAAAAAAGTAAAAAGCAAATGGCTTATATCAAACATAAACATAAAGCTTGGGAATTATTATTTTTCTCAAAATAATTACTGTATTGCTGCAAAATACTATATTGAAGCCTGTGAAAAACTTAAAAAACTCATAATTCAAGTTCCAGATGAGTACAAACTCAAATTTGTCAACAGCTATAACTTAGCTCAACCATTTTATAGAATACAATACATTAAGGATATTATAATAAATAAATATTATAATATGTTTATCAGAAAAGAAAAAGATAACTTTAAAATCCATTCCCTTGAGGAATTGTCTAAGTTATTAGACACATACGAAATAAATTCTTTTATTGAAAACAAAGAATTTATGCATATTATAAGTACACAATATATGCAACAAGGTATAATGACTGAAAGAGATATACTTGTAAATATAAGTGGTAATACAAAACAAGATATTGAACTAATTATAAAATATCTAGCTGCACTAACCCTAGCAACAAGAGGACTTGTGATTGTGAAAGATCAAAAGCAAAATTTAACCGTAATATCATCCATCGATGATAATTACAATCTACCATTAAACAAGCAGGTCTTTGATAAAATAAAGTCTACAATGGAGCCACTTTTAATATCTAATAGATTTATTGTAAATGAATACGATACAGCCTTTTTACCAGAAAATATAAATGCTTGTTTATGTATCCCTATTATGAGTAACAACTCGAAAACCAAACACAATATTATAGGTTATTTGTATTTAGAATCTGATAGAATATTAAACAACTTTAATTACGAAAAACTTCAAAATTGTATAGAGCTCTCTAAACTGTTAGCTCTGTTAATAGAAAAACATCAACTAAAACAAGCAGCTTCCGTTGACAAATTAACAGGTACCCTTACTAGAAAATACCTTGAAAACTCTCTAAAAGCTACATTAGATATGGCAAACAGTCATAAATATAATTTTAGTATAATAATGTATGATCTTGACAGATTCAAGAGAATAAACGACCTATTTGGTCATCAAATAGGAGATGAAGTATTAAAAAAAGTATGTAAAATTGTCATGGACAATATAGGCATAGAAGGTAATGTTGGAAGATATGGTGGAGAAGAATTTATAATAGTTCTCCCAGGTATGGGTAGTGAAGAAGCCTTAGATATTGCAAATAAACTAAGAGAAAAAATTCCAGAAGAAAGAATTCTTGGTGATAGGGTAAATATAACAGTTAGTATGGGAATAGCTTCATATCCAGTTCATGGTCAAACAATAAACGAACTTGTTAGAAAAGCAGATCAAGCACTATATGCATCTAAGGAAAATGGCAGAAACAGCTGCAAGGTTTGGAATAATAAATATGCTAATATGCTTAAATCCACAAATGCTATAGGTGGAATTATAACTGGAAATGAAGTCCAAGACTCAAGAAATATCCTAGCACTTGTGGAACTTATAGAGTTAATCAATAAAAATTTTACTAGAGAAGAAAAATTCTATAATTTTCTTGGAAGAACAATAGAAATCATAGAAGCACAATTTGGGCTATTACTACTATTGGATGATGAGAATGTTATCGAAAGCTTCGGAAGACGAACCCTAGAAAACAAATGGGTGGAAAACTTAAGTTACAATAGTAATATTGTACAAAACGTAATAGAAAGTAAGCAGGGAATATACATGGTTGATTGGGATGATATTGAGAAACAAGATTTAATTACAGGTCTACCAGATTGGCACTCTATATTAGTTGTGCCTATTATAATATGTGATGAAGTAAAGGGAGTCATCTACCTCTCAACATCTACAAAGACAAAGGAATTTGATGCAAATGATCTCAACTTTGTAAATGTGGTAAGTAATTTAGTTGGAACGGTAATATAAAGCACAACCCACAAGTATTTCTAATATACTCTCCTTAAGGTAGACAGATTAAAAAATAAAAATCTGATACCAAGAGGGGAGTATTTTTTGCTTATCCATAAATTTAAATCCATTTTGTAACATAATTGTAATATTTGTTTAACAAACTTTATACTATAATAGTAACATAAAGTTAATTTATGTATGTTTTGTTATATTCTATAAAGTAATTAATTGCAATTCTCTTAAATTTATCAAAGGGGGATTGAAGGGTATTATTCTAAGAGGATTGTATTAATAAAAAATAAAGGGAGGCTTTAAATATGAAAAAAGTATTTAAACGAAATATCAGTTTACTTTTGACAGCCTTGCTTTTACTTTCAGTCTTTTCCATATCGCTACCTGCTCACGCAGAAAATGATGGTGGACCTAATATCTATTTGAAAGGAATAGAGAATGAAAAACAAAAGAACTTCACAACTTCAAGTACTGAAATTTATAACCAGGGTGAAGTTGGCCCCTATATTGTTACTTTCAATGGCCCTGTACATGATTTTATGAAAAATCAAATAGAAAACAACGGTGCCGAAATAGTAGAATATATTCCTGATTTTTCATTTATGGTTATGATGACACCTGAAAACGCTGAAAACATAAACAATCTTTCATATGTAGAAAATGTTATGGTTTATGACCCTATATTCAAAATAGACCCAGATTTCATTGATAATGCTGGAAACATTAAAGACTTAGGTGAAATAAAGGTAAGGATTCTAACATTCGATAATTATTCTACAGAAAATCAGATACAATCATTTAACATAGAGCAAATAGATAACGATTTAAATAGCATTATTGCATTAATTAACAGTGATGAAATAATGAAACTAGCAAGCCTAAATTCAATTAAATTTATCGAACCTATTCCTGAATTTGTTCTTTTCAATGATGTAGCTAAAGGATATATGGGAACTGAAGGTATATTGAATTTAGGATATACTGGCGAAGGACAAGTGGTGGGTATAGCTGATACAGGATTGGACACAGGAACAAATGATAGCAGTATGCATAGGGATTTTCAAGGAAGAATAAATAAAATCATTGCATTGGGTAGAAGCGTTGCTGATGACCCACATGGACATGGAACTCACGTTGCTGGTTCTGTATTAGGTGATGGAACAAATTCTAATGGACAAATAAAGGGAATAGCTCCTATGGCACACCTTGTATTTCAATCAATATTAGATTCAAGGGATGGTCTAGGTGGCTTACCAAATGATTTAAATAATTTATTTAAACAAGCTTGGAATGAAGGTGCACGTATCCATACTAATTCTTGGGGAGCACCAAGTAATGGTGCCTACAATAGTTATTGTAGACAAGTTGATGAATATGTTTGGAATAATGATATGACTATCCTATTTGCAGCAGGTAATGAAGGTCAATCTAAATATACTGGTTCTATAATATACAACTCTATCGGAACTCCAGGTAGTGCAAAGAACTGTATAACAGTTGGTGCTTCAGAAAACAATAGAGCTGATAAAGGTAAACTTGCAGATAACCCAAATGAAATAGCAGCATTTTCAAGCCGTGGTCATTGTAAAGATGGAAGAATAAAACCTGATATAATAGCTCCAGGAACATGGATTCTTTCAACAAAATCCTCAAAAGCACCAACAAAGAACTTCTGGGGAGAATACAATGACAAATATGCATATATGGGTGGTACTTCAATGGCTACTCCACTTACAGCAGGTGCTGTTGCAGTTGCAAGACAATATATTATCAATGAATGGAACCACACTCCAACTCCTGCCATGATGAAAGCAGTTGTCATAAATGGTGCTACTGATATGGGATATGGATATATGGGCAAAGACCAAGGTTGGGGACGTATAAACCTAGTAGATTCATTGAAGTCTAAAGAATATAAATATGTAGATACAGAAAAAAGTTTATCAACTGGAGAAGTAGCAAATTACACTTATTCAGTTGCTTCAAACAAAACCCCACTAAAAGTAACTCTCACATGGACGGACTATCCAGGATCAACCTCTGCTTCAAAAGCCCTTGTCAATGACTTAGACCTTAAAATAACATCACCATCAGGCGTTGTTTATTATGGAAATGACTTTTCAAAGACAAATAACATAGACCGTTTAAATAATGTAGAAAATGTATTTATTAATGAACCTGAAATAGGAAACTATCAAGTTGAAGTAATAGCATACAATATTCCTCAAGGTCCACAACCATTTGCGTTATTTGCATCAGCAGATTTTGGAACAGAAAATGTAGATAAAGAAATTCCAACCTGTAGTATAACTTCTCCTTTAAACAATTCAACTATAAATGGTAAAGTATCTATAAATGCAAACGCTGAAGACAACGTTGGTGTAACTAAGGTTGAGTTTTATGTTGATAATAATCATATTGGTACTGACACTACACAACCTTATAGCATTGAATGGGATACAACTACTGTAGATAATGGCGAACATATACTTCAAGTTAAAGCTTATGACGCTGCTGGTAATATAGGAACATCAAGTGGAGTATCAGTTAATATTAATAATCAAGTAGAAGATCCAGTTAATCCAGATACTGAATATGTTACAGAAAGCTATTCTGGTTCTGCATCTTGGTGGGAATCATATGAAAAATCTATTGATGTTACTGCAACTGGTACAATAACAATTGAGCTGCCCAATTCTTCAAGTTTGTCAACGAAACTATATGATCCGACTGGAAAAGAAGTTGCTAGTGGAACAAATTCAATTATCTATAAGGCTAACAGCACTGGAAAATATACAATAGTAGTAAATTCCTCAAGTTTCTGGGGTAGTTCATTTACTTTAAATGTAACATATCCTATGGTTAAAAAAGGTAATGTTCACAATGATACAGAAGCTCCAACATGTAATATAACTTCTCCATTAAGTGGAGAAACCGTAAATGGAATAGTAACTGTAAATGCAACAGCTGAAGATAATGTTGAAGTAACTAAGGTTGAATTTTTCGCTGATGGACAATACCTTGGCAACAGCACTACAGCTCCTTACAGTATAGAATGGGATACAACTGCTGTAAATAATGGTGAGCATATGCTTCAAGTTAAGGCTTATGACACTGCTGGTAATGTAGGAACATCAAATGAAATATCAGTTAATGTTAATAATGAAGTAGAAAATCCAGAGCAACCTGAAGAACCAGAAAAACCAGAAACTGAATATATTACAGAAACTTATACTGGCTCTACATCATTGTGGAAAGCATATGAAAAAACTATTGATGTTACTACAGCTGGTACAATAATAGTTGAGTTAAGTTCAGATTTTGAATCACTTTATGGTATGAGTTTAACTATAAAATTATATGACCCTTCAGGAAACCTAGTTGCAAATGATATAAACTCAGTGACTTGTGAAGCTACAACTACTGGAAAATATACAATAGTAGTTTCAACCGAATTCTATGATTCATTTGTTTTAGATGTAACATATCCTATAGCAAAATAACTTTGGTGCACATAAAAAACCACAGGGAAAAACCCTGTGGTTTTTTTAATATTACTCTATAGGCAACTCTATTTGAACTACTGAATCTTTGTATTCTTTATTTTCTTCTTCCCCTTGTGCCTCTGCTACTTTAAATGTTACTGTATAGGTCTTAGTTGTTGTTCCATCCTCTGCTGTAACTTCAATTTTTGCTATATTACTTTCATCTTCTAATGCTGTTGCTTGAGTTATTTGTACTTTTGCATTTTCATCACTAACTTCTGCATATATTTGAGGAACTTCTGTTGTTCCTACTGGAAGTATCACTTCATAATCAAATTTATTCTCTACTAAATCAATTCCTGTATCATTATATTTTAATATCTTCAACGTTGCATCACTACTCTTTGCTACTTCTTCCCTATTAATAGTTATTTTCTTAGTATCTTTATTTCCTACTGCATCCATTAAAGTAATTACAAAATTATTTTCTCCTAGTTCTAATTTTAGTATTACTTCTTTATCCTTTTCAATTGGTTTTGGATCATGTAATTTACCTTCTTCTAATTCATCACAACTAAACACTTCACTATCATCAATATACATCTTCAATATTGGGAAGTTGTCTTTCATATTTATATTTAGTGTAACTTCACTATCTTTTGTTGTTCCTTCTGGAATACCATTAATAGTTAATTCAGGTGGTGTAATATCTACATAGAATCCTCTTCTAATTCCCATTTCATTGTTTGCAGGATCTTTTGTACCAACCTTTATAAAATGTATTCCATCAGATAACTCTGTTAATTCTCTTTCAAATCTATATCCTGGAACTATAATCTTATTTCCATCAGGTAGTTCATGTTGAATTTTTTCATCAAATTTTGTTTCTACAACTACAGGGTTTTCGTCTTTACCTTCAAGCAATATTGAAACTTCTTTTACTTCTGATTCATCTAGTACATAGCCACTTACTTTAACTGTATTTGTTGATTTCCCTTTTTCATCAACAACAAATTCTATAACATCTGGATATTTTATATATATTGCTGGTACTGTATTATCATTGATACTATTCAATACTTCTTCAGAATAGTTTCCTGCAAAATCATATGCTCTCAATTTTAATGTTGCATCTGCTGGTATTTCTTTGTTTAGTTGTTCTTTTATATTCAAATTATATTCTGTGATTGTAGAATTGTAAACGATAACATTATCTTTACCCAACAAATTGTCGTCATTTAGATATATTTCAAAATAATTAACTCCACTAAGATTGTCTGCAGCTTTCCATTTAAGTTCTGTTGTTTCTTTATTATAGTCTATATCTTTGATTTCTGGTGGAGTTATATCTATCATTACTGGAATCTTAATTGATTGCCATGCTGCATTTTCTCCTTGTGCTTTGCCCCTTATTTCATAATAATACTTTCCTTCAGGAGCTACTTCACCTTTTAATTTTCCATCCCAAACAGCTTTTGCTACCACTTTAAATGGATTATATTTACCATCAAAGAAGTGTTTTCTCATATACTGTTCTGTATAAATAGTTCTCATTTCATTTCCATCTTTATCTAATATCCTAAACTGTGTATCTTCAGAGTTTCTTAATAGTGAAATAACTGGTTTAATTATTTTGTTTTCACTGTTTGTCTCTCCTGGAGATAGAGCTATTTTCCCTTTGTCATGCTCTTTAGTTGCAGGATTATAACCTAAATATTTTCCCTTTGCATTAACCAAACCTGCTATGCCATAGAATGATTTGTCTCCAAAGACTTTCATGCCATCAAATATACCTGGAGCATCTTCCCCTGTCCAATCTCCATAAAATCCTACATATGGTATACTTAATTCTGGAATATCTTCATCTACTGGTGTTAATTTTACAAATCCTTCAATGAACATATTTTTCTCGATAGTAGTTCCTAATCCTGGAACTACTCCATTAGTTATATCTATTGATATATCAAATTTTTTAGTTTCATTTGGGTCTAAAGTTATTGAATCTGGTTTCTCAACATTTGAGCCTTTTAATATTCCTGATCTAAGTGAATTGTATTCAATACCTTTATCTTCAACTATATAATCAGCTAGTACATCAACATCAATGTTGTAAGCATGAGCTTTATCACTTAAATTCTCTACAGTTAATGTAAAAGCAATTTCCTTATTTGTAAATTCTTTCAATTCTACTTTTGCTTCTTTTTGACCTGACAATTCACTATATACAATAACTGGTGTATCCATAGCTTTTTTAAGCTTCATCATACCTGCACCTTGTCTTCTAGGTGAGAATGGTGAATCATACTTGTCCCTTATAATCTCAGCTGTATTCATAAGAAGTAACTTAGACATTTCTGATATTTTTGATTTCTCTACGTCTTTAGATTTGAGATATTGTAGCATAAGTGCTGTACCTCCAGTTACATGAGGTGCAGCCATTGATGTACCGCTCATATAACCATATTTACCATTTTGAAGTGTTGAGAAAATCATTCCTCCAGGTGCAGTAATTTCAGGTTTTAACTCTAGTGTTGGAGTAGTTCCCCAAGATGTAAAGTCTGTCATCTTGCCCATGCCCTCTCCATCTTTTTTGCCTGCTTCATTATATTTTGCTATGTTATTTCCTTGTGCAATTGCTTCTTCAAGCTTTAGTCCATCAGTATTTGTAACTATCATAAGTGGAATATCAGAACCACCAATGTTTGTATATGGTACTTGTGGAGCTATTTTGTTATCATATATAATGATCCCCTTCGCTCCTGCCATTGCCGCATTAGTTGCCTTTGTAACAAAAGGATTTCCACCTCTTATAGCTAATACAACTTTTCCATCTACATCTAAACCTTTAAAGTCATCTGGTTGAGCTTGCTTTTTACCTTCTGGTAAAGTTACAATTTCTATTTCACCATTTTCATTTGCTACATTAGTCCAATCATCACTACTGTATCCAAACAATGATGTTCCTACTATTGCTGGTCCATCACTTGCAGCATACTGAACTACATTACCTTTTTCATCCTTATATGTTACTGCTGGAATTTGTGATTTTGGTACTCTTTTAAGGACAGCATTATAAAAAGTTCCTCCAACCTTTACATAAATTGGTGCCTTATCTAATTCTTTTTCATAGGACAAATATACTCCAACTAAATGCCTACTTTCAGGTCCATCCTTATCTATCAAAGCCTCACTATATGCCTTATCTTCAACTATATAAGTCATACTTGGCATGCCAGCTAACAATTCATCTGGAACTTCTCCATTTCCTCCACCTATTATGACTTCATGTTTGTATTCATATTGAACATTTCCTGAAGCTGCAACAGATATGGAATCTCTACTTAGTCCTGGAGCACCTACTACTCCTATATCTGGATTTTCTCTATATGGCAAATTAAATCCATTTCCAAATTGAGCTGAGTTTCCAGCTGATATTGAAAATACTATGCCCTTTTCTCTACAATCTGTTATAACTTCATTCATAATATCTTTCTCGTTATAAAAGGAAGCTGTTGAACCTAAACTCATATTTATTGCATCTACACCGAGTTTTACTGCATCTTCTATAGCTTCTAAATAAACATCAGTATATGTTGATGGGAACAATGGATCATTGCCAAATACTTTCATAGCAAGTAATTGACATTCAGGTGCAACACCTTTAATATCACCATTTGCTCCAACTGTTCCCGCTACATGCATACCGTGTTCAGATGCGTCTGGACCTATATCAAGGATAATATCGTTATGATCAAAATAGTTATACCCATAAGGAACTTTTGTTGTGTAATATTCTCCTGGTAACTGTTGTTCCTTAACTTTTTCTTTTGTCAATGTAACCTTATCCTCATCAGTAATTTTCATATCCTTATGTGCTGGATCAATACCTGTATCTATTATTGCTGCAACCATTCCTTCTCCCTTATATCCAGGTACAGATTCCCATACTGAATGAGATTCTATGAATTCCCAGCTTGTCTTCATATCAGGCTTTTCAACTGGTCTTTCATATTCCTGTGAAATGTAAACATTTTTTACATTTCTGTTTTTTAATATTCTATCTATATCTGACATCCTTACATGTCCACTAAATCCATTTAATGATACTGTATAGTTGCTCAAAGTATCAAAGCTAACTCCTGAACTTCTTAAATTGTTTATTACTGATTCCTGCTGTGAAAGCAAATCACTTTCAATGTTTCTTCTTGTACTACTTGGCAAATCAATATACTTTTTGCCTGTTGCTACATATGCTAATCCAGCTTCATCCTCTAATTCAACAATGACTCTGACTTTTTCGTCTTTAGAAACTATATTTAGTAAATCATTTGTATTCTCTATTTGCTTGCCATGTTTGTTTACAATTTCAAAATCCCTCATAGATTCTGCAAATAAAGCTGTTGAAAACAACATAGTGAATACCAATACTAAAGACAAAATTTTCTTGAAATTCATGAAATATACCTCCTTTTATTTGTTGGAATTATTATGATAATAAGGTAAACAGTTTTCTAGTCACCTCCTATTCTATTTTTATTTTTTAAATTGTTTACCTTTTTATGTTATTTTAATTACAAAACAAGGTATCTCGTATAAGATACCTTGTTTTAAATAATCAAAAACCACTTTTACCAGTCAGCAACTTTGATTGGAGTTAGTTCATATGCTTCTCCAACTTGTTTTCCTTCTGCATCATAAAGATATACTTTTATTTTATTTATATCTGTTGGATATACAGTTTCAGCTATTTCATCAATTAAAGCAATCTGCGACTCAGATATTTTTTCAGAGTCTGTATAATCTACAACAACCTTATATTTTGCAGCAACTATATTACCGTTATTTATACTAATTTTATACTCAGCTATTTTTTTTGGTTTGCCCAAGATTTGTTTTGTTACTTCCTTATAACGCACTACTACATCGCCTTCTGGTTCTTCGCTATCCCTCACTAACCCTTAAGGTTTTCGTGTAGGTCCACACCGTACGTGCGACTTTTATCGCATACGGCGTTCCATCGATAATGTGTGTAAAAAATATCTTTCACTAAGTTTGTTAACTTAGTGCCCCATTTATTTTTAATTATATACATATCTTTATTAACTTTTTGTCATATTTTAAGATGCGATTTTAAGTTATTTCCGACAAAATTAGTGTTTATTAATCTGTTTACTTGAAAATACTATTTTTTTTTACATTTTAAGCTTTATTTTTTTGTATTTTTTTCTTGATAATTGAAGTAATTTGTAAAAATATTCTTAGAAAGTTTATATTATTATAAAGCCAAAAACATATAAACCCATTATATGTCTTCGATATAATGGGTTTATATGTTTTTCTTATTAAATATTATTCAACTAAAATACATACTGCTTTAATTAAATTAGATAAGTATTTTAATACTATATTACCACATTAATTTATACCTAACGTAATTATCAATCATTGAAGTACTCCATCGAAATCCTGATATATCATTACTCTCAGAAACTTCTTTAACTATATTCTTTACTTCATCATATTCCATATCAAATCCAACCAGCTTTAGTGATAATTCTTTTTCTCCGCTATTTTCTTCCTTTAGCATTTCTAGTACCCTTTCTTTTAGTTCTTCTTTTGTACATACTTTTACTATTAACTTATTGTCACAAGTATATTCGTCTATCTTAAGATCAAGTTTATCAAAAGTATATTTTTCACCTTTAGCTTCTGGATAATCAATTATTACATCTGAACTAACAATACTATGACTTACATCAACCTCCTTATTTCTTTCATGAGTATTATTCATAATAGAATCTGGTACATTGAAATACTTATATCTAATTCCTATCCATTTATCTTCTGGATTCTCATAAGTAGGATCGTCCCAAGTCACATCTACATTGTACCACCCATCATCAAGAGAAATCATATTCCAAGCATGGTTTTCAGCTTTATCAGTGGAACTTTTACCTACTCCTGTTACATATATTACATCTAGTTTTGCTTTCTTTGCTAGCAAATAAAAAGCTTTTGCATAACTTTCACATACTCCTTCGCCTTTTACTAATACTCCATATGCGTTGTGGTCAGTTGCATAATATGTGTTTAATCCTTCTGTATGATATTCAGCATTTTTAACTAAATAATCATGTATAGCTACTTCTTTTTCAACATCAGTCATTGTGTCTTTTATTATATCATCTAATATTTTTACAGCCTTTGTTTCTGCCTCATTTCTTTGTCTAATCATTTCTTCTTTGCTTTGATTATAACTTATAGTAACAGTTAATTTACTCTCAGGATTGCCAACAATACCCTCTTTCTGTATCTCTACCTGTTCATATCCATAATCAATTTCTGGATTTTCTGTAACAATCTTAGAAAAAGTATTTATACTATACTTTTCTTCATCATAATCTTTTACATTCACAACTACTTTTTCTTCAAAGTTTTCTAAAGCACCTTTTAATACCTTTTCATATTCTTCTTTAGAACCTACTTCAATTTCCTTGCTATAGTCATACTCTACTTGTTTATCTTCGCTATCTATAACTAACTTTTCCCTTACAGTTACATTAATTGTATAAGTACACTTTACTGATTCATCTTCCGCTGTGACTTCTACAGTCCATGTTTTACCATTGTCAGTTGTAGTAGCTGTCCCTATTGTTGCTTTTTCATCAGATTTTATTACTACTATATCTTCTGCTTTAAGTTCATTTAAAACTGTTTCTTCGGGAAGCTCTACATTGTAAACTCTCTCATCTTTTTCATCTAATATTGCCTTTTTATTTAATACTTCTATTCCTTTTATACTTACATCTTTTGACTTTGTTACTGGTTTTTCAGTAACTACTGTTTCTTTATCGTCTTGTTTATCTTTGCTATCCCTCACCTATCCTAAATATGTATTTGCTTATAGAATTTCGGTAGGTCCTCACCGCACGTACGACTTTCATCGTATACGGCGATTCCTCGATAATATGTGCTTTTTGTATGTAACCCCATTTTACATACAAGTATGCTTATGTATACAATAACTATCTGCATATAATATATGTCGGTTTATGTAACTTTTTGTTTAATGTTTTTTTAATAAAGCTAAAGTCATAATATTTAGAAAATAAATGAATAAAAAACACCTCACAAGTATTTCACAACCTGTAAGGTGTTTGATTTTTAGCTTAAACTCTCTCGCTGTCCGCTAGCGAGGGGAGATAGTTTATCTGTTTAGATATGCTATATTAAGCTTCCGATATTGTTATTGTAAAGTCTTGTGTATAATCTGTACTTTCAGTTTCTCCATTTTTAATTGTTGCTGTTAATTCAAGTGTACCTGCTTTAGCTGGTGTAAACTTACCAGTTGTTAAATCATTGGTCTTAACTTCAGTTGTA
>Ga0129309_1000864_pt1 | contig 19247 bp, 20 predicted proteins | sample L1105metagenome_FD_94439 | JGI IMG/M metagenome (GOLD analysis project Ga0129309, IMG submission 94439) | Ring-tailed lemur group fecal microbial communities from Wisconsin, USA - L1105 metagenome | ecosystem: Host-associated > Mammals > Digestive system > Large intestine > Fecal | place: USA...
AAGCTCTTGCGGGAATAAAACCAGTATAGCACAGAACATCAGTATAAGACCACAACAAATTGAATATTGCACCGCACAGGCGGCGTTTCTCACTTCCAACACAGGAAGAACAGGAACGCCGCCCCGGTCTTTACAGCAGTCTGCTACTGACAGGGAAGCTCGATTCCCACCTGTTGGAGATCGACAAAGCGGCGAATGAGCGCATGGACATTCTCATGCCGCAGCTTATGAGAGCCACTGGGGTGACGGAGGAATTAAAGGCTGCAGACCAGATGAAATGGGTTGGCATGACGAACGCATTGAACGTGCAGGCAGAGGAAGTCATCTTAACTGAAATAATCTATTGCTAATTATAGGCGGTCAAAAGTACGATTTTTTGGCCGCCTATTTTTACACAGCTATTGTGTCTGTTCTTCGGGTAGAATCCGGGTCTGCTCCCGGTATTTTTTTGGTGATAATCCGCATCGTTCCCGAAACAGTTTCCCGAAATAGCTTGGGCTGTTAAATCCGCACAAATAAGAAATATCTGAAAGTGTCCTCGCGCTGTTTGCAAGCATGGAGGTAGCCATAGATAAGCGGTATTCTGTCAGGTACTCGACAGGGGATTTCCCCAAAATTGTCTGAAAGCAGCGGAAACATTCTGTCCGGCTGATAGCGGCGGCTTTCGCCATATCATCTATACAGATATGTTCTCCGAAATGTGCATGGATAAAGGACAGAACCGCTTTTACACGCTGCTCCTGGATTTTATTTGCAAAGCTGATTTCAGCCTTTCTTTCCAGTGAAGCGCGTTCTATCAAAAAACGCCAGATTTTACAGGCTGCTTCAATGAGGTGGAGTTCATACCCTGTTTCGTTTTTATTGATCGTGCAAAGCTCCTGTATGCCGGATAACAAAAGCCGGTCATCGGAGGAACCGGCGCGTAGGAAAATGTTTGTAATCCCGGATTCGATCATCGGCTGGATATTTTGCCGGAAGATATTTTCAAAAATACTTACATCAAAAAAATTGATTGGAAGTACAAAGCCCGCTATGACCGTGTTTGGCTCTATCGCTTTTACACTATGAAGACAGCCCGATCCGATAAAGACTCCATCCCCTTGATGAAGCGTTTTTGTGATTGTTTCCTGAGCGTCATAAATGGTAAATTCCGCAGTTCCTTTTTGTATCACTCCAAATTCAAATTCATCGTGCCAGTGACATTCCCATTCCCTCCGGAAGTAATCATCGAAATTGTCAATGCAGACTGCCAGTGGGATAAGATCGTTGTTATAGGTAATGCGTTCCTGTAAGTCGGCTCCAATTTGCAGCTCCTTAAATTGCATTTGCTTTTCCTCCCTTTCGGATTTGGTTCTATTTTTATAAAATGATGTACGATAATTGCTTTTTTATTGCCTTATCTGGGATTATAATTATAAAACGTATAGGAGGATAATGTCAACAGGAGGACTTTGAAATGCAGCGAGTAACAAGTATGACGGAGGGTAATCCGGCAAAGCTGATTTTGTCGTTTGCTTTTCTGTTGATTTTGACAAATGTAGGGCAGCAGCTTTACATGATTGTGGATGCGTCTGTTGTGGGGCGCGGTATCGGAGTAAAAGCGCTGGCCGCAAGACCGCTTTTGGTTCTGCTGCAAACGCCGGAGGATATTATTGGCGGGGCGACGGTTTATCTGCTTACAATGATTTCCGGTACGCTGATTGTCATGGCATACAACATGGCGGCGGCTGTGCTGCGGACCTTTGGAGACGGGAGATCGCCGCTTCATGCAATGCTGATCGCCGCGTTTCTGAATGCGGGATTGGATTTATTGTTTGTCATGGTTTTCCGCTGGGGAATTTTTGGCGCAGCCATTGCTTCTGTCAGCGCGCAGCTTGTATCATTCTTATATTGTCTTACGCAGATTAAAAAGATTGCGTATGTACAGATTCCGAAAAATACATGGATACCTGACCGCAAAATGCTGAAAGAGCTTTTGGCTTTTGGCTTGCCGATTGCGTTTCAGTACATTGTGATTGCAATCAGCGGTATCGTGCTGCAATCCACGATTAACACGCAGGGAAGCAGTTTTATCGCCGGTTGTACGGCTACGAACAAATTATACGGCCTGTTGGAGAGTACCGCGATTTCTTTAGGACTTGCGTTCTCTACTTTTTTTTCGCAAAATTACGGCGCAGGAAAAAAAGCGAGAATGAAAAAAGGTGTGCAGACGGGAGTGAAAATTGTTGTGGCTGCCGCTGCCTGATTATCTGCTACCTGATCCATGTTTACCGGAACGCTATGCAGGCAATGGGAAATTCTTTCTGGTCAATGATTTCCGGCTTTGCTGAATGCGGAATCCCGGTAGTTATGGCAAAAGCCGTTGTATCATGGATTGGAACGGAAGTTCTGTTTTACATAGAACCGGCGGCATGGTTGGGAGCCTTGCTGGCTATCATAATCCCGTATTATTATCAAAGAAAATTGCTGTCATAGGCTCCATCCGGGAGGTGAAAGGAATTTTGGAAAAGAAGTCATTAAGGGAAAATATCCTTCGATTTGCTGCAGAGCAGTATGGGACTGAGGCAGAACATCTGTGGACAAGGTATCCGAATTATGTGGTTCTGCGTCATCAAAACAAAAAGTGGTATGCCATTATTATGGACGTTTCAAGGGAAAAGCTGGGTCTGCCGGGCGAGGGATTCATCGATGTGATAGACATAAAAACAGAACCTCTCTTAGCCGGTTCTCTACGCCTGGAAAGAGGGATTCTTCCCGCATATCACATGAACAAGGGAAACTGGATCACGGTGCTTCTGGACGGAACCGTTGCGGAAAAGCAAATCATGACTTTACTGGACATGAGTTATCAGATAACCGGGCGTACAAAAAGCACAGGAAAATCAAAGAAAAGAAATTTGTAAAACCGCAGGAGGATTATAAAAATGAGCAAACAAGTTATCGCTTTTTCAACAGGTTATCGTAAGGGCGGCAATTCTGACCGCATGGCGCAGGAATTTGTAAAGGGCGCGCGGGAGGCCGGGCATGAGGCAGAGCATATCTGCTTCTCAGGTATCCATATGGAGTGCTGCCGGGGCTGCTTCGCCTGCCAGAAAACAGCAAAATGTGTCATCCATGACGATGTAGACGAAATTCTGAAAAAAATGAAAACTGCCGATGTGGTTGCGTTTGCAACGCCGGTCTATTTCTATGGCATGTGCGGAACGATGAAAACATTTCTGGACAGAACCTATCCGCTGTTCCCCGGCGATTATTGTTTCCGGGATATTTATCTTTTGGCGGCTGCCGGGGAGGATTTGGAAACAACGGTTCAGGGAACCGTAGAGGGCGTAAGCGGTTGGATTCGCTGCTTTGATAAGACAAGGCTGGCGGACGTGATCTTTGCCGGGGGCATTATGGAAAAAGGCGAAATCGAGAAACACCCGGCGCTCACACGGGCATATCAGGCTGGGAAAAACCTATGACAAGCAAAATATGAATCAAGGAGAAAATGCAAAATGATTTCAGGAGATAAGATTGAAGAATATAGAAAAATGCAAAATTCAGGAGAAATATATGACAGCGTGGACGATGAATTTCTGGCATATCAGCACGAACTGGTGCAGAAATTGAATGTATTTAATTCCACACCGGAAACGGAAACCGGGCTGGCAAAAAGAGAGGAGATTTTGCGGGAGATTATGGGAACCTATGGAGAAGGACTCTATATCATTCCTCCCATATATGCAAATTGCGGCTTGTCCAACGTGCATGTTGGAAAGAATGTGGTCATCAATTTCAATGCAAATCTCGTTGATGACGGAGAGATATTTATTGGCGATGACTGTATGATCGGGCCAAACTGTAATATTGCTACCTCTGTCCATCCGGTGTCGCCCAGACTTCGGAAACATAAGTTACAGTTTAATAAACCGGTACATATCGGAAACAATGTCTGGCTTGGAGCCGGAGTAACCGTTCTTCCGGGTATCACGATTGGCGATAATTCCATTGTGGGGGCTGGCAGCGTAGTAACGCATGATGTAGAACCAAATACGATTGTGGCAGGGGTTCCGGCCCGCGTGATCCGTCAGATAACAGAAGAAGATGATAAGTTTTACGATAAAGGAATCCCTATTCCACAGGAAATTGTTGACAAATATATGAGTTGACTGCTATTTGAGAGAACCATTTATGGAGAAAAGACAAGAAGCGATAGATCAAATTGAAATCATCGGCGCATCCGAAAATAATCTGAAAAACATAACAGTATCCATTCCGAAAGAGAAACTTGTTGTTTTTGCAGGAATATCCGGCTCCGGCAAAAGCTCGCTGGTCTTTGATACGATTGCGATTGAGAGCAGCCGGCAATGGCAGTCATCCTATCCGTTTTACCTGCGGAATAAAATGCCCCACTACGAACGTCCAAAAGTTGACGAGATTGATAATCTGACTCCGGCGATTGTGGTGGATCAGAAAGCAATCGGCGTCAGCAGCCGTTCTACGGTGGGAACCGCTGTTGACGCTGCCCCGCTGATCCGTCTGTTGTTTTCCCGTATCGGGAAACCCAGCGCGGGCGGCTCTATGGCTTATTCATTTAATCATCCGCTGGGAATGTGTCCTCATTGTACCGGATTAGGGGAACAGTTGGAGTTGAACGAGGAAAGCCTTTTTGATATGGACAAGACCTTGCGGGAGGGAGGTATTCTGTTCAGCCAGTTTTCCGCCGGGTGGCAGACTTATCTGTATCAGACCAACCCATTTCTCGATCCGAACAAGAAGCTGCGGGATTTTTCTGCTGATGAATGGGAAATTCTGCGTAACGGAACAAAGGAAACGCTGAAAATCGAAATACATTCCAACAATACCGGCAGAGTTTACCGTGTGGACTATGAGGGGGTTCTTCCGCGATTTTACAGGCTGTATCTCAACCGTGATATTTCCAAACTGAAAAAGGGTCTGCAAGAGGAAATTATGTCTCATGTCAGTAAAGAACCATGTAAAGTCTGCGGCGGCACAGGACTGAACCCTGCGGCGTTAGCGTCGAAAATCAACGGGCGGAATATTGTGGATTATTTTGAAATGCCGGTGCGCGACTTACTGCCTGTTTTAGCAGAAATTGATGATCCCGTTGGACGGTCGATTGCAAAGCAGGCAACAACCTACTTAGAGCGAATGGTAAAAGTAGGCATTGGCTATCTGTCGCTGTCGCGCCGGACAGATACGCTTTCCGGCGGAGAAATACAGCGTATTAAAATGGTTCGTAATCTTGGCAGCAGCCTTAGCAATATCACTTATATTTTTGACGAGCCTACCGCTGGTCTGCACCCTGCAGACGCGGAGCGGATCGGACGCTTGCTGGTGGAACTGCGAAACAAACACAATCATGTGCTGGTAGTAGAGCATAATCCCCAGATACTTTCCCTTGCCGACCATATCATAGAGCTGGGGCCGCTGGCCGGAACGCAGGGCGGCGAGATTGTCTATCAGGGCGATTTGGAGGGGCTGCGCCATGCGGACACGATTACCGCACATGCGATACGGAAAAAGGTAAAACTCAATCCGGCTCCCCGTTCATGGACGGACGGATATGTAATAAAGGACGCCCATTGCCACAATTTGAAGCATATTGATGTGACGATTCCCAAAGGTATATTGACCGCCATTACCGGCGTAGCCGGTTCCGGGAAAAGCTCTCTGGCCTGTCACGAATTTGTGAAGCGTTATCCGGAGGCAATCGTGATCGACCAGAAGCCTATCGGCACCTCCATTCGTTCCACTCCCGCCACTTATACTGGCGTTATGGACGAAATACGAAAGCTGTTTGCGAAAGAAAATGGTGTGGGCGCTGAATGGTTTAGCTTCAATTCCAAAGGAGCCTGCCCGGCCTGCAAGGGGAAAGGTGAAATTTCCTATGAAATGGCCTTCGCGGAGCCGGTGGTGGTTTCATGCGAAGAATGTCAGGGGCGGCGTTATAACCCCACTGCATTGAGTTATACCTATCATGGGAAAAATATCGAGGAAGTTATGGCGCTGACGATTGAGCAGGCGATGGAATTTTTTACGGAAGACAAGGTACGTAAACCGCTCCAAAGAATGATTGACGTAGGATTGGGCTATTTGACGCTTGGACAGCCTACCAGCACCTTGTCCGGCGGCGAGGTTCAGCGTGTTAAGCTGGCAAGTGAGTTGCATAAAGAGGGTAATATCTACATTCTGGACGAGCCGACTACCGGACTGCATAGCCGGGATATTGAAAAATTACTTTCCCTGCTGCGGCAGTTGGTGGCGCAGAACAATACGGTAGTGATTGTGGAGCATAGATTGGAGCTGATCGCACAGGCAGACTGGATTATTGACATGGGACCGGAGGGAGGCAGCGAGGGCGGAGAGGCGCTGTTTTGCGGAACGCCGGAGAAACTGTTGGATTGCCCTGCCTCTAAAACTGGTCGCTATTTAGCTTTGTAAGCGAACCGGTAAATGAGAACTTTCGCATATATCCGCATACTCCATCAGGAATAGAAGTAATCTGCCCAGCGGCAGAAAAGAAAAAAGCCGCTGCTGAGCAGATCATTTCTTGCGCTTATTTTATTTATTTCTAGCGACGGTTTTGAAAAATCAAGGCCGCCGTTTTTTTGCCCTTAAACAGAATGACTTGCTGGCAGCTTCGGCGGCTTATAAGGAGGAAGCTGATAAGGAACTAATTTACTTATCAACTGTCAGATTCGATATCCATGTACTTATAGTATTTATCACTGACACCGTGGCACTTTAAAATTGAATCTAATTTGAAAATCATTTTCATATTGACATCTGCCACAGGCGTGCTATAATATGAAAATGGTTTTCAAGTTGGGAGGAGGCGGTTTGTTTGGCGAAGAAAGCGCAATATAAAACAAGACAAATGACCGAGCTGCTTACCTTTCTGAAATCTGTTCAGGGCAATCATGTCACGGTGAATGAAATCTGCGAACACTTCAAACATGAGGGAATTACAGTTGGAACGACAACCGTATACCGTCATTTGGAGCGTATGGTGAAAGAGGGACTGGTTGCTAAATATGTTGTTGACGGAACAAGCAGCGCCTGTTTTGAGTATATCGGACAGCAGAAGAATTGCGAACAGCCGGAGTGCTATCATTGTAAGTGTAAACAATGCGGAAAGTTGATTCATTTACAATGTAGCGAGGTGGCAAATCTGGGACAGCATATGCTTGAACATCATGGTTTTGAAATGGATTCCCTGCGAACTGTATTCTACGGAATATGCAGCGAGTGCAGGGACGAAGGCTTTTAAAGACAGAAAATTCAGCGAAGAGGAGGAAAAATATGTATACCAGGAAACAAAGAATGTGTGCATTTTTCACTTGTACGATTTTCATTATGGTTATTCTTTTTTCTACTCTTTTTATCGTTAAGGAAGCAGATCATGAGTGCACAGGAAAAGACTGCCCTGTTTGTGCCTGTATTCATCAGGCAGAGCAGATATTAAAGCAGCTTGGAACCGGAAAGACGGAATCGGCAGCATGGATTCTTGTACTCATACCGTTTGCATTGGTGATTCCTTGCGTGCTTCTTTTTATACCCTGCGTTACACTTCAAAACTGGAAGGTAAGATTGGATAATTAAATAAAAACCTCTGAATACAAGGGTGTACTATGTCTATTTTGAACGTAATCCTAAAATCGGTTTACGTTTATTCGTGTACCGTGAATTGGAAACTGCCACATACCATTATTTCGCGTGAGCAGCGTTCCATTTGCGGGTGGCGTAGCGATAGCCTTGTATTTTTGTACCCTTTTTTAGAAATTTATGCAAATATACGGAGGTTTTATCTTATGAAAAAATATATATCTATTATTTTGGTTGTAGTGATGGCACTTGTGTGTTTATCAGCCTGTGGGAATAAGACTACGAATACAACATCTTCTGAGAGTGCCCGGGAAAGTAAGCAGCTCCAAATTGTAACTACCATTTTCCCCGAATATGATTGGGTAAAAGAGATTCTTGGCGATCAGTCCGACAATGCAGACATTACCATGCTTCTTGACAATGGTGTTGATCTGCACAGCTACCAGCCCACTGCCGAGGATATTATGAAAATCAGCAACTGCGATCTGTTTATCTATGTGGGCGGAGAATCCGATGAATGGGTAGATGGTGCTTTAAAGGAAGCCGTTAATAAAGATATGAAGGTCATTAACCTGCTGGATGTGCTGGGTGACTCTGTAAAGGAGGAGGAAGTTGTCGAAGGCATGGAGGCAGAAGAACATGAGCATGAGGACGGCGAAGCACAGGAAGAAGAACATGAGCAGGAAGAAGGTCCGGAATACGATGAACACGTCTGGTTGTCTTTGAAGAACGCTGAGACGTTGGTGGGTGCGATTTCCGATGCTTTGCAGGAAATTGATCCTGACAACAGGGATACTTATGCTGCCAATTCCGATGCCTATATTGAAAAACTCTCTGCACTGAATGGTAAATACCAAAAGGCAGTAGACAATGCAACCAACAAAACTCTCCTTTTTGGCGACCGCTTCCCATTTCGCTATCTGGTGGATGATTACGGTCTTTCCTATTATGCAGCTTTTGTGGGCTGCTCCGCAGAAACGGAAGCCAGCTTTGAAACGATCACATTTCTTGCAGGTAAGGTAGATGAGCTTGGCTTGCACAGCATTTTGACGATTGAAAAATCTGACCAGAAAATTGCGAAGACCATTATCCAAAATACGAAGGAGAAAAACCAGCAGATTTTGACAATGGATTCTATGCAGTCTACCACTTCTGAGGATGTTTCCGGCGGGGCTACGTATCTTTCCATTATGGAAAATAACCTTGAGGTCTTAAAGGAAGCGTTGAAGTAAGGAGGGATATCATGGCTCAGATTATCTGTCAAAATTTATCGTTGGGATACGATGGAAAAGCAATCCTGCAAGATTTAAACTTTTCGATTCATGCCGGAGATTATTTTTGCATTGTAGGTGAGAATGGTTCTGGTAAATCTACCTTGATGAAAACTCTGCTTCATTTGCAGCCCCCTGTCAGCGGCAAAATTTTGACAGGTGACGGCCTGAAACCGAATGAGATCGGTTATCTTCCCCAGCAGACCCAGGTACAGCGGGATTTTCCGGCATCCGTGAGAGAGATTGTTCTCTCCGGGTGCCAGAACCGCTGCGGTTTTCGCCCGTTTTACAGTAAGGCAGAGAAAAGACTTACCGCCGGTGCGATGGAAAAAATGCAGATCAGCCATCTTTCTAAAAGCTGCTATCGGGAGTTATCCGGCGGACAGCAGCAGCGCGTTCTTTTGGCAAGAGCATTATGTGCCGCCCGTAAGGTGCTTCTCTTAGATGAACCGGTATCGGGACTTGACCCAAAGGTGACAGCGGAAATGTATCGCATCATTGAAGAGCTGAACAAAAAAGACGGAATGACGATCATCATGATCTCTCATGATATTGCAGCGGCGGTTACGTTTGCCAGCCACATTTTGCATATCGGACAAAGTGTCTTTTTCGGAACAAAACAGGAATATTTGCAGAGCAGTATCGGAAAGAGTTTTGCAGGAACAGCAGGAGGTGAGCAAAAATGATCGAAAAGCTGGCATTTTATTTTCAATATCCCTTTGTGCGTTATGCACTGGTTGTCGGTGCTTTGATTGCATTATGTTCGTCCTTGCTTGGCGTAACGCTGGTACTGAAACGGTTTTCCTTTATCGGGGACGGACTTTCTCATGTAGCTTTTGGCGCTATGGCGGTGGCGGCAATCCTGAACTTTACAGATGATATGCTTTTTATCTTGCCTGTTACCGTGATCTGCGCCATTTTGCTGCTCCGCACCGGACAAAATACAAAAATAAAAGGCGACGCTGCGATTGCCATGATTTCCGTAGGTGCTCTGGCGGTTGGTTATCTGTTGATGAATATTTTTTCCACCGGTCCGAATCTTTCGGGAGATGTATGCAGCACCCTGTTCGGCTCTACCTCGATTTTGACATTGACAAAGAGCGAGGTCTGGCTGTGCACGGTACTTTCAATTATTGTGGTGATTCTGTTTCTGCTTTTTTACAATAAGATTTTTGCCGTAACTTTCGATGAAAATTTTGCAAAAGCGACAGGAACAAGGGCAGATTTATTCAATCTGCTGATTGCCGTTATTATTGCGTTCATCATTGTGGTGGCTATGAATCTGGTGGGCTCCCTGCTGATTTCTGCACTGGTAATCTTTCCAGCGCTGTCGGCTATGCGGACATTCAAGAGCTTTTTTAGCGTTACGATTTGTTCGGCTGTATTGTCAGTCGTATGCGCTCTGGCGGGTATTTTGATTTCCATTCTTGCAGGAACGCCGGTGGGGTCTACGATTGTGGCAATTGACATCATAGCATTTGGAATTGCTTATCTGATTGGCAGAGTTTTAGGGAGGTAGACGCATGAGGAAAATAACAAAATGGGTGGTTTTATTCCTACTCATTCTTTCGATAACAGGGTGCAGCAACAATAACAGTAATCGTAATGCTGCGAATAACAGTAATTCTGTTGACAAGGTAATCAACGAACAAATCGGCAGCACTGATAATACCGACGACAAGAATACGAATACGGAAACACCAGAAACGGAGACGAGTGATACGGAAGAAAATCCGGATACGGACAGCGGGACAGAACAATCCGAAGAAACAGATCCGCAGAGTGCGGATGACGTGGATTATGATCTTACGACGATGAGCAGCGATATGGTATATGCAACGGTTTATAAGATGATGTCAGACCCGGATTCTTACATAGGGAAAACAATTCGCATGGATGGGCTTTATTATGCCGGATATGATGAAAAAACCGAAAAGTATTATCATTACTGCATTATTCAAGATGCTATGGCCTGTTGTGCACAAGGATTGGAATTTGTGTGGGGAGACGGAAGTCATATATATCCGGATGAGTATCCGCAGGACAATACGGAGGTGGTTGTGCAAGGCGTATTTGAAACCTATGAGGAGAATGAATCCAAATACTGTCGACTAAAAGATGCTACAATGAAAGTGGCAAAGGCAGAATAACAGAAGAAGATGATAAATTTTACGATAAGGGAATCCCTATTCCACAGGAAATTGTTGACAGATATATGAATTGACTGCTATTGGAGAGAACCATTTATGGAGAAGCTTCAATTCCAAAGGAGCCTGCCCGGCATGCAAGGGGAAAGGTGAAATTTCCCATGAAATGACTCTCGCGGATCCGGTAGTGGTTTCATGCCGGGGATAATCAATTTATTTAGACAAAAACCTGCTAATAAATTTAATAGTAACTTCAAAAATGATTGCCTTCAAGTTATAATGAAACAAAATAATAGCTTGAAGGTGATTTTATATGGCAAGATATAAGAAAAAACTAGAGGATGATATACGGTGCCCTCTCGAATATGGACTGGCGATATTTGGCGGCAAATGGAAGTCACGCATTATATGTGTGTTATCTGCCAACGAAAAACTGCGATACAGCGAACTTCGCAGAGAAATGTTTAATATTACGGATGCCGTACTGGCTGCAACGTTGAAAGACTTAATCGAAGACGGAATGATTGACAGAAAATCTTATGATGAAATTCCACCCAGAGTAGAGTATATGCTGACACAAAAAGGAAAATCCGTTGTACCTATTTTGCAGAATATATGCCAATGGTCAGGCATTTTTTATAAAGAGGATGCCGAAAATGAAATGGTGCAATGCCAAAAATGTGATCATCACAGATAAGGAGAGAACGATTATGTTTATGTACACAGAAGAAAAGAAGTTTACGAAAGAACAGGTACAACAGTTATTTTTATCAGTTAATTGGATTTCCGGGAATTATCCGGAACGTCTGTATAAGGCTCTTATGAATTCCTCCATGGTACTTACTGTCTGGGATGATGAAAAACTTGTTGGTTTGACAAGAGTACTGGATGATACTGAGATGTTAGCACAGATACATTATGTGCTTGTCCACCCTGATTATCAGGGAAAGGGGATTGCCGGCAAAATGATTGAATATATAAAGGAAAAATACAAAGACTTTTTGTATATTGAAGGAATGCCGGAAGATAAAAATAATGTGTCATTTTATGTGAAACATGGATTTTCGGTTATGGAAAATGGAGCAGCAATTCAAATTTGCAACTTAATTTAATACACAGTTGAAGAAAACTGTTCAACTGTGTACGTTTCTGGCTTTGATGGAGTATTTGGAAGATATATTTACGATAATATAGAATCAAAAAAGCTGATTGCACCGGAGATATCATTTTCATCCGGTCTGCCTTTTGCGATACCGCCTATCAGCTTAAACGGACCAAAGGTGTCAAAACCGAGACAGCCATATTCTCCTGCGATACGTGAGCATTTTGATTCGGCAATCTGACGAATCGCATCGGTATAAGACTTACGTTTTATGCCGCAAGTATAGAGGAAAAAGACGTTTTTGCTGTGAGGCAGTTTGTCTTGCGCATATTTTAAAATATTTTCGTGGAATTTCTGGTAATAAATGCCGGAAGCAAAACCGATCAGGTCATAGTCGGACAGATTGATATGATCGGTTTCACGATCGGAGATAAGTATTGCGTCATATCTGTCGGCAATTGCATCTGCCAGTTTTTTTGTGTTGCCGTGGTGTTCAGAATGATAGATAATAATGGTTTTCATAAGAGCCTCCTTCTAATATGTATAAGAAATTTATTCAGCTTATTTTTCAAGATCATGCACTTAATACCATGCCCTGCGTCATGAACCAGAAGTTTACCATTGGCAAAAACGGAACAGCCCGCTTCCGGCAGACTGTCCCGTTCATCTGATTCGACAATTTTATGTTATGTAATGAGAAAGAATTAATTCTTCTTTGCACGCTGTGCTTTAAAAGTCTGGATACTTTCCATTACAAGGACAATTGCAAGGATAACCATCGCAGCTGCAAATACAAGCTGGAACCAGTCTCCCCATAAAGCAGCACCGGCACCGATCATAGTGATCTTGGTTTTTACCGTGATGACCAGGCTGCTGATCGTTGCAGCAAGCATGAAGATCATCGGAATAAAGAACATCTTATTATTCTTTCCGGCATTGCCGAGCCATGCGGCAACGGCCATCAAAGCGATGCCTGCGAGCAGCTGGTTGGCAGCTCCAAAAAGTCCCCAGATCTGGCTCAGGCTCAATGCACCGAGAATACAGCCGATGATGACCATAGAAGCGGTGCCGACCAGCGGATGTGCAAGGAATTTGCGGATGCCGGATGCATCTTTCCATGTAGCCTCTTCTTCTTTTAAGAATAATTCAGAGAACATAAAACGGCTCAAACGTGTTCCGGTATCCAGACTTGTCAGTGCGAATACGGAAACGGCAAGTGTAAGCAGTGCGTAAATAGTAGTATATACGCTCGAACTTTCATCGGCAAACATCGTAGCGATTCCGGCAGCAAATGCAGCAGGAGGTCCGCCAAATTCTCCGCCGGTATATTTGTCGAATACCATACCGACAGCGATCAAAGCGACAATTCCGAGTGCGGATTCAATCAACATAGAACCATATGCGATCGGTTTCGCATTTTTTTCATTGTCCAACTGTTTTGATGAAGTACCGGTTGCGATCAGACTGTGGAAACCGGAGCAGGCACCACAGGCTACCGTAATGAACAGTGCAGGGAACAGCGTTCCGATCGGTGTGGACCAGCCGGTAAATGCCGGTATGTTGAAAGTAGCAGTTCCGGCAAATCCGGAAAATACAATTCCGACCAAAGCAAGGATCATCATGCCATAAAGCAGAAAACTGGACAGATAATCACGTGGCTGCAGCAAAATCCATACCGGGACAAGAGAAGCGATACAGATATAAAGTCCGATTAAAACGATCCATGCGGTACGACCCAGTGCAAGTCCGACATTTAATCCGAGAATTACGATCAGAACAATACCGATAATACCCGCAATCGTTGCAGGCAGAGTCTGTACACCAAAACGATTGGTCGCAATACCGTAGATGATCGCAAGTACAATAAATAAAAGCGAGATCATAGCGGTTGTCTGGTTGCCGGTCGGGTTGGTAGTAAGACCGATAGTTCCGGGTTCGCTCATAAAAGTACCGGCTACGACATTAACAAACGATGCAATTACCAGGATCAGTACCAATAAAGAGAAAATCGTAAATAATCTCTGTGCGCGTTTTCCCATAGAATCTCTGATAATTTCACCGACGGATTTTCCATCGTGTCGAATGGATGCAAACATAGAACCATAATCCTGCAGGCCTCCAAAGAAAATACCGCCGATAATGCACCACAGGAATACAGGAACCCATCCGAATACAGCTGCCTGGATCGGTCCGTTGATCGGTCCGGCACCGGCAATGGATGAAAAATGGTGTCCCATTAAAACCGCAGGTTTCGCTGCAACATAATCGACACCGTCTTCCATTTCAATCGCAGGTGTCTTCTTTCCGGGATCAATGCCCCATTGCTTTGCAAGCCATGATCCATAATAGACATAGCCGATGATCAGTAAAATACATGCTGTTGCAATAATAATAATTGCTGTCATTTTCCTCTCTCCTTTTAAAATGATTTTATTATGCTATCAAAGAGTTTCTTCAGTTCGCGACCATGGCGGTTGTAGATCGCACGTCCGGAAGATACCTCTAAAACAACCAGACGATAGTGGCTCCAGCCCTGAAATCCCCAATGATAACTTTTATAGTGCTTTCTTTTTGGAATCAGAGCGGCAGCATCCGGTGTGATCCGGTCACTCACAATGACTAATGTGATATCTGTATTGCGATGACAGGAGTGTGGTTTTACCAGGGAAATTCCTTCTTCCCAGGCTGCTTGGTCAAGCGTATTTAAAAGATCAGTATCCAGGCAGTTTTCCGCTGCAAAAAATACATATTCATTTGACTCCGTCTCTCCGAGCTTTGCATTTTTTACGAGAAAGAACTGTTCGTCATGAGAATGAAAAGCAGCTTTCGCTGCAAACATGGACGATGCCGGTTCTTTTTCTATGTCATAATAAGCGGTATAGGATTTCAGTATCTGTTCAAGAGTCTCTGTAACATTCATATCGGGATTCCTTTCCTGGGACTGTATTGCAGGAAATTTATGAAAATTTCTTATGCAATAAAAAAAACTCCTTGAATTGTTCCATCGCTCTTGTTCTGCATCTCACATAGGGAAAATGCATATCTTTACCGTTCTTAATGATATGCATCACGATATCCCCATTGATATCGCAGGTTCGTACTACGTCGCAGCTGTATTGAAACAAATCAAGCAGTTCTCTAATAGATAGTCGCCTGTAAATCTTAAATTTTAACTTTTATCATCATAGCACTTTTTTCTTTTTCCTGCAAGGCAAAATAATCTTAAAAAAATGAACATCCATCCTTTTGGTAAATATCTATAAAAAAAGGGTATGCGAATTATGCAAGATAGACGAAATTAAAAAATCAGCTTGTAAGGAAGCGGCATCTGTGATATGATGAGGTCAGTAAAAAGAATATGGCTTGTTACTGAGTTTGTCAGGCAATACCAAATGTTAGCATAGGAAGGATTTCCTTTTTGTTTTGTGCTATTCATTTGGTTTTTTTTATTTATACGTATAAAATGCATAAGTTTTACAGGAGGAAACACGGTGACCGTTTATCAGGTTTTAAATAATAACCTTATCAGTGTATTGGATGAAAACAGACAGGAAGTATTATTGTGGGGAAAAGGAATTGGCTGGAATGCGAAACGCGGGCAGTCTGTAAGGGAGTCCAAAATTGAAAAAATTTTTCGAATGGATACATTGGATTCTACAAACCAATTAAAACAGCTTCTGGGAGAAGTAGAGACAGAGGCAATTGAAGCGTCTTTGCAAATTGTTGAGTACGCCCGCAAACAATTAGACAAAGAATTGAATAAAAATGTATATATTACTTTGACGGATCATATCAGTTTTGCTGCTGAGAGACAGCGCAAAGGGATCACGTTCCACAACGTATTGCGGTGGGAAATCCGAAAACTGTATGTTGCAGAATATTTGATCGGAGTTCATGCACTCGATATTATTCGAGAGAAAATGAATGTGGAATTACCGGAAGATGAGGCAGGTGCGATCGCACTGCATATTGTAAATGCAGAATATGACTGCAATATGGAACAGACAACAGAAATGACACAGATCATTCAGCAGGCAATTAATGTTGTTCGATTTGCATTTTATATAGATTTTAATGAAGATTCTCTGCATTATCTGCGATTTATTACGCATTTACTGTTTTTCGCACAGAGAGTATTAGAAAACCGTATGTTATCCGGCAGTGAGGACTTTATCTACGAAGCTATGAAAAAGCAGTATCCAAAACAATTTCGATGTGCTGTTCAGATCGGTGCTTTGGTGGAAAAGAAGTATGGGGTGAAACTCCCGGCAGAAGAAATTACGTTTCTGTGTGTACACATTGTCCGTATTACGGAAGAGGAGAGAAAGAATAAGAAATAACATAGGCGATAACACAGCATTCGCTGTGCAGCAATATAAAAATGGATATCCAAGATACATATTAATACTGTTTTTTGAAATGAAATTTAGGAGGAAAAATAATGGCTATGGACTATGCAAAAACCGCTGAAAAAGTGATTCAGGCATTAGGCGGAAAAGAAAATATTGAGGGTGTTACACATTGCGTTACCCGTTTACGATTTGTGCTGAAGGATGAATCCGTGGTTGATGATGAACGTGTAAAGAAAATCAGAGGTGTTCTTGGTATCATGAAGAAAGGAGGACAATACCAGGTTATCATTGGAAATGAAGTTTCCGTTTGCTTTAAAGAAGTAATCCGGATTGGGGGATTTTCTTCCGATGTAAAGGTGAAAGAAGATAAACCGAAAGAAAAAATGACGCCAAAAACGGTGGTAAATGCTATTTTGGATGCAATTTCAGGTTCCATTTCACCGATCTTACCGGCGATCATTGGTGGAGGTATGATTAAGCTGATCTGTTCTATTTTAGGATTGATCGGTGTTCCGGACACTAACATGACGTTCCAGCTGCTTACGGCACTTGGAGCAGCTCCGTTCTATTTCCTGCCGTTATTGCTGGCGTATAGTGCATCAAAGAAATTTGGATGCAACACGGCATTAGCAATGGGAATTGTCGGTGTTTTGCTTCACCCAAATCTGATTACGCTCCTTGCCGGTGACGTACCTGTTACATTTTTAAAACTGCCGGTTTATTCGGAAACATATGCTTCCTCGGTTATTCCGGCGATCCTCATTTGCTGGGCTTTGAGTTACGTAGAAAAATGGGTTGATAAAATTACTCCGGGCTGGACAAAAACCGTTTTCAAACCTACGATCATTTTGTTGATCATGCTTCCGCTTTCTTTAGTTGTACTTGCTCCACTTGGTGCTTTTTGTGGAAACGGCCTGCAGTTTGTACTGAACTGGCTGAACAGCCGTGCAAGCTGGTTGACGATGACAATCTTCTCAGCAGCAATGCCATTTATTGTTATGACCGGTATGCATCATGCATTCGTTCCGGGATGTCTGGCAGATTTGGCAAATAATGGATATGATACATTACTGATTCCTGCAATGCTTGCTTCAAACCTTGCGGAAGGTGCTGCAACGCTGGCTGTTGCTCTGCGCAGCAAAAACAGTGATCTGAAGGCTGTTTCCGGTTCCGCTGCTGCTTCTGCATTGATCGCAGGTATTACAGAGCCGGCTCTGTATGGTGTTACTTTAAAATATAAACGTCCGGTAATCGCAGCATGTATCGGTGCAGGATGTTCCGGTTTGTTCATTGGTATTGTTAATCTGAAAGCTTATGTATATGCAACACCGGCATTTATCTCAATCGTACAGTTTATCAGTCCGGAAGGCGGCATGAACTTTATCTACGCATTAATTGCAGCTGCAATTACAGTAGTCGTTACGTTTGTGATGACGCTTATCCTCGGCTGGGATGATCCTGTTGAAGAAGATGAAGAGGAAGACGAGGACGATCGTCCTGCAGTAACTGCAAAAAATGGAACGGAAATTACGATCGAGCCTCCTGTTCATGGAAAAGTGATTCCGCTTGAACAGGTTAACGATGAAACTTTTTCAACCGGTATTCTTGGAAAAGGACTTGCAGTAGAACCTTCAGAAGGAAAAGTATTTGCTCCATTTGATGGTGTATGTGAGAACGTATTCGATACGCTCCACGCATTGGGACTGACTTCAGATGATGGCGTTACTTTATTGATCCATGTAGGTTTGGAGACGGTTGCTCTTGGCGGTAAACCATTTACTGCTCATGTTAAATCAGGCGATCGGATTCGAAAAGGACAATTGCTTTTAGAATTTGATATGGATCAGATCCGAAACAGCGGATGTGAAACCGTAACACCGGTATTAGTTCCAAATGGAGATGAATTGGGAGAAGTTGTTATTGAAGATGGCAAGATTGTAATTAGGAGGTAATGATATGAGATTCCCTGAAAACTTTCTCTGGGGCGGTGCAGTTGCTGCAAATCAATGCGAGGGCGCCTGGAAGACAGGTGGAAAAGGTGCATCGGTAGCTGATATGTGTACCAGGGGTACTCATACCAATCCAAAATGTGTGACAACGGCGATTGAACCGGATCTGCTGTATCCTTCCCATGAAGCAATTGATTTTTATCACCATTATGAAGAAGACATAGCGTTGTTTGCTGAAATGGGATTTAAAATGTTCCGTACCTCGATCAACTGGACTCGTATTTTCCCTACCGGCATGGAATCCGAGCCGAATGAGAAGGGACTGGAATTTTATGACAGAGTATTTGACTGTTGCAAACAACATGGGATAGAACCTTTGGTTACTATTTCTCACTATGAACTTCCGTATGCATTGGTGGAAAAATGCAATGGATGGGAAGGACGAGAATGTATCGAATATTATATGAATTACTGTAAAGTCATTTTTGAGAGATACAAAGATAAAGTCAAATACTGGCTGACATTTAATGAAATAAACTGCGGTACCATGGTATTGGGAACGGTATTATCTACCGGGACGATCAAAGGGTATTCCGGACCTGTCACACAGGCTCCGGACCGCCCGCAGGAACGTTTTCAGGCTTTGCACCATCAATTTGTAGCGAGTGCAAGAGCGGTTGCATTTGCCCATAAATATTACCCGAAATTTAAAATGGGGAATATGATTTGCTTTTTGACAACTTATCCATATACCTGCAGTCCGGATGATATGCTGAAGGCACAGCAGAAGATGCAGATGGAAAACTGGTTTTGCT
>Ga0129309_1000865_pt1 | contig 19244 bp, 13 predicted proteins | sample L1105metagenome_FD_94439 | JGI IMG/M metagenome (GOLD analysis project Ga0129309, IMG submission 94439) | Ring-tailed lemur group fecal microbial communities from Wisconsin, USA - L1105 metagenome | ecosystem: Host-associated > Mammals > Digestive system > Large intestine > Fecal | place: USA...
CTTGCTGTGCTTTGCATTTCGAATGGAGTTATTGCTTTGGAGCTCACTGAGTATGTCGCTTATCTGCAGGGTTTTTTTTTTAGTGTTGCGGCGACCACCGAGAAGAAGGAAGGCAAGCTGATCGCCGCCATCATCGACGTTCTGGACGACATCGCTCTGGAGCTGGAGGATATGAAGGACTACGCCGACGAGCTGGGCGACGGCCTGGACGCTGTCAGCGACGACCTGGAGGACGTAGAGGATATCGTCTTCGGTGAGGATGAGGACGACGAAGACGACTTCGAGGACGAGGATGACGAGGACTGCTACGCCACCACCTGCCCCACCTGCGAGGAGACCATCTATTTTGATGAGTCCATCCTGGAAGACGGCGAGGTCATCTGCCCCAACTGCGGCGAAAAGCTGGAGTTCGACATGAGCAGCCTGGAAGACGAGGCTGACGAGGGCGGCGAGGAGTAATTTTTCCGTAAAAAAGTGTCCGGCGCTTTGCACCGGACACTTTTTTTATACAGGTCCCAGCCAGACGTCAAATGTGGTGGCGCGGAATTCCGACAGCAGCGCCCGGGCATGGGGCTCCCACCGGGACACCCGTCCAGCGCCCGCCGCCAGGGGGTCAATATACCGCAGCTTGGCGGGAACGGAGAGCCACTGGCCCTCCGGGGGCCGCCGGGTATGGCGGCTGATGTGGCTGTATCCGCGAAACCGCTGCCACAGAGGGCCGCAGGCGCTGTCGGCCAGGAATTTCTGGATGACGGCCGGCTCGGTGCCGTACAGGTCCGTTTCGGTCAAAACACCCCGGCCTAGGGCCAGCCGCAGCAGGTCCGCCAGAACCTGCATGGCGAAGCGGTCCTCGTCCGCCACGTAGATACGGGCGGTCCCCAGGGCGGCCTCTGTAAAAGCGGAGGCTGTTTCCGGCGTTTGGAAGGCCAGCTCCGGCAGACCGTCCTCGTTTTTCAGGACGGTCAGGTCCCGGTAGAAACGGGCCGCCTGGGCGGCGGTGAGAAATTCGTAATTCACCAGGTTCCCCAGCGTGTATTCCAGCCGGTCCGCCGAGAGGCGGGGCGTATCATTGTCGGCAATGGGATAGCGGTGGTAATCCGCCACATCCGCCGTGCGCAGCCCCAGCGAAGCCAGAACGGCCTGTATGTCCGGCGACTGGGCGATAATATCCGCCGTCCGCTCCTCCGTGGCCTCCTGCCGCAGGTGGTCGCCCCGGAGAAAGTCCACCACATGGGCGAACACCGGCGTGGCAATGTCGTGGAGCGCTCCGGCCACGGCCTGGGCGGGGTCGCCGGTGAAGTGCCATACGATCAGCCCCACACCCATGCTGTGGTCGAAGCGGGAGTAGGGCCGCAGGCGGCGGAACCGGGGAAAGGCCGTGTACTCGCAGCCGCAGTTCATACCCACTTCCTTCAGCCGCCGCAGCTCCGGCGTTTCCGCCAGGGCCTGGAGAAAGCCGGGGACATCCGGGTGATAGACGGGCCACAGCTCCCTCATGCGGGACCTCCCATCACTCTACCGCCCTTTTCTTCAGACTGCACAGGCCGGCGCCGATGGCGGTGGCGAAGGTGGCGTTTTCCGGCACGATGTAGTGGATGCCGTACAGCTTTTCAAAGTTTTCAAAGTTGGGCTGCACCTGGGAGAGGGTGGTCATGGAGCCGGTGAGGACCACGGTCCGGGTGTCGCAGCACTGGCAGGCCAGCACCGTCATGGTGCCGATGGCCTGGAGCACCAGATTTACCGCCCCGGCGGCCAGATCGGCGGGGGAGGCGTCCTCCGCCAGGTTGCCGAAGTTGGCGGCGGTGAGGGTGGGGTCCAAGGTGGGGGCGGGGTGGCAGGTAATGTCGGCGATGGTCAGGTCCACATGGCCCAGGTCGCCCTGTTCTGCCAGCTTTTTGATCTGGCCGAACCGCTCCATGCCCACCAGCTTCCGGCACAGGCCGCCCAAGGTGCCGCCGCCGATGCCGCTGCCGCACAGGTGGCGGACGGCACCGCCGCGCTCTGCCCACATGAAGGCGGTGCCGGTGCCCATGGTGACCACCACCGCCTGCTCCTGGCCGGACAGGGCCAGGGCGCCGGTGCCGCTGGCGGAGAACTCGTCCACCTTGCAGGTGGGCAGGCCGAAGATGTCTCCGTCCACATAGCTGGCGCCCACGCCGGTAAGCACCACCCGCCGCACATCCCGCAGCGTCAGGCCGCCGCTGGAGAGATAGTTGCCCAGGGCACCATACAGGCTGGTCACCTGGTCCTCTGCCCGGACCCGCAGCATGGATACCACACTGCCATCGGTCCGCAGGCCCACGATCTTGGTGGTGGAGCCGCCGATATCGATCCCTAAAATCACATCCATGATGGTAATTCCTTTCTGTCGGGCGTTTTTGCCCGGTAGTTCCATCATAGGAGCGGGCGGGAGGCTTGTCAATTGAAATTTGACAAAATTTTGACATATTTTTTGAAAAACGATTGCTTTTCAGAGACGCCGCGCTTATAATGCTTATCATCAAGTCAAGTGACAAGACACCGCCCCGCGGTGCCAAACTGTGAGCATTGAGGTGCGTTATGAAGACCGAACAGAAATTAAATATGACCATGCTCTGCGATTTTTATGAGCTGACCATGGGCAACGGCTATTTTCAGGCCGGATATCAGGACCGCGTGACCTATTTTGACGTGTTTTTCCGGGACGTGCCGGACAAGGGCGGCTTTGCCGTCTGCGCGGGCCTGGACCAGCTGATCGACTATATCCTGGACCTGCACTTTGACGAGGAGGACATTGCCTTCCTGCGGAGCAAGGGCCTGTTTTCCGAGGAATTTTTGGAGTACCTGCGCAATTTCAAATTCAGCGGCGACATCTGGGCCATTCCCGAGGGCACACCCATCTTCCCCCGGGAGCCGGTGGTGACCGTCCGGGCCAAGGCCATTGAGGCACAGCTCATTGAGACGTTCACCCTGCTGACCGTCAATCACCAGAGCCTCATTGCCACCAAGGCCAACCGTATTTGCCGGGCGGCTCAGGGGCGGACGGTGCTGGAGTTCGGCTCCCGCCGGGCCCAGGGCACCGACGGCGCCATCTCCGGCGCCCGGGCAGCCTATATCGGCGGCTGCAAGGGCACGGCCTGCACCATTTCCGACCAGCTTTACGGTGTTCCCGCCGGCGGCACCATGGCCCACTCCTGGGTCCAGATGTTTGACAGCCAGTACGAGGCCTTCAAGACCTACTGTGAGATCTATCCCACCAACGCGACGCTGCTGGTGGACACCTATAACGTGCTGAAATCCGGCGTGCCAGACGCCATCCGGGCTTTTAACGAGGTCCTCAAGCCCCTGGGCATCAAAAAGTGCGGCATCCGCCTGGATTCCGGCGACATCGCCTATCTCAGCCGGGAGGCCAGGAAGATGCTGGACGAGGCCGGCTGGACCGAGTGCCAGATCTCCGCGTCCAACTCCTTGGATGAGTACATCATCCGGGACCTGCTGCAGCAGGGGGCACAAATCGATATGTTCGGCGTGGGCGAGCGGATGATCACCGCCAGCAGCCAGCCGGTGTTCGGCGGCGTATACAAGCTGGCTGCCGTGGAGGATGAACAGGGCAGCATCGTCCCCAAGATCAAGGTCAGCGAGAATGTGGACAAGATCACCAACCCCCACTTCAAGAAAGTCTACCGCATCTTTGACAAAAAGACCGGGAAGGCCGAGGCGGATTACATCACCGTCTGGGACGAGACGGTGGACGAGTCGCAGCCCCTGGAGCTGTTTGACCCCCGGGCCACCTGGAAGCGCAAGACCTATACGGATTTCACCGTCAAGCCCCTCCAGGTGCCGGTGTTCCAGGGGGGGGAGCTGGTGTATGAGCGGCCCACCCTTCAGGAGATCCAGACCTACTGCGCCCAGCAGGTGGACGCCCTGTGGGACGAGGTGAAGCGGTTTGAGAACCCCCACAACTACTATGTGGACCTGAGCCAGAAGCTGTGGGACATCAAGCAGGACCTGCTGCGCCGGAAAAAGTGATGACACATGACCGGCCCCGCCTGATGGCGGGGCCGGTTTGTTTACAGAATGTTGGTTGCAGGAGCCGGCAATTTTGCGTATAATACTAAAATAAAGAGGATATTGTTTCTTGGGAGGTGGCATTCATGAGGAAAAACCGGGTCCAGACACCGGAGCGCACCGAACGGCGCATCTCGGCTTTTACCAGCTTGTCCATGTGCGTTTTGACGGTCCTTGCTCAAATCGCCACCACGCTGCTGCTGACGCATTTCCTGCGGGAAAAGGCCAGCTATTTCTATGCGGTCTTGGAATTCATCGGCGCTGTGGCGGCCATCCGGGTATACCTACGGCCGGGCAGTCCCAGCTATAAGCTGGTGTGGATGTGCTTGCTGCTGGCTCTGCCGGTGGCGGGGATGATCTTGTTTTGCCTGTGGGGCGGCACCCACCAGTCCAAGAGCCTGAGCTTGAAAAAGGTCCCCCCCATCCGGGAGCGGGAGAGCGCCCGGATGGAGTGCGACAACAATATCGCCCGGCTGAAGCGGCAGTCTCCCGAGTGGGGACGGCTGGCCTCCTATTTGCAGAAAAAGGGCTTTCCCCTGTACCGCAACACCTCCGCGCAGTATTTTTCCGACGGCGGGGCGTTTTTTGACGACCTGGCGGCGCGGCTTCAACAGGCGGAGGTCTACATTTTCCTGGAGTATTACATCCTGGCGGAGGGACAGGTGTGGGACCGCATCTTCTCCATTTTAAAAGAGCGCGCCGCCGCCGGTGTGGAGGTCTGCATCATTTTCGATGATTTCGGCAACCTCACCCGGCTGTCTGACGGTACCCTTCAGGCCATGCAGAACGCCGGACTTGAGGTCCAGGTGTTCAACCCCGTCCACCGCTATGTGAACCGCATCTACTTCAACTACCGGGACCACCGGAAGATCGCCGTCATCGACGGCACCACGGCCTATACCGGCGGCATCAACGTGGCGGACGAGTATGCCAACCTATACGTCCGCTTCGGCCACTGGAAGGATTCCGCCGTCCGCATCGACGGTGACGGCGCCTGGGGGTTCGCGGTCCAGTTCATTCAGATGTGGAAGATGATGGGGCGGACGCTGCCCAATGAGGACGATTTTTACCGTCCCCGCCACGGCGGCACCGGCGTGGGCTATTGCCAGCCCTTTACGGACGGTCCTGTGAACAATCCGGACAATCCCATCGAGGAGACCTATATCCAGCTCATGGCCTCCGCCAAGCGGTTTTTGTATATCACCACGCCCTATTACGCCGTGGAGGACTCCATGCAGAAAGCCCTGTATATCGCGGCGGACGCGGGAGTGGATGTGCGGCTGTTGGTACCGGCCGTGCCGGACCACAAGCTCACCTATCTGGTGGCGGAGACCTACTGGGGCGAGCTGCTGCGCCACGGCGTGAAAATCTACAAATACACCCCCGGCTTCCTCCATGCCAAAAGCGTCATGGTGGACCGGGAGGTGGCCCTGATCGGCAGCACCAACATGGATTACCGCACATTCCAGCTCCACTATGAGTGCGGTGTGCTGCTGTACCATATGCCGGTGGTGGAGGAGCTTTTGGAGGACCTGGACAACATCATGGGTCAAAGTACCCGGTACACCCTGGAAGAATGGGAAAAACGGCCCTGGTACCGCCGGATTTTCGCCTCCTTGCTGCGGCTGGGGGCCATTTGGCTGTAAAAAAGCGGCGGGACGAACGTCCCGCCGGGAGATTCACTGGACTTCACAGGGCGTTGGGACGCCCCGGCTGCCGTCCAGAATGGACTGAAGGCCGCAGCGGACCATGGACTCCGTGGCCTCCTGGGTAAAGAAGGCGTAGTGCTGGGTGTAAAGGACGTTGGGGAACTGCTTGAGGTACAGCAAAGAGCGCTTGTCAATGATGCGGGTGCCCACGTGGACGTGCATGACGCCGCTCTCCTCCTCCAGCGTATCAATGCCGGCGCCGCCTACCTGGCCGCTTTCCAGGGCGTCGATGAGACTCTCTGTGTCGATAAGCTGGCCCCGGGCGGTGTTGATGAGGATGACGCCGCGCTTCATTTTCCCGAGAGCCCCGGCGTCGATCATGTGGTAATTGGCCTGGGTCAGGGGCACATGCAGGGTGACGATGTCACTTTGGGCGTACAGTTGGTCCAGCTCCACGTATTCCGCAAGGCCCGCAAGCGACGGATCGGGATGGTGGGCATAGGCTAGGACCTTGCAGCCAAAGCCGCTGAGGTTCCGGATGACGGCGGCGCCGATCTTGCCGGTGCCGATGACGCCGACAGTCAGGCTCCGCAGCTCCCGGCCCATGAGGCCGTCCAGGGAGAAGTCGTTGACCAGTGCCCGGCAGATGGAGATCTTGGCCTTGCGGAGCATGATGAGCATCATCATAACGGTGAAATCCGCCACATTGTTGGGGGCGTAATGGGCGTGGTATACATGAATGCCCAGCGCCTTGGCCGCCGCTGTGTCGATGTGGTCGTAGCCGATGGTGCGGGTGGAGAGATAGCGGATGCCCTTTTGAGCCATGGCCTCCAGCAGAGGGCGGTCCATCCGGGAATAGCCCAGTACGGAAACGCCGCCGCAGCCGTCGGCAAGAGCCAGGGAATCCGCTGTCAATGGCCCGCGGACCCAGACCAGCTCTCCGCCCAGCTGGCGCTCAAGACGCTGCAAGATCGGCTCCTCATAATCAAGAATATCGTACACGCAGATCTTCATTTGCTTGTTCAAACCTTTCCCTCAAACATAAAGGCGCCTGGCATGTTTGCCGGCGCCATTGCTCACGCATGAAATTATACTACGCCGCCGGCGGCATTTCCACTCTTTTTTGCCGCCGGGCGAAATTCCACGGAGGAACGTATGTCCAGAGAACTTTCACCCCGGGAGATTGCGGAGCGCAGTCTCATCAAAAAGTACAGAAAAGAGCTGTGGAACCCCTTTATCGCTGCCGTCAAGCGGTATGAGCTGGTGGAGCCCGGCGACCGCATCGCCGTGTGTATCTCCGGCGGCAAGGACTCCATGGTGCTGGCCAAGCTGATGCAGGAGCTCCAGCGCCACACGGACCGGCCCTTCGGACTGGAATTTCTGGTGATGGACCCCGGCTACAACCCGGCCAACCGGGCTTTGATCGAGTCCAACGCGGCGCTGCTGGGTATCCCTGTTACTATTTTTGAAAGTGATATTTTTGATGTCACCGTCCAGGTGGAGAAAAACCCCTGCTACCTCTGCGCCCGGATGCGCCGGGGCTTTTTGTACAGTAAGGCCCAGGAGCTGGGCTGCAACAAAATTGCCCTGGGCCACCACTTTTCCGACGTGGTGGAGACCACGCTGCTGGGCCTGTTTTACGGCGCCCAGCTCCAGGCCATGCCGCCCAAGCTCACCAGCAAAAATTTCCCCGGCATGGAGCTGATCCGGCCGCTGTACTGCGTCCACGAGGACGATATCATCGCCTGGAAAAACTATAACCACCTGCATTTTCTCCAGTGTGCCTGCCGCTTTACGGAGGCACGGGATGCCTCCGGCGACGGCATCGGGGAGAGCAAGCGGCAGGAGATCAAATTTCTGCTGCGGGAGTTGAAAAAAACCAATCCCAACATCGAAAAAAGCATTTTCCGCGCCATTCACGGCGTTCAGCTGGATACGTTCCCCGGCTTCAAGTACCGGGGCGGCGAACACTCCTTCCTGGAGTTTTATGGTGACCGGCTGGACGTGTTTGGAAAGGCGGATACCTGAGCAAGGAGAGCAAGCATGGATTACTATCGCTGTGAAAACCCGAACTGCGGCTTTTTGGCCGGAGAGGAGCCGGATGTGTGTCCCTGGTGCGGCGGCACCTTCTTCACGCCGCTGCTGGAGGAGGACCTCACCGGCGGCGACTGGGTGTGGCTGGGCAACCAGGCAGTGGATGAAAAGCGGGATACGGACGCCCTGGCCTGCTACCAGCGTGCCGCGGCCCTGGGGGATGATTCCGGCCTTACGAACCTAGGCTGGTGCCTGGAGGCGGGCGTGGGCCTGCCGGCGGACCCCAAGCAGGCGGTGGTGCTGTATGCCCAGGCGGCGGCCCGGGACTATTTGCCCGCCCTGACGAACCTGGGCTATTGCTATACATACGGCATCGGCGTGGAGCGGGACTACGGCAAGGCTCTGGAGTGCTTCCGCAAGGCGGCGGAGCAGGGCTTTCCCCGGGCACAGTTCCAGCTGGGAGAGGCGTACCGCCGGGGCTTTGGCGTGGAGGAAGATGACGGCGAGGCGGTGAAGTGGTACCAGTCGGCTGCCTGGCTGGGCTATCCCGCGGCCCAGACGGAGCTGGGGCGCTGTCTGGAATTCGGCACCGGCATACCGGAGAATCTGGAGCAGGCAGTGAAGTGGTACCGCGCCGCGGCGGACCAGGGCAACGCCCCCGGCCAATGCTGCCTGGGCTTTTGCTACGAGAGCGGCCGGGGCGTGGAGCAAAGCTGGCAGGAGGCTGTCCGCTGGTACCGCAAGGCGGCGGACCAGGATTACGCCCGTGCCCAGTGCAATCTGGCCTGGTGCTATGAAAATGCCAAGGGTGTGGAGCTGGATTACGGCGAAGCGGCGCGGCTGTACCGCGCCGCGGCGGAGCAGGACTATCCCCGGGGGCAGCTTTGCCTGGGCTTCTGCCTGGAGCGGGGGCGGGGCGTCCCCATGGACCCCCGGCAGGCGGCGGAATGGTACCGCAAAGCGGCGGACCAGGACGAGGAGGATGCCTGCTGCTGCCTGGGATACCTCTATGAGTGCGGCGAGGGCGTGGAGCAGAGCTGGGAAGAGGCTGTCCGGTGGTACCGCCGGTCAGCGGAACTGGGCTGCGCCCGGGGCCAGTGCAATCTGGCCTGGTGCTGTGAAAACGGCAAGGGCACGGAAAAAGACCCCCGGGAGGCGTTCCGCTGGTACAGCGCCGCGGCAAAGCTTGGCTTTGCCAGGGGCCTTTTCGGCGTGGCCCGGGCCTACGACTACGGCATCGGCGTGGAGCAGGATGCCTCGGAGGCCTGCCGCTGGTACGAACAGGCGGCTGAGGCCGGTTCCGCCGCGGCGATGTGCGACCTGGGCGTGTGCTATGAGCGGGGCGAGGGGGTGCCCCAGAGCTATGAAAAGGCGGCGGAGCTGTACCGTAAAGCGGCGGAGGGCGGCAATCCGGCCGGCCAGTGCAACCTGGGCTATCTGTATGAAACCGGCCGGGGCGTGGAGCAAAGCTGGGAGCTGGCGGTAAAGTGGTACGGCGCCGCCGCGCAGCAGGGCTTTGCCCGGGCCCAGTGCAACCTGGCCTGGTGCTATGAGTACGGACGGGGCGTGGAGCGGAACCTGACCCGGGCCGTCCATTGGTACCGCAAGGCCGCGGAGCAGGGAGACCCCAGGGGCATGTACTGCATGGGGGTTTGCTGCAAGCGGGGCCTGGGGCTGGAGCAAGACCTGTCACAGGCGGTGCACTGGTACGAAAAAGCCGTGGAGGCCGGCCTGCCGGCGGCCATGTGCAGCCTGGGCGTCTGTTATGAAACAGGCGATGGTGTGCCGGAGAATCCGAAAAAAGCGGCGGAGCTGTACCGGCGGGCCGCCGAACAAGGAGACGCGGCTGGCCAGTGCAATTTGGGCTATCTGTATGAGTCCGGCGAAGGCGTGACGCAGGACTGGGCGCAGGCGGCGGTGTGGTACGGAAAAGCGGCGGAGCAGGGCTATCCCCGGGCCATGTGCAATCTGGGCGTCTGCTTTGAATTCGGAAACGGCGTCACCAAAGACACTGGCCGGGCGGCGGAGCTATACCGCAAAGCGGCGGAGCGGGGGGACCAGATGGCGGCCTGTAACCTGGGGTATCTCTATGAGACCGGTGTGGGCGTGGCCCAGGACTGGAGCCAGGCGGCCAAATGGTACGCTGCATCTGCTGAAAAGGGCCTTGCCCGGGCGCAATACCGCTTGGCCTGGTGCTGCGAGCACGGAAAGGGCGTGCCCCGGGACGCGGAAAAGGCGATGCGCCTTTATCAGGCGGCGGCGGAGCAGCACTATGAGGATGCGGATCAGCAGGCTGCCCGGCTGCGCCAAGGCCGGGAAAAAGGCGGCTTTTTCCGGGGACTGTTCGGCGGCCGGAGAGACAGCTGAAAAAAGAAAACTTTTTTGAAAAAAGCTATTGACAAAAATCTGCTTTTCTGTATAATAATATCTGTTCGCTACGGCGGATAGATATAGCGGGTTTGTGTAAAGGTAGCACAGCAGACTCTGACTCTGTATGTGAGGGTTCGAATCCTTCACCCGCTGCCAAATAGAAAACCTCGGAACTGCAATGGTTCCGGGGTTTTTCATTGCGCCGCAGTGGTTTGCGGCTTTTTTGCTTTTGGCCGGATAAATGGAATTATAGACAATTCGCCTACAAAAAAGCAAAATGGAGGGCAAAAATGCTAACAAATATCGACTGCCGCTGGAAGTCCGGCAAACCTGCAGCTTTGCGTCAAAACGGTCACCGCGGCAGACAAACGCCAGCGTCCGCACCTGTTCGTGGGTCGGGCTGAAGGCGTCGCCCTGGATGATGCTGGCGGTCTATCTCCGGCAGAATAAAAACGCATACAGTCCAAGAAAAAACAGGCAGACTGCCACGGAAAAAAGATAAATTAGGTCAAATTTGAACTGGACTGTCACGGACTTTTCTTCTATAATACCTCCAGTATTCGCAGCTTTGGCAGGAGGCGCCCTGAATGGAGAACGATGTCCCGGAGGAAGTAACGATATCAGTCACAATGGAGGACGGTTCAGTCTGTTCGTTTCAGCTGACGGATGCCCAGCGCAAGGCGGTTATCCGGGCACTGGGGCTTTCCGTGATCGGAAACGAACTGGCCGGATTGGATGACTGGACCATTGAACAGATGTTGGCAGAATAAGAAAAGCGTCCCCTGAACAAAAGTTTCAGGGGACGCTTCTTTTTTTGAAAACCCGTGGGACACTCAAAGGTTCAAAATGTGGTAGATGCCGTGGGCCACGCCATCCTCCCGGTGGTCCAGGGTGACATGGACAGCCGCCGCAAGGCAGGCAGGGGAGGCGTTGGCCATGGCGATGCCGCAGCCTACATAGGAGAGCATATCCGCATCGTTGTCTCCGTCGCCGAAGGCAGCGATATCCGCCGGGGAAAGCCCCAGCCGCTCCGCCACGAAGCGGACACCGGAGTGTTTGCCGGCGTCCCGGTGGGAGATCTCAATGAGCTGCCGGACGGAAGAGGTGATGTAGATATCTGGCACGGTGTCCGCCAGCCGTGCCCAGATGCGCTGCTTCTCCGCCTCTTCCCGGACGATGAGGTCCAGACTGTCCAGACGGTCTATATGCCGGCGGATGAAGCCGGTGATGTCCGCCTCCGGGTGGCGGGTGCTCTGGATGTAGCGGACGGCCTGGGGCGTGGCGCCGTATTTCACCGGGTCCGCCACATAGGCGTCGTGGGCGTATGCCGTGCCGTCCACAAACGCCTCACAGACCACCGGCTCCTCCGGGACCAGCTCCAGGATACGCCGGACGGACTCCGGCGTCATGGCATAGCTGTGGAGGCGCGTCCCGGTGGGGACATGATACACAGCGGCACCGTTGGACGTGATGGCGTATTCGATGCCGGGCACGGCGGTGACATCCCGGGGCAGGCTGGCAAAGGAGCGGCCGCTGGCGATGACGATGTGGACGCCCTTGGCGATGGCGTATTCCAAAGCCCGGCGGTTTCCCGGGGAAAGGCGTCCCTCCCCGTCCAAAGTGGTCCGGTCCAGGTCCAGGGCGATACATTGAATAGGCATTTCATCATCTCCTGGCTGTCATTTTACCATGGGCTGTGGTATAATACCACATATTTCTCAATCACGGAGGAACTTGCAATGGAACAGGACCTGATCCGGCGGCTTCTGGATTTTTTGGACGCCAGCCCCAGCTGTTACCATGCCGTGGACAACCTGGCCCGGCGGCTGGAGGCGGAAGGATATGAACGGCTGCGGGAGGCCGAGCCTTGGACGCTGCGGACCGGCGGAAAATACTACGTGGTGCGGGGAGATTCCTCTTTGGCGGCTTTCCGCGTTCCCGGCGGCGTGCCGGCGGGCTTTATGCTGGCGGCGGCCCACAGCGACAGCCCCACCTATAAAGTCCGGGAGGAGGCGGAGGTCCTCTCCGCCGGGAATTGTGTGCGGCTGGCGGTGGAGCCCTACGGGGGCATGATCGCCCGCTCCTGGCTGGACCGGCCCTTGTCTGTGGCGGGCAGGCTGGTGGTCCGGCGGGAAGGCGGCATCGCCACCCAACTGGTAAATGTGGACCGGGATCTGCTGGTGATCCCCAGCGTGGCCATCCACCTGGACCGGGAGGTGAACCGGGGCACCGCCCTGAAGGCCAACACCGACCTGCTGCCGCTGCTTGGCTGCGGCACGGAGCGGGGGCGCTTCCGGGCGCTGCTGGCGGAAGCGGCGGGCGTGCCGGAGGAGGATATCCTCTCCACAGAGCTGTTTTTGTACCCCAGGGCTTCTGCCGCGGTGCTGGGGGCGGAGGGGGAACTGATCGCCTCCCCCCGGCTGGATGACCTCCAGTGCGTGTTTGGCTGTCTGGAGGGCTTCCTGGCGGCAAAGGAGGGCGGCAGTGTGCCGGTCCTGTGCGTGTTCAACAACGAAGAGGTGGGCAGCGGCACCCGGCAGGGGGCGGATTCCACGTTTCTGACGGATGTGCTGGAGCGGGTCAGCACTGCTCTGGGCCGGGACTGGCGGATCATGGCTGTCAACAGCTTTCTGGTGTCGGCGGACAACGCCCATGCCGTCCATCCCGCCCATCCGGAGCTGTCTGACGGGGCGGAACGCCCTGTGCTGAACGGCGGCGTGGTCCTCAAATACAATGCCGGACAAAAATACACCACGGACGCCGTGTCCGGTGCGGTGTTCCGGGAGGTGTGCCGGGCGGCGGATGTGCCTATCCAGCGGTACAGCAACCGGGCGGACCTGCCCGGCGGCTCCACTCTGGGCAACATCAGCAGTGCCCATTTGTCCATTCCCTCCGTGGATATCGGACTTCCCCAGCTGGCCATGCATTCGGCCTATGAGGTGGCGGGCAGCCGGGACACCGCGCTGCTGGTCCGGGCCATGGCGGAATATTTCAGCCGCAGCTTCCGGTATCTGCCGGATGGTACGATGAAGATATAAGGAAAAGCCGCAGGCGGAGAACGGTTCGCCTGCGGCTTTTTATAGCGTCAAAAGAAAACAAAAAAATTTATGCAAAATGACAATATAGAAAATGAAAGGAAAAATTGAAAATGTAACTGGTTTTGTAACCGGTTAATGCTACAATAAAACCGTAAAACCGAGAAAGGAGGAATGCCTGTGCAGGAACGGGTCACAGGAAACGAGTACCGGACCACGATCGTTTGTGTGGACAGCTGTCAGGAGGATGACTTTTCAGGCAGACTGTACAATCCCTATTGGAAAAAGGGCCGTGAGTTCCACAGCGTGATGCAGCTTTTGATGGAAATGGAGAGCCTGTTGGACCAGATCCGGCTTCCCCAGTCTTTCACGGCGAAGCGCTCCTTTGTGCAGCCAACCTCCGAGCCGGCCCATGCTCCCGCTGATGAGGCGTCCAGAACTGGACGTCTGGGAACATTCATTCTGCGGGTCGTGTTCCGCCAAAACGCCAGTTGGCAGGGGGCCCTGACCTGGGTGGAGGGCCACCGGACGGAGAGCTTCCGCAGTGTGCTGGAGCTTTTGCTGCTGATGCATGGTGCTTTGGAAGGCGAGGAGGTACGGGTCGGAAACACATAACAACATCCACTTCGCGGCACCGCCGCGTTTGGAAATCGCTGAAAAGGCAAACCGCTCCAAAGGGCGGGACGCAAAGCCAGGGGGCTAAAGCAGAAATGCCATGCCGGCCCAGCCGCCAGGATTTCGCTCTGAATACTTTGTAAAGGAGAACGAGAAAATGGCAAAAAAGTTGAAGAAAGTATTTGCGCTGCTGCTGACACTCAGCATGGTCATGAGCCTGTTGAGCGTGACGGCTCTGGCAAAAGGAACTCGCCCTCCGGAAGAGCCCGTTGAGACGGAAATGGCCCTGCCGGGGACGAACGATGAAGTGAAGGTCTACCTGCGGTATTCCAACCAGGTCCCGGACATTTTGAAGGATTATGAAGCGGCGGATTTCGGCCCCAGCGGCAATAACGAGCCTTACTTCACTGTGAAGGTCAATGCCAGCGAGCTGAGGGAAGCGGTGAATGCAAATGACGTCTACCATTATGAGCGCGTAAGCAGCGGTAACATTTTCACCTATTATTCCGCGCAGGAGGACGACACAGCCGCGAAGCCCTCCATGAGTGAGCTTCGGAACACCTGGAATGCGCTTCTGAAATGCATGAGTGAAGCGGACCAGCAGAAATTCGAGGACACCTTCGGCAGCTCTGTTACGGGCGAGATGAACTTTGTCGGGTATGTGCTGAAGCAGGAAAATGACGGCTGGCATATCGACGGAATTCTGGACATGAAGCCGGGATATGTCACGGAGTTCTATCTTTCCGACGGTGGGGACTATGAGCTGAAAGACACCAGCGTCGAGGATGATGCCATGAGCGCGGATACGGCTTACGGCAAAATCGAAGCTATGATTCAGGGTGTTGAGGGCTATGACGACGGCAGCCTTGTCTGGAACGCTGGCAAGACCGGCGGCACTTTCACGGTGAACGGTGAGGACGCTTCCTTCACAGTCGATGACGGGAGCGCGGAGATCGGCGAGGAAAAGGTCCAATACGGTGCCGCGAAGGAGAATGTCTATACCGCGCAGATCTATGTTACTGTGACCATCGGTGAATCCGGCCCCGTGGACCCGCCTGAGGATCCGCCCGTGAATCCTCCTGTGGACCCCGCGGAGCGGCCCGCCCCTGTCGTGGATAAGGAAGCGACCGACCTGGACGAAAATGACGAGACTACGGTGACGCTGTCCGTCGGCGCCAGCGAAAAGAAGGAAAAAGTGGCGGTCATGTTCCTGCTGGATAAGTCTACCAGCCAGGGTATGCGGGATGAAGCCGCCAAGATGCTGGATGAACTGAAGAATAAGAACAACACCGACATCGTGTACGACGTGGTCATCTTCTCCGGCACTGCCTCCTCCACCGGCTGGCGGAGCATCGCGAACGGCGAGGAATATGAAGATACCATCGTAAACTTTGTCAATAAGGATACGACCAGCGGCACCAATATGCACGCGGGTATTCTGCAAGCACAGGAAGACCTGAAGAAAGTACCTGATGATTGTGACGAGACCTATCTTATCACCCTCAGCGACGGTATCACCTATGTTTGGACCGAGAATAATACTGTCAAGTGCGTGCCTGTGAGTGAGGTTGAAAACAGCAACGTTTACACGCCTCAGGCTGGTCCTGATACCTGGAAAATGATGTATGGATATGGCGTATCCCTGAAAGAAGTTTACGGTGGTGTAAGTAAATTCTTGGATGCGGTCCCTGCGAAGATAACCAAGAGCAAAGAGTATGTTGTGGATTATAACAATGACAACTTTGCCAAGGACAATCCCATTAAGACCTATGTTCAGGATGCGGAAAAGACAGCGGCGGTAGCCGCAGAGTATGCCTGCGGACCGGAGTTTGCCATGTACTACTCCGCCACTGGCTATGCCGAGCTGGCTGCGAACTTTGATTATACCTACGCCTTTGCGGTGCCTGAGCTGACCACGGAGCAACAGGATAATACAAAGAACTGGGAAAACTTCCCTTGGGGCGAGGAACTGATGCTGCACCTCCAGTCTATCAGCACCAACCACGACTGGGATACTGACGTTTCCAACGCTGACGCTGCCAAGATCTTTGCCAATATCAAGAATGAGATCCTCTACACTATGCAGTCCGGTACCGTCACTGACGTGATCGGCGACCGCTTCGACCTGAAGGGAGTGGATACCTTCACTCTGACCGTTGGTGAGGAAACGCTTGCCGGCACGGTTTCCGGCAACACCGTGAGCTTTGATAACGGCAACTACACCGTGGAATACAAGCCTGCCACCGATAACAGCAAGGAACAGTTCGTCTGGAACATCAACACGCCCGTGAAGGACGGCGAGCCTGTGAAGCTGTCCTACGTGCTGAAGCTGGTGGATAAGGAAACGACCCCCGGTGACCATACGGCCTTGACCAACGAAGAGGCTGTCCTGGAGTATACGCCGACTGAGGGAGACCCCGGCGAGGAGAAGTTCCCCAAGCCCGAAGTGGAGTACAATGTTCCTACTTCCGACCCCAAGCCCACTCCCGCCGCAAATCTGGTCGTTGACAAGACTGCTCCCGCCACTGTCAAGCAGGGCGAGAACCTGACCTATACCATCACTGTGGAGAACAAGGGCGATGCCTCCGCCAAGGGCGTGGTCATCACCGATACCCTGCCCGACGGCGTGGAACTGGTGTCCGCCAGCGACGATGGCAAGGTGGACGGCAAGACCGTCACCTGGAGCATCGGCGAGCTGGCTGCCGGCGCGAAGAAGACCGTGACCGTGGTCGTTTCCACGGGTGATGTTGCCGTCGGTACGGTGATTTCCAACACGGCCGTTGTGACCGCTGAGGGTGAGAATGACCCCAAGACGGACACCGTCGAGACGGAAGTCAAGCCTAAGGACGACGATAAGACGCCGGACGATAAGGATGACGATGATGACGACGATAAGGGCGGCGGAGGCAGTGGCAATAAGCCCGTCACCGTGATCCCCGAGGATCCCACCCCCATGGACCCCGGCGTGGATATTCCCGACCCCGAGGTCCCCAAGACTGACGTGCCCAAGGCCGAAGTGCCCAAGACCGGCGACGCCGCCGCTTTGTGGCTGGCCCTGGCCGGCGTGTCCGCCCTGGGTCTGGCTGTGGTGACTTTCACCACCCGCAAGAAGGAAAACGGCTGATACACCCGCATCAAGCATAAAGTCCCGCCCCGGTGGAACATCCGCCGGGGCGGGATTTTTGCGGTACGGAAAGGACGGCCTTTGAAAAAACCGCCGCCTGTGATATAATCAGCTCCGTGGCCGGCGCTGTCGGCAAATCCCAGGAAGGAAAGAGAGACCCTATGAACGAAAAAGAGATCGCGGAGATCCGCCGCCGCTTCAAGCCGGATAAAAGCAATATCACCCATGTGCGGGGATGTTATGTCAACGAAAAACGGGAGATCATCTCGGAATTCGACCAGTCCCTGACGCTGTCCCGCCAGGAGGACGCGGAAAAGCTGCTGAACGTCCTGCGCAAGACCCTGTCCGGCACGGCGGGGAAGAATCTGCTGGACATTGCGTTTGATACCCGCCAGGTGGTGGAGGGGGAGGAGCACCGGCTGCTGATGGCTCTGCGGGACTCCCGCCTGGGGGACCAGGAGGCCGTCCATGCCCTGTTTCAGCGGGTGATCGCCAGCCTGGACCTGGAGGGCAACTACCTCATCCTGCTGGCCCACGATACATACGATGTGCCTTACCGTTCCAAGGACGGAATGCGGCAGGATGACGCCTCCGACCAGGTGTTTTCCTATATCCTGTGCAGCATCTGCCCGGTGAAGCTCACCAAGGACGCCCTGAGCTATTACATCCAGGAAAACCAGTTCCACAGCGTGGCGGCGGACTGGGTGGTGGCACCGCCGGAGGTGGGCTTCCTGTTCCCGGCCTTTGATGACCGCAGTACGAATTTGTACAATGCCCTGTACTACACCCGGGACATTTCCGAGAGCCATCCGGACCTGGTGGACGCCCTGTTCAAAAGCCCCGTGCCCATGCCCGCCGCTGTCCAGAAGGAGACGTTTCAGTCTATCCTGGGGGATACCCTGGAGGAGGAATGTCAATATGGCGTGGTCCAGGCCGTCCATGACGAGCTGTGCGGCATGATCGCCGCCCACAAGGAGAGCAAAGAGGAGGAACCACTTGTCATTTCCAAGGTGACGGTGAAGCGGGTCCTCCATGAGTGCGGTGTGTCGCCGGAGCACGTGGAGCGGTTTGAGGAGCAGTACGACCAGCAGTTCGGACCGGAGGCGGACCTGCCGCCCCGGAACATCGTGGACAGCAAGCAGCTGGAGGTCAAAACGCCGGATGTGACCATCAAGGTGAATCCGGAGCGGAGCGACCTGGTGGAGACCCGGATCATTGACGGCGCCCGGTACATTCTTATCCGGGCGGAGGAGGGCGTCGAGGTCAACGGCGTCCACATCCAAATTTCCTGAGAGAAGGGAGGCGGTCCCATGGACCTGCTGGAGACCTTGCGGCGCTATCACGACAGCGGCGCCTGTCCCATGCATATGCCCGGACACAAGCGCACGGGCCTGGGCGGGGAGCTTCCCTGGCAGCTGGATATCACGGAGATCGACGGCTTTGACAACCTCCATGACGCCCAGGGCATTTTGAAGGAGAGCATGGACCGGGCGGCCCGGCTGTACGGCTCGGACCGGGCATTTTTCCTGGTGAACGGCAGCACCTGCGGTATTCTGGCGGGCATCTGTGCCGCCGCCCGGCCCGGGGACACGGTGCTGCTGCCCCGGGGGTGCCACAAGTCCGTGTATCACGCCCTGGAACTGCGGGATTTGGTGCCGGTGTATTTGCCGGTGCCGGCGGACCCCAGCACCGGCGCCGCCGGCAGCCTGCCGCCCGGGACGGTGGCGGAGGCGCTGGCGGAGCACCCGGAGGCAAAGCTTGTCATCGTCACCAGCCCCACTTATGAGGGCGTTATCAGCGATATTGCCTCCATCGTGGCCCTGGCCCACGGGGCCGGTGTGCCGGTGCTGGTGGACGAGGCCCACGGCGCCCATCTGGGATTTTCCCCGGCCTTTCCCGGTGGTGCCGTGGCGGCGGGAGCGGACATCGTCATCCAAAGCCTTCATAAGACCCTGCCCAGCCTGACCCAGACAGCCCTGGCCCACTGGAACCGGGGTCTGGTGGACGGGGAGGAGCTGGCCCGGCAGCTGGCGGTGTTTGAGACCAGCAGCCCTTCTTATTTGCTGATGGGCTCTATGGACCGGTGTATCCGGATGCTGGAGGCGCGCGGCGGGGAGCTGTTCGCCGCTTATGAAGAACATCTCGCCGCCTTTGACGAAGCCACCCGGGACCTGCGGCACCTGCGGGTGCTGTGCCACGGCGGCGACAGCCTGCAAAGCCACCCGGACTTTTTTGCCTTTGATCCCGGCAAGCTGGTCCTTTGTACACGGGACACCTCCCTCACAGGGCTCGGGCTCATGGATATTTTGCGAAAGACATACCGGATCGAACTGGAAATGGCGCTGGAGAACTATGCTCTGGCCATGACCA
>Ga0129309_1000866_pt1 | contig 19233 bp, 20 predicted proteins | sample L1105metagenome_FD_94439 | JGI IMG/M metagenome (GOLD analysis project Ga0129309, IMG submission 94439) | Ring-tailed lemur group fecal microbial communities from Wisconsin, USA - L1105 metagenome | ecosystem: Host-associated > Mammals > Digestive system > Large intestine > Fecal | place: USA...
TATACGCTGAGTTTGAAATCAAAGCAATACCACGCGCTGGATTCCTTCGTGTACGAGTATGTGAATGCCGGAGGAATGAAAGACAACCTGAAAATTGAGATCAACTATATGCTCCGTTGCCATACGCTGCCTGTTTCCCGCAGACCGGTTTATTTGCCATGGAACGATCAGGAGCTTACCGTATTAAGCGTTGATCCTCTGGAAATCTTCTCCGCAAAGACGGTTGCCCTCTTAAATCGGGCAGCTCCGCGGGATTTATATGATATGTTCAATATGCAAAAGTATGGATTGTTTGACGAGACGCAGGAACCGCTTTTCAGAAAGTGTATTATGTTCTACGCGGCGATTGTTTCGGAAACCGTGCCGGAACACTTTGACCTCGATGGTATCGGCAGCATATCCGCACGGAAAATCAGGACGGACCTTACACCGGTGCTGCGCCGTGGAGAACGCTTTGACCTGGCCTCCGCGCAGAAACAGGTAAAGGATTATTTAGCCGCGATTCTAAAACCGGAAGATACGGAGCTGTCCTTCCGGGCAGCTCTTTCATTTTGACAAGGGAGTGATCCTGATAGCGACCACAAGACTAATGCCGCTGCATGTGGGAAAAGGCATGGATGTGTCTACGGCCATTGCGGACATCATTGACTATGTGGAGAATCCGCAGAAAACGGATTTTGGGAAATTCATTTATGGCTATGAGTGTGATACCCGGATCGCGGATGCAGAGTTCCTTCTTTCCAACAGCAATCAGCACAAAAGTAAGCAATCCTGTCGGGCAAAATCCGAAAGTCATCCACAGAGAGTGAGCGCCTCTAAAAATATCCAAGGCCAATCCATACCCTCCGATGATAAACAGAAAGCCCAACAAAGCCGGTATCTTTCGGAATTTCAGTTTTTTCTCTGCGCTTTTTTCAAACCGTACCAAATCCATAAGTGATGTCTGCTAGTGACGATAGATACCTTGCGAATGAGACACAAAGTTGGGGGGCTTCGTTCTGTTGTAAAACAGACTATGATCTGCTTGCGAAAATCAAGGGACTGGCAAATGAGGTATAAACTGATTATTTGCCAAAAGATAAGGAGATGATGACATGGGAAATTAGCTGTATTGGATATATCGGAGAATGACCGGCAGATTGCGGAAAGTTTGGGTCGGTGATACGGAAGTCGAATTGACCGTAAAAGAATTTGATGCTCTGTACTTGCTTATATCAAACCGGAATCGGATTTTGACCTTTGAGACCCTTGCCCGTCAGATATGGGGTGAGGAATATGTTGATATTTCCGACGATGAAGTCGTTGAGCTGAAAAAGCCCGTAAAATCAAGGGCTTTCGGGTTCAGAAGTTGTATTTTACAACATTTTTACAACAAATGTAAACAAAGAAAAGAATACCCGCACAGTTACTTTCAAGAGCAGGGAACACGAAAAGTTTTATCAGAAATATCTGCCACGGTGCAGGTATCAGGACGAGTACCATAAGGCACTGGTTTACTGTCTTGGGATTGACCGGGACACAAGGAAGCATGTGGATCAGATTTATGATTTCAGGACAGGCAATGTAAAACCGGAGTGCCTGCATGAAGGCTGGCAGACCAGCGGTAGCGTGAAGATTGTCCGAATGGCATTTAATCTGTACTGCGGTGGCACACCGAGCATTTTTAATTATGACGATTCGGATCTGAGAGGGCAGTTAGAGGAAGTCAAGCGTTATGGCGGTGAGCATGGGGATCGCAGAGCCGGACGAGCTGGGTGTGACGCTTGTAAATATCATGGAGAAGCTAAATCCGACTCTCTCCATTATGGGGATTTTACTCACGAAGGTAGACCGGAGGCTGTAGAGGTGGGTAAACAATAAATGGGTTCTTCCATGCAGTGCCGGATTTTAAGGGCTTTGACCCGCATTACCGGAGGAGGCGGCAGGAAAAGGATTATTACCTGCACCGGGATTTTAACGGGGAACATAACGCAAATGGCTGCCTGTTCATGGCGGAGAACTGCGACCCGGATACCAGCGACAACCTTATCATTTACGGGCACCACATGAACAACGGGAAGATGTTTGCAGGGTCGGAAAGCTACAAAGAGCAGGAGTTTTATGCGGAGCATCCGCAGATTATCTATAACACTCTGCATGAGGAGGAAACATACCAGGTCATGGCGGCTTTTTCCACGCCGGTTTATACGGACAGTGATTTCGCCTATTACGATTTTACCAGAGCGGGGAGAGAAAAAGAATATGGCTCCTTTATAGAAGCCGTGAAAGGACAGGGCAGAGTACAAAAACCTCTGTGAAGCGTCTGCCTGCAGGGCAAAGGCGGACTGGCTGATCGGGATGAACGCAACGAGGGTGTTCACTACAAAGTATTATAAGCATCTGGTGGTGGGGCGGGTGCAGACACCCACACTTGCAATGCTGGTGGAGCGTGAACGGCAGAGGGTATGGTGCTGGAGAACGTGGCCGCTGGCGTGACGGAGCATTTTACCTCACCGCCGAAGCCTTACAGTGAGGACACGCTTTTATCTGCGATGGAGACTGCCGGGAACCAGGACTTTGAGAAAGACACAGAGAAGAAAGGGCTTGGCACTCCGGCAACGAGGGCTGGCATCATTGAAAAGTTGGTTTCGTCTGGGTATGCGGTCCGGAAGGGCAAGCAGATCCTTCCCACCAGTGACGGCGCAGAATTGGCCTCGGTACTGCCGGAATATTTAAAATCAGCCGCCATGACAGTGGAATGGGAAAACCGGCTGCTCCTGATCGAAAAAGGGCAGCTTACTTTCTGATGGAAGCGAAGGACGGGAAAGTAAATTTTTCGTTGGAGTTTCCTAAAAAGAAAAATAAAAAGTAAAAAATCTCCCCGCAATTAGCGGGGAGCGCTGCCCTATATCAGTGAATAGCCGAGCTTTAAGATGGAGTTCCAGTCACTTTTTGCGTACAGAAACCGGACAACCCTGACCATGCTTTCCTCGTCGGAAACGATATAAAAAGCAAGGTAATTGCCGACCTGGGTAAAACGGATGCCCCATGAGGCAAGCACATTGTCTGGGACGAGCGGATGCTGTTTGGGGAATTGCGACAAGGCATTGATCTGTCGATCCGCTTCATCCAGAAGGTGGTCTGCAGCCTGCGGGTTTTTCAATGCAAATTCGATGTAATCCGCCGCACGGTTCAGATCCCTTTCCGCTGACAGGGTGATGTGTATATCATAGTTCATCGTCTGCGTTTGCTTCGGATGTCTGCCATTGTTTCAGAGAATGGGCGTGTCCTGCCTGCGGCAACATCTTCCATGCCTTCATGGATCAGGCCGTACAGTTCAAAGCGTCCAATGAGCTGTTCATACGTCTCAATGCTCATAACGGCAAGGTCACCTTTGCCGTTTTTGGTAATGAAAACAGGCTCAGAATAATCGTGGCAGAAAGTGGATATTTCGTTGTAGTTGTTGCGCAGGTCTGCGCTGGAACGGATTGTTGGCATATCAGCACCTCCTTTATAAAGAAATTATACACAAATTTCTTTATGTGGTCAAGGAATATGGGGATTTTCTAAAAAAGGTTTGTGTACCAGGTTTAGTATGGGCAGATTGAAAAGAAACATGACAGATTATAAAAAATTGGAGGGATTCATTATGGCGAAACTGCAGGATATTCTTGGGCTTGTAGAATTTGAAGCGAAGGTAGCAGCCAGCTCGCCGCAGGACTGGATGCGCTACATGGATACGGCGTCACGGCTGTACCGCTACCCGTTTTCCGACACGCTCCTGATCCACGCACAGCGCCGGGATGCGACGGCCTGTGCAGAACTGGAAATCTGGAATGAAAAAATGATGCGTTGGGTGAACCGTGGTGCAAAGGGCATCGCCTTGATCGACGATACTGGGCCGAGACGGAGGCTGCGCTATGTGTTTGACATTTCCGACACCCACATGGTGCGGGGAGGGCGGACACCGTATCTGTGACTTCTTTACAGGCGTACTTATGTCGACATTTTTTGAAAGCAGAAATGCTTCATACGTCCTGCGGGTAAGGTCAATGTCATAAGCTCACAGACTCCCGGTCTTTACCAAATGTAATTTTTGCAAATGTTTCAGCAAAAAATGCCGAAAAGTATTGATTGGCAAGGTCGTACTTATCTTTATAATGCCGATAGAAAGTTTTTCTGGAAATTCCTGCAGTTTCTATTATATCGCTCACGTAAATATCATCTAAATTTTTCTTTTGAAGTAACACCTCCAAAACTATTATAATTGTCGGGCTTTGGAATATCAACTATATGGATGTAAAGATTGTATATCAAGAAGCATACGGGGAGGAATAAGAAATGAGCATTTTATTTATCAATGGCAGTCCAAACAAGAACGGGAATACAGCGATCGGAGGAAATAGTGATGGATGAGTTGATTTATAAATAATTAAGAAATCTGGTCAAAAAAACTGCGGTTGATCTTATATTGCATTTGCTTTAAAATGTAAATAGAGAAATAAAAGATGCTAAGCTAAAGAGAAAGCCATCCATACAAGTTAAACCGTCTCTGACGGATTGCGATGCTATCCGGCGATTGAAATCGAACATTTTGTTGCTGAAAATGCCGCTGTCCGTTTCCGAGCCAATATACCTCACACCTATCAGAACTTGTCCGAAAACAGGTGTGCGGTCTATAATATGATCTTTTATCCACGACACTAAAGGAGGGTATCATCATGTACGAACTAATCCAAGTTGCAAAGCAGAGTTATTATATCGAAAGCCCTGCTAAAATCGGACTGGTAAAGCTGAATGAGAAGGACGTCTGCTTGATCGACAGCGGTAATGACAAGGATGCCGGAAGGAAAGTCCGGCAGCTTCTTGATGCCAATGGATGGCGGCTTACTGCCATTTACAACACCCATTCCAACGCTGACCACATTGGAGGCAACAAGTATTTGCAGGGGCAGACCGGATGCAAAATCTATACGCATGGAATCGAGCGTGCCTTTACCTGCCATCCTGTTTTGGAACCATCCTTTTTGTATGGCGGCTATCCATGTAAGGAGCTGCGTCACAAATTCCTTATGGCACAGGAGAGTGATGTTCAGGAGCTGACGCAGAAGTGTTTGCCGGAAGGTTTTGAGATTATCCCTCTACCGGGGCATTTTTTTGATATGGTGGGTTTTCGGACCGCTGATGATGTGGTCTATCTGGCAGATTGTCTATCCAGCCGGGAAACATTGGATAAATACCAAATCGGATTTATTTATGATGTTGCCGCTTATCTGAAAACGCTGGAGATGGTGAAATCCTTGCGAGCCAAAATGTTCGTCCCTGCCCATGCTGCAGCCTCTAAGGAAATGGCGGATCTTGCGCAGTATAACATCGACAAAGTGATAGAAATTGCAGACAAGATTACCGATATTTGCAAGGAACCTCTTTGCTTTGAAATGATCCTGCAAAAACTGTTCACAGATTATGGGCTGATAATGAATTTTGAGCAATATGTTTTGGTAGGCAGTACCGTCCGTTCCTATCTGGCGTGGCTGAAGGATAGCGGCAGGTTAAATTGCCTGTTTGAAAACAATGTACTGCTCTGGCAGCGGGTGTAAGGAGATATAGTTTTGGATTGGCTTGATGAGAGGGTCACGCGCGAAACAATCCTCTTCGGCGTCATTCTTGGCGGTTGCTTGACAGATCATTTATTTGAGCCGTTTTCAATCACAAAATTCCGGCGGTTAATAAGATACGGAAAAACCGTGTACAAAATTACCCTGATATGATATACTTAATGTCATTGTATCAGGGTAATTTTGTATAAATAAGCATTTTCAGGAGGATACTATAGAAATGAAACTTGGTATTGTAGGGCTTCCGAATGTCGGAAAAAGTACATTATTTAATTCACTTACAAAGGCGGGGGCAGAGTCGGCAAACTACCCGTTCTGCACGATCGACCCGAATGTGGGCGTGGTCATGGTGCCGGATGAGAGACTTCAGAAGCTGGCGGATCTGTATCATTCCGCGAAGGTAACGCCTGCGGTGATCGAGTTTGTGGATATTGCCGGGCTTGTAAAGGGAGCGTCAAAGGGTGAGGGACTTGGAAACCAGTTCCTTGCAAATATCCGTGAGGTGGATGCGATCGTACATGTGGTGCGCTGCTTTGAAGACACAAATGTCATTCATGTGGACGGAAGCGTTGATCCGGCAAGGGATATTGAAACGATCGATCTGGAACTGATCTTCTCCGACATTGAGATTCTGGAGAGAAGGATCGCCAAGACGGTCAGGGGAGCCAGAAATGACAAGACGCTGGCAAAAGAGCTGGAGCTATTAAACAGGCTGAAAGAGCATCTGGAAGAAGGCAGGCTTGCAATTACATTTAAGACAGAGGATGAGGACGAACTGGAATGGCTGGCGGGCTACAACCTGTTGACGGCAAAACCGGTCATTTTTGCGACGAACGTAGCCGAGCATGATCTTGCGGATGACGGAAATTCCAATAAATATGTACAGGCTGTGAGAAATGTGGCCAAAGAAACGGGAAGCGGCGTGTTTGTCATCTGCGCGCAGATCGAGCAGGAGATTGCAGAATTGGATGACGACGAAAAGCAGATGTTTCTGGAAGATCTGGGTCTGGCGGAGTCCGGGCTTGAGAAGCTTATTGCAGCCAGCTACGATCTGCTCGGCCTGATGAGCTTCCTGACGGCGGGTGAAACGGAGACAAGGGCATGGACGATCAAAAAGGGAACAAAGGCGCCGCAGGCTGCAGGAAAGATCCACTCTGACTTCGAGAGAGGGTTTATCCGCGCGGAAGTAGTGAATTATCAGGACCTTCTCGACTGCAAAAGTCTGGCGGCAGCAAGGGAAAAAGGTCTGGTGGGCCTTGAGGGAAAAGATTATGTCGTAAAAGACGGGGACGTGATATTATTCCGGTTTAATGTATAAGCTGAGGTGAAGGGATGAGCGAAAATACGATCATGTTTCCCAATTTGGGAATCACTCTGCCGAATGTAGGAAAATCTGTGAGTATTTTTGGATTGGAGATCGCCTTTTATGGCATAACGATCGCTTTTGGCATGCTGTGCGGCATTTGGCTTCTGACGAAGGTGGCGGAAAAGACAGGACAGGACAAAGACATGTATTTTGATCTGAGCCTGATCACGATCGTGTGCTCGGTTGTGGGGGCAAGGATCTACTATGTTATTTTTTCGTGGGATGATTATAAAAATGATCCGGCAGCGATCTTTAACATCCGGGGAGGCGGGCTTGCCATTTACGGCGGCGTGCTGGCCGGTGTGCTGACCGTGTGGATATTTTCTGTGGTCAGGAAACAGAATTTCGGCAGGCTTGCCGATACGATCTGCACCGGACTCATTCTGGGACAGATGATCGGAAGGTGGGGCAATTTCTTTAACAGAGAAGTCTTCGGAGGTTACACGGACGGCCTGTTTGCCATGGCCCTGCCGCAGGAGGCGGTCAGATCGGCCGGAGATATCACATCTGAGATGCTGGCTCATTCTTATGCGGCGGACGGTGTGAAATTTATACAGGTGCATCCCACATTTTTGTATGAATCCCTGTGGAATGCAGGCGTGCTGGCAGTGCTCCTGTATTTTACAAAGAAAAAGAAATTCCACGGGGAAGTATTTTTGCTCTATCTTGCAGGGTATGGACTTGGAAGATTCTGGATCGAAGGGATCCGTACAGACCAGCTCCTTCTGCCCGGAACAGGGGTTCCGGTTTCGCAGGTTCTGTCTGCGCTGCTCTTTGTGGGGGCTCTTACAGTCCTGTTTGTTGGACTGAAAAAACAGAAAAAAACAGAAACCCATATGTAGTGGAAAAAAGAAAGATAAGACACAATATATGGAAAAACACTAAAAACGTCCTTGTTTGGGGCGTTTTTTTTGTGGATAAGATCAAAAAAATTTTAAAAAAAGCTTGTCAATTCCCATGAAGTGGTCTATTATTATCGTATAAGTGGAGAGAAGTGGAGGATTGTGGTAGCAGATGGGGTGGAAATCCCAAAAGCAATCCGAAGCCCATTCAAAAGAGGATTGAGTGGTAACGAAAGCAGGTGCGTCTATGTTCATGGGAGAATACAACCATACGATCGACACCAAAGGCAGACTGATCATCCCTTCCAAATTCAGAGAGGAGTTAGGCGAAGAATTTGTGGTAACAAGAGGGTTGGATGGCTGTCTGTTTGTGTTCCCCAATGCAGCATGGCAGGAATTTGAAAAAAAGCTGAGTGCTCTTCCGCTTACAAATAAGAGTGCGAGACAATTCTCACGTTTCTTTGTAGCAGGAGCTACACCGTGTGAGCTGGACAAGCAGGGGAGAATTCTCTTACCACAATGCTTGAGAGAATTTGCGGGTCTGGACAAAGATGTTGTGCTGACTGGTATGTTAAACCGGATTGAGATCTGGGATAAGGAAAAATGGACTGCTGACAATTCTTATGATGATATGGATGAGATAGCAGAACAGATGACAGATATCGGGCTTGTCATATAGCCGGGGGAGGACTGTATGGAGTTTCAGCATAAATCTGTGCTTCTGGATGAGACCATTGAACAACTGGCCATCAAACCGGACGGCATATATGTAGACGGCACACTGGGCGGAGGCGGACATTCTTTCGCAATATGCGGGAGACTGTCGGACAAGGGACGTCTGATAGGAATTGATCAGGACGCCGCTGCGATTGAAGCGGCGGGCGCACGCCTTGGGGAGTTTAAAGATAAAGTAACGATCATCCGCAGCAATTACTGTGAGATGAAAAAAAAACTGGCTGACATAGGAGTGACATCAGTAGATGGGATTATTTTGGACCTTGGTGTATCCTCCTACCAACTGGACACGGCAGACCGCGGCTTTACTTACAGGGAAGACGTTCCGCTCGATATGAGAATGGATCAGAGAATGGAGCGTACGGCAAAAAATATCGTAAACGAATACAGCGAGATGGAGCTTTACAGGATCATCCGCGATTATGGGGAGGACAAGTTTGCGAAAAATATTGCGAAGCACATTGTAAGGGCGAGACAGGAAAAAGCACTGGAGACGACTGGGGAGTTAATTCATGTGATAAAAGCGGCTATCCCGGCAAAAGTCCGTGCGGTTGGAGGACACCCGGCAAAAAAGACATTCCAGGCTATACGGATCGAGTTAAATAATGAACTGGGAGTTCTTGAAGAATCACTGGATGATATGATAGAACTTTTAAATGATAAGGGACGGATATGCATCATTACCTTCCATTCACTGGAGGACCGGATCGTAAAAAACAGTTTCCGGAGAAATGAGCATCCATGTACCTGTCCTAAGGAATTTCCGGTATGCGTATGCGGGAAAGTTCCGAAAGGACGGGTACTTACAAGAAAACCGATACTGCCGCAGGAAGAGGAGCTGCTGCGGAACAGCCGGGCAAAGAGTGCAAAACTCAGGGTTTTTGAGCGGGAAAAATAAAGAAAAGGGGAGATAAATATGGCAGCCTCACGCAGCGGGCGCGGATATGGCACACAGCCGCAGCGCCGGTCACAGAGACAATATACAAATACATATATTGACGGCAACGTGGTTCGCCATATTCAGGAGATGCCCGGCCGGGACACACGTCGGCAGCAGAGGTCCCGTACCAGTGTCAAAACCCGCAGAAACAGGGAAAAGGCACTGCACATCACGATGCCGTATGTTTTGTTTTTGACGGCGGCAGCGATAGCAACCGTATTTTTGTGTGTGAACTACCTGAAGCTTCAGGCAAAAGGAACCACCTACCGCAACCAGATCGCTTTGCTGGAAAGCAATCTGAATACGGCAAGAATGGCAAATGACAACGCATACGAAGACGCCATATCTTCGGTAAACATGGAAGAAATAAAAAATATTGCCGTCAATGAGCTTGGCATGGTATATGCCAACGAGGGGCAGGTAATATTTTACAACAGCCAGGACGGAGACTATATCAGACAGTACGGAGAGATCCCGGAAGAATAGTTCCCGCAGGACAGGCAGGTGAATAAATGGCTTCAAGAAAAAAAAGACAACAGAAATTTACCAGAACAATGCAAATAAAGCTTATGGCTATATTTGCATTCGTTTTATTAGCGCTTGCGCTTTTGAATCTGCTGATCGCAAACATCAATGCAAAGAGCGGCGAGAAATATGCGAAGCGCGTATTGTCGCAGCAGACGTATGACAGCAGGACGATCCCGTACCGCAGAGGGGAGATCCTGGACAGGAACGGAAATCTGCTGGCTAAGAGCGACAAGGTATACAATGTGGTTCTGGACTGCTTTGCGATCAACAGTATGGAAGACTATGCAGAGCCGACGATCCGGGCGCTGGTGCAGACGTTGGATGTGGACGAGGCGGATGTGCGCGACCGGATCACGAATCCGGAGACAAAAGACAGCCAGTATCAGGTGATAAAAAAAGAAATTTCGATTGAGGAAAAAAAGAAATTTGAAGAATATACGGATCTGTCGTCCGACAGAAAACTGTCCGACGCACAGCGGCAGGAACTGGAAAATGTGCGGGGCGTATGGTTTGAGGAAACTTATGTGCGCAGCTATCCGTTAAAAAACGTGGCGTGCTCTGTCATCGGTTTTGCAAACAAGCTCAATGACGGAATCTTCGGGCTGGAAGCATATTATTCGGATGTGCTTAACGGCGTGAACGGCAGGGAATACGGCTATCTGAACGAAGATCAGGAGCTTCAGGAGAACATCATCAGTCCGCAGAACGGAAACAATATCGTCTCGACAATCGATGTAAATATCCAGCAGGTAATTGAAAAGTACATTGCGCAGCTTGAAGAACAGAATAAAAACGGGCCGCAGGAGGAAACGCCGGGCCGTGCCAGCAGGAATACGGGCGTGATCGTGGCGAATCCCAAAACGGGAGAGATTCTGGGAATGGCGACGGATAAAAGCTTTGACTTGAATGATCCCCAGAATCTGAACGGGTGGTATACGGAGAAAGAGCAGAAAACCATGACAGACGAGGAGCGCACGGAAGCGCTGAATGAACTGTGGTATAATTTCTGCGTCTCCGAGGCTTTTGAGCTTGGCTCTACCTACAAACCGGTCGTGGTGGCGTCGGCGCTTGACAGCGGAAGCGTGGATGAAGATTTCGGAGTGAAATGTATCGGGTATCTTCAGCCTGTGACGGAAGAAGAACCCATCAACTGTACGGGAACGCATGGGGACGAGACGCTGCGCGATGTGATCAAAAATTCGTGCAACCCGGGAATGATGACGATCGGTATTGATATGGGGGTGGAAACATTCTGTGAATACCAGAGCATTTTCGGTTTCGGAAAAAGAACGGGAATCGATCTCCCGAACGAAAATTCGGGTTCGCTGCACGACGAGAACACCATGCACATCATGGAACTTTGTACCAGCAGCTTCGGACAGGGCTTTACGGCCACCATGATACAGGAACTTGCCGCTTTCTGTGCGGTGGTAAACGGCGGATATTATTATAAACCGCATATCGTGAAACAGGTTCAGGATCAGAACGGGACGGTTGTAAAAAACGTGGAGCCGCTTCTGGTTTCCCAGCCGGTATCGACAAAGACATCCTATATGCTCAGAGATTATCTGGAAGCCGTTGTCACGGAGGGAACGGCGACAGACGCGCAGATCGCCGGATACAGGATCGGCGGTAAAACGGGAACGGCGGAAAAACTTCCGCGTGGAAGTGAAAAATATGTTATCTCCTACATCTGTGCCGTGCCGATCGACGATCCGCAGGTGGTGATCTACACGGTGATCGATGAGCCGAATATCGCCAGTCAGGAGGACGGTTCCTACACAAAGAAGCTTGCAAAGGATATTCTTTCCGAGATCCTTCCCTACATGGGAATTTATCCGGACGGGGATATCACCGAAGAGGAAAAAGAAAATCTCGGAATGCAGGTGGAAAAGGATGAGCCGGAAACGGAGATCCAGTATGTGTACGACGAGTGGGGCAATATGCAGTACGATACGGAAACGTGGCAGCCTCTCACAGAGATCGTTGAAGTGACGGAAGCAGAGCAGGAACAGGGAAACCTTTACGGAACGGTCGTGCCGCCGGAACAGCAGGATGACGGGACGGTGGATGAAAACTGGGCCGAAGGCGTCTATAATGAAGATATCTACTGGAATGATAATACATATCAGTGGTAAAAGGGAATAACCCCGCAGAAGAACTCATAAACTGAAAAGAGTTCTTTTTGCGGGGAATTTGTTTTGAGGGGAATCAATACATTTCATAAAAAGAAAATACTGACCGTATTCTTCGGGTGCATGGCGATGATGCTGTTTCTTGGCGGAAGGCTGGCAAGGCTTATGCTGGTTGAGTCCGGCTATTATGCAAAAAAAGCGCAGGATCTCCATGAGAGGGAGCGCAGCATCAAAGCGGCCAGAGGGAAGATCATAGATGCCGCCGGGAATATTCTGGCGGCAAATGAGACGGTGTGTACGATCTCTGTGATACATAACCAGATTAAGGATCCGGAAAAAGTGATCAGCGCCCTGTCATCGGAATTAGAGCTGTCTGAGGAGAGAGTGCGGGCGAGAGTTGAAAAGCGCAGTTCGATCGAGCGCATCAAGACAAACGTGCCGAAAGAGACGGGGGACCGGATACGGGAGATGGGGCTTGAAGGCGTGAAAGTGGACGAGGATTTTAAACGCTGGTATCCCTACGGTTCGCTTGCCTCCAAGGTGCTGGGTTTTACCGGGGGCGATAATCAGGGGATCATCGGGCTTGAGGTGGAATACGAGGATATTCTTGCGGGGACAGACGGAAAAATACTGACGCTCACAGACGCGCGCGGCGTGGAGATCAGCGACGCGGGAGAAAGCCGCATAGAACCGGTTGCGGGGCATGACCTCTATATCAGCCTTGACGCCAACATACAGCAGTTTGCCCAGCAGGCTGCAGAGAAGGTCATGCAGAAGAAAAGCGCAGACAGCGTATCCATACTGATCATGAGACCGGATAACGGCGAAATACTGGCAATGGTCAATGTGCCGGAATTTGATCTGAACGACCCGTTTGAGCTGGGAATTGACACTTCGGCCATGACGGAGAAGGAGCTTACGGATGCGCAGAACCGGATGTGGAGGAACGGATGCCTCAACGATACGTATGAACCGGGTTCTACTTTTAAGATCATCACGGCGTCGGCAGGACTGGAGGCGGGCGTCGTTTCGCTGTCAGACCGTTTTTCCTGTCCGGGCTTTAAGATCGTGGAGGACCGGAAGATCCGCTGTCATAAAGTGGGCGGGCACGGAAGCGAAGATTTTACCGAGGCGGCCCAAAATTCCTGTAACCCGGTTTTTATAGAAGTGGGACTGCGGCTCGGGGTGGAAAAATATTATTCGTATTTCAAACAGTTCGGGCTTTTAGAGAAAACGGGCATAGATCTTCCGGGCGAGGCGGCAACGATCATGCATAAGAAAGAAAACATGGGGCAGGTGGAGCTGGCAACGGTGGCGTTCGGACAGTCTTTTCAGATCACGCCCATACAGCTCGCGGCGACGGTGAGCTCCCTAATCAACGGGGGCAGGCGCATTACCCCGCATTTCGGGGTGGAGGTACGCGACAGCGGGGGCGCGCTTCTGAAAGTGCTGGAGTATCCTGCCGGGAAACGCATTCTGTCGGAAGAAACGTCAGAGACGCTGCGCGGGATACTGGAAAAGGTAGTGGACGGGGGCTCCGGAAAAAACGCGTACCTTGAGGGCTATCACATCGGCGGCAAGACGGCAACGTCGGAGACACTTCCCAGAAGCGCGAACAAATACATTTCTTCCTTTATCGGTTTTGCGCCCGCTGACGACCCGCAGGTGATCGGCCTATGCGTGATCCATAACCCGCAGGGAGTATATTACGGGGGCACGATCGCGGCCCCGGTCATACAGGAGATTTTTGCAAATATCCTCCCCTATCTGGGAATTGAAAAAGATATTGCCTATTAGGGCAAAAAGACTTATAATTTAACATATATGGTCTTTTAGGAGGAATAGTAAATGATTAGTTTAGAAGTGGTGCTGCCGCTGCTGATCGCCTTTGCGATCAGTGTGATTCTCAGTCCGTTTGTGATACCGTTTCTCAAGAAACTGAAGGTCGGCCAGACGGAGAGGACGGAAGGAGTACAGTCCCATCTGAAAAAAGCGGGTACGCCGACTATGGGCGGACTCATTATACTTATCAGCGTACTTGTCACGTCGCTGCTGTTTATCGGCAGATATCCGAGGATCATCCCCATCCTGTTTCTGACGCTGGGATTCGGTATCATCGGTTTTCTGGATGATTATCTGAAGGTGGTCCTGAGACGGTCCGACGGACTGCTCCCGAAGCAGAAATTTACGCTGCAGTTTGTGCTGACGACGATCTTTGTGATCTATATTCTGGTGGTCGATCCGGAATGTCTGATCATCCTGCTTCCGTTTACGCAGGGAATGTATTTTGACTGCAAATGGATCACGGTGCCGCTCGTGTATCTGGTGGTGCTGGGAACGGTAAACGGCGTGAACTTTACGGACGGCCTTGACGGGCTGGCGACAGGCGTGACAACGATGGTCGCTGTCTTTTTTACGATCGTATCCATAGGCAGCGGCGCGGGGATCGAGACGATCACGGCGGCCGTGACCGGGGCCCTGCTCGGATTTTTGATGTTCAATGCGCATCCGGCAAAGGTGTTCATGGGAGACACGGGCTCCCTGGCACTCGGCGGTTTTGTGGCCGGAGCGGCGTATGTGCTCCAGATACCGATCCTGATACCGGTATTCGGCCTGATCTATATGATAGAAGTAATTTCAGTTATGATACAGGTGACTTATTTTAAGAAAACGGGCGGAAAACGTTTCTTTAAAATGGCGCCCATACATCATCATTTTGAGCTCAGCGGCTGGTCGGAGACGCAGATCGTGGCACTGTTTACAGTGATCACTGCGCTGCTCTGTCTGATATGCCTGAGCGGACTATAAAAAGGTAGACACCGGAGGAAAGAAAGATGGACCTGCAAGGTAAGAAAGTGCTTGTTTTTGGGACAGGCATCAGCGGCATCGCCGCAGCGGAGCTCCTGATCAAAACGGGGGCAGAGCCGGTACTGTTTGACGGAAATGAGGCATTAAAAGAAGAGGATATCCGTGCGAAGCTTCCGCAGGGGACGGATGTGCGGATCGTTATCAAAGACCTGCCGGAGGAAATCATCGGGGAGCTGGATCTGGTTGTTTTGAGCCCGGGCGTTCCGACCGATCTTCCGCTGGTAAATAAACTCAGAGACAAGGGGCTTACCATATGGGGAGAGGTGGAACTTGCCTTTGAGAACAGCAAAGGAGACATACTCGCGGTCACGGGTACGAACGGAAAGACGACGACCACAAGCCTGCTGGGAGCTATTATGGAGCAGGCGTACCCGTCTGTGTTTGTAGTGGGGAATATCGGCATCCCCTACACGCAGGTGGCGGATCAGACGCAGGACAATTCCGTTACTGTTGCGGAGATCAGCAGCTTCCAGCTTGAGACGATAGAAAAATTCAGACCGAAGGTAAGCGCGATCCTGAATATTACGCCGGATCACCTGAACCGCCATCACACCATGGAGGAGTACATACGGGTGAAGGAGCAGATCGCTGCAAATCAGGGACCGGAGGACACCTGCGTGCTGAATTATGAGGATGACATCCTCCGCAGCTTCGGTGAGAAGCTGGACTGCAATGTCATATTTTTCAGCAGCCGGCGTATATTAGAACGGGGCATCTGTCTGAGAGATGAGATGATCGAGTATAAGGACGGTGAAACATGCATTCAGCTTTGCAGCACGAAAGAGCTGAATCTGCCGGGGCGTCACAACCATGAAAATGTGATGGCTGCGGCGGCTATGGCGCTGGCTTACGGCGTTGCGGCGGAGGATATCCGTGCTGTCCTTAAAAAATTTACGGCGGTGGAACACCGGATCGAATATGTTACGGAAGTAAACGGGGTTGTATATTACAATGACTCCAAGGGAACGAATCCCGACGCGGCGATCAAGGGGATCCAGGCCATGGACCGGCCGACGCTTCTGATCGGCGGCGGATACGATAAGGATTCGGCGTATGATGAATGGATAAATGCATTTGACGGAAAAGTCCGGTATCTGGTACTGATCGGACAGACGCGGGAAAAAATTGCCCGCACGGCCAGAGAATGCGGATTTGAGGATATTGTGCTGGCGGACAGTCTCGAGGAGGCTGTGGCTTTCTGTGCAGAGCACGCAGAAAGCGGGGACGCCGTTCTGCTGTCTCCTGCCTGCGCGAGTTGGGGAATGTTCCCCAACTATGAAGTGCGGGGAAAAATATTTAAAGATCTGGTCTATAATCTGAAAAACAGGGAGTGATGATGTGCGGCCAAAGCGCAGAAGTCAGGATCATGCACTACAGATAATCGTGCTGGTTTTAGTCGTTTTCGGCCTGGTCACGCTTTACAGTACAAGCGCATACAACGGACAGGTGCGCTTTATGGATTCAGGATACTATTTTAAAAAACAGCTTTTTGCGACGGTGCTCGGCATAGCGGCGATGACGGTCGTTTCACGTCTTGATTATCACCGGCTGGCCAGGTTTGCCGTGTGGGGCTATCTGGTGTCTCTGGCGCTGTCCACAGCGGTGCTTTTGTTCGGGGATGCCTATAACGGATCGAAAAGATGGCTTTCCATCGGCCCGCTGTCATTTCAGCCCTCCGAATTTGCAAAGCCGGCGGTGATACTGCTGCTGGCCTGCATCATAAGCCGGCAGAAGAAAAAGAGGAACAGCATGCTCATGCTGGTTATGGTGATCGGCCTTGTGCTGCCGATCGTGGCGCTGGTGGGAACCAATAACCTGAGCACGGCGGTCATCATTCTGGGAATAGCGGTCATACTGGCCTTCGTATCCAACCCGAGGTATCTGCAGTTTGTGTGGATCGGGCTGGCAGGGACCGGATTTATTGCCGTCTTCCTCAGTATGGAGCAGTACCGTCTCGAACGCCTTGCGATCTGGCGCAATCCGGAAGGGTATGAAAAAGGCTTTCAGACGATACAGGGACTGTATGCGATCGGTTCGGGCGGACTGTTCGGAAAGGGGCTCGGGGAGAGCCTGCAGAAACTCGGCTTTGTTCCGGAAGCGCAGAACGATATGATCTTTTCCATTGTCTGTGAGGAGCTGGGGCTTGTGGGAGCGCTCCTGCTTATATTTATATTTATGCTTATGCTCTGGCGGTTCATGGTGATCGCCACCCATGCGCCGGATCTGTTCGGTGCACTGATTTGTGCGGGGATCATGGGGCATATTGCGATACAGGTAATCTTAAATATTGCCGTTGTGACGAACACGATTCCCAATACGGGCATCACGCTCCCGTTCGTCAGCTACGGAGGGACTTCGGTCCTGTTCCTGCTCTCTGAAATGGGGCTGGCGCTGTCGGTGAGCCGGTGGCAAAAATAAAAAGACTGCATATACTAAAATATGGCTGGACCTGTGTGGAGGTATATGCGTGAACAGAATACAGATAGAAGGCAACATTCCGCTTTGCGGGGAAATAGATGTGCAGGGTTCCAAAAACGGAGCGCTGCCGGTGATCGCGGCAGCAGTGCTGCACAGGGGGCTCACGGTGATCAGAAACTGCCCCCGTATTCTTGATGTGGAATATATGAGCGATATCCTGCGCCAGACAGGGATCCGGGTATGGCGCGAAGAGTCAGCGCTGTTCATAGATGCGGAGAACGTCAATGGGGACACGGTCCTTTCGCAGACGGCGGCAAAACTGCGGGCGTCGGCTCTTCTGATGGGCAGCCTGCTCGGAAGATGCGGGAGAGTATATATGCCCTACCCCGGCGGCTGCACGATCGGCATGCGCCCGATCGATCTGCATCTGAAGGCCCTGACACAGATGGGGGCCGAGGTGACGGTCATGGAGGATGGACTCCTGCTTCGGGCAAAAAAGCTCAAAGGAAGCGTGATCGAGTTTCCCTTCCCGAGTGTGGGGGCCACGGAAAACGCTATTCTTGCCGCGGTGCTCGCAGAGGGCGTGACTGTCATCCGGGGATGTGCGGCAGAGCCGGAGATAGAGGAGCTTTGCAGATTCCTCACAGGAAAAGGTGCAAGGATCTTCGGGGCGGGCGGCACGCAGATCACGGTTCTGGGTGTCAAAGATCTGAAGGATTCCGTATACCGGCTGATGCCTGACCGGATCGTGGCAGGTACATATCTTCTGGCCGCAGCGGGAACACGGGGCAGGATTTTGCTTAAGGAAGCGCCCGGAGAGCATATGGTTTTTCTGCTGAAGACATTGTCTTTGGCAGGGGCAAGGATAACGGTGGAAGAAGGGCGGATCCTGATGGATGCACAGCGGGCCTGTCTTCCGGTGAAACGTCTTGTGACGGCTCCTTATCCGGGATTCCCGACGGATCTGCAGTCGCAGATGATGGTATTTCTCAGCCGCGCGGAGGGGGTCAGCAGGATCGAAGAGAAAATGTTTGAAAAGCGCTTTCAGATCGTGGGAGAGCTTAGAGGAATGGGAGCGGATATCCGCACGCAGAAGGACTGCGCGGTGATCCGCGGCGTGGAAAAACTGCACGGAAGCGTTGTCAGGGCGAAGGAACTCAGAGGCGGCGCGGCGCTTGTATCCGCGGCTCTTATGGCAGAGGGAAGAACAGTATTGTCCGGTATGGAGTACATCCGGCGGGGATATGAAGATATTGTGCGTGACTATACGCAGCTTGGTGCTGATATACGGGAAATAGGATGAAAAATGAAAGGTGTTCGGTATGGAACTGCAAAAGAGAAGAAAAAATTTATTTAAAATACCGGTTTTTATCTTTTTTGGCGTTTTAGTGCTTGGAACGGCTGTTGTTTTCGGACTGTTCCATATCCGGCAGGCGGATGTGACCGGCAATGAATTTTATACGGCGGATGAGATCAAAAAAATGGTGATGTCTGATTCGATGGCGGAAAATTCGATCTATCTGACATGGAAATACAGTCAGGAGGATGCTGCGCAGAATCTGCCGTTTTTAAACGGGATAGAAGTGAGCATGGTCAGTCCCTACCATGTGGAGATACGCGTCTATGAAAAGAAGATTGCCGGTTATATCATGTATTCCGGTTCGAGGGTTTATTTCGATACGGACGGGAGCGTAGTGGAAGTATCGGCGAAGGAGAGGGACAATGTGGTTCCTTTCTCCGGAATTTCCATATCGCAGCCGCAGGCAGGGGAATCTCTTCCGGTGACGGACGATACGTTTTTCAA
>Ga0129309_1000867_pt1 | contig 19200 bp, 24 predicted proteins | sample L1105metagenome_FD_94439 | JGI IMG/M metagenome (GOLD analysis project Ga0129309, IMG submission 94439) | Ring-tailed lemur group fecal microbial communities from Wisconsin, USA - L1105 metagenome | ecosystem: Host-associated > Mammals > Digestive system > Large intestine > Fecal | place: USA...
GCAGCTTTCGGCTCTTTGCATCCAAGACAGAGGGAAACACGGGAAGCACTGCCAATTCCGACCAGTAGTGCAATGGCAAGGCAGATGGTAGAAAACGGGTAGGCAACATTGGTTGCTGCATTTCCCAAATAACCGACCCCTTGACCAATAAAAATCTGATCCACAATATTGTAGATTGAGCCGACAAGAGACGCCACAATACTGGGAACAGCAAAATTTTTCAACAGCTTTGGAATTTTTTCATAGCCCAGAGGATTTTCAGTCATTGAACTCCTCCCCCTTTCTCTCTATATGGAGTTCCGATGTGATATTTCTGCCCGCCTGTATTAAGAAATCCATAAAAAGGTTCTGCTCGGATTCGCTCATACCCTGCAATAAAAGAGCTTCTGTCTTTTCGCATATCATCTGTATCTCGTCAATAATAGACAATGCTCTTTCTGTAGGATACAATTTACATGTACGCTTATCCTTATCATTGGGAGAACGTGTAATCATTCCCTGCTTTTCCAATGTCGCAACCGTCCGTACAATATTGCTTGGATGAACATAGAACATATTCAACAAAGAATCTTGTAGAATACCGGGCGAACGACAGATTTTGATTAAGAACATATATTGACTGTTGTTGATTCCATAGGGGGCAAGTTGCTTGTCCAAATAGATTTTGTAAAATCGGTCTGTTACGGAAAGCCATTTTAATAGTTGCATAGATATATACCTCCAATCAGAACGTATTATATATCAATATGCGTGCGCACGCAAGTATTTTTCCTGCCAACAAATATTTCCACAATGCTTGTCTTTTGGTCTTTGTTTTCTTTGGTTCGGAATAGTGTGGTGCTGGCGGTCTATCTCTTGTTTTCGGTTGCTTGCTTCTTTACCGTACATGAGCATTTGCACCCGGATTATCGTTTCCGTATCCTTCCATAAGGTTGATCGCACCCCAGATTCCAAGACCTGCTCCAAGTGCGATAACAAGTGTCTGTAATGTTCCTACTGCGCTCTGAAAAAATGCCATAATTCAAATTCCTCCGTAAAATAAATTTTTGTGTGATATACTTTTTCCTTTTGCCCCGACCAAAGAGGCTGTTTATAGTTACATGCCGGTCTCCCTGCAGTGATTCCGGCTATGCGCGCATATTAAAAAACTCCTGTATTCCAGTCTTTATCACTGAAACAAGGAGCTTTATAATGGTATCGTAATTTAAGACACTTCAAGAGACATTTTTTAATGAATCTGATATACTGTAAATACTACAGAAAGAAGGAACATTATTATGTCACGAACAAGAAGAAATTTCTCCGCTAAATTCAAATCAGAGTTGGTCATTGAACTGCTCAAAGGAGAAAAAGACTTAAATACGATAGCTACTGAAAATAATATTCAACCGAATCTTCTCCGCAATTGGAAGAAGGAATTCCTTGATAAAGCTTCTGTTGTCTTTGACGATACACGGGAAGACAATCTGAAAGAGAAGCTTGCCTTAGAGCGCAAGGAAAAAGCGGAATATGCTAAAAAAGTTGGCCAGCTCACCATGCAGGTGGATTGGTTGAAAAAAAAATCTGAAGAAACACTTGGATCTGACTACGAGAGTAAATTTAGTCCGAAACCTTTTGAAGACTAAAGAACTCCCTGTCAAAATGGGGGCAGCGCTTCTCGATATCAATCGTACCAGCGTGTATTACAACGGAACACCCGTGTCTCAGGATGAATTGGACTGCAAAGCGATCATAGACCGTTTACACACGGATAATCCAGCATGGGGAGCCCGTCAGATGTCTTCACAATTGAAAATACGCGGTCATAAAGTCGGTCGCCGAAAAGCACGCCGCTATATGACTGAAATGGGGATTGATCCAATCTATCCAAAGATGAACCTTTCCAAACGTATGCAACAGGCAAAAGTCTGCCCGTATCTGCTGCGCAACGCCGTTATCGATCGTCCGAATCAGGCATGGTCAATCGACATTACCTACATCCCCATCAAACGGGGATTCCTGTATCTGACAGCCGTAATTGACTGGTATAGCCGCTGTATTGTAGGCTGGGAGGTTGATGATACACTGGATACCAGAATAGTCATAAACGCATTGAAAAAGGCATTTAAGGTGGCGAAACCCGTTATCCTGAACTCGGATCAGGGATGTCAGTTTACGAGTAACGAATACATGAATTTCCTCAAAGAGAACCGCATCCGCCAGAGCATGGATGGTAAAAGTCGGTGGGCTGACAATATCATGATTGAAAGATGGTTTCGCAGTTTCAAATACGAAGAAGCATACCTTACCCAATATGCCAATATACGTGAGGCTCGAAAGGCGATAGGGAAATATATCCACACCTACAATTTTGAACGCTGTCATTCTGCTATCAACAACCAGACTCCAGCATCCTGTTACTATCCGGTACTGTTGATTGATTATGCAGCATAGGGGGAAGTATCCTCCCCTCCCTCAACTACATATATCTGTTCATTATAAAAATATTGAATTTATGTCTTGACAACTGAACCACTATACTTCTTACTTTGTCATGTCGATGACTTCGTACTCGTCATCTGCTTTCAGTATTAAGTTGTGATTGAGGAATTTTACCACATCAAAGTAATTCCTCTTGTCATAATCTGCTGTCAGCTTGTAATTCGGATGCTGAGTCAGATCATATTTATCGGATAAAAATGGTCTTACACCACGGACCTGCACGATACATTTCGAGCCGTCCATGACTGCCAGTTCATCCATTGTCATAAGATCCTTACCAAGTTTCTGGTAATTCATTGGCTTGAATATGCTCGGTTAGCACTTGGGGGCAATCTGCAAATGTGGGTGGATGCAGAAGATAGTTTAGAAATATGGTAGGAAATACCATTAAAAAGGAGCACACTAGAATTATAATATTTCTAGTGTGCTCTGCTGTTTAAACAGAATAGTCTACACTCTTTGTCACAAAGGTACTGCCGCTTTGTACCAGATTTGCCTCGACGCTTTCGCGTGTAACAGTATCTAAGATGCTGGAGTCAAAGGGCTGTCCGATTTTCCAATCTGGATTTGCGGCTTTTACCGCATTGTACATTGCTCTTGTGTATGCTTTTTCATATTGTCCAAGCGTCCATGAGCCTTTCAATCGGTCATCAATTTTTACACTTTTTTGATATGCCGTATATACATCCGAACGTTTTGTCGTGTCTCCGTTTGCAACACCATTTTCTTGTATATACTCTCTTTTTACCAAGTCAAACATTTTTTGACGGTATTCTTCAGAAACACTAATAATCTGCTGTTTTTCAGAAAGGCTTTTTCCAGTCATATCCATGCCTGCAACACCATCGGAGTTCAGAAGATTTCCATCGGAATCGTACATCTTCATTTTGTTTTTTATAATAGTGTCACGTCCGCCAAACATTTCATAAATCAATCGCTGCTCCTCTGTCATAGTTTCCTCATTTGCGATAATACCTGAAAGAGAATTTTTGACAACAGCTTTATATTGTTCACTATTCTTATCTATTCCACCAATTTTGGAGTTGGTGTTAATATAGCTAAGATATGAGCTAATATTTAATGACATATCTAACAGCTCCTTCCCAACAACAATTTGATAAGCTTTTACTCATAACTGTAATATACTTTCAATGTTGCAGTAACAGTTTTTTCTTAATAGACTTCATGCAAATACCTCCTTATAAAATAGAAGCCAAAACATGCTATATCATTTTTCATATCGGTCAATTTCATAAAAAACTTAATATTTTGCTCCAAAAGTGACATTTATTTTTATCTATTTTTATTATTTTAGAGATAGCTTTTCGATGAATATAGTATGTTTGCACAGTTATTGATTGGATTGCGTTTGTTTCTCAATTATAGTAATCTATAGGTGCTATCCGTTTCCAGAACATACGGTATAAGCACATTCAGATAAAGCGAGTTGTCGATTGGTTAAATTAGAATAAGATGATACCAAAAGACCGAAAGGCGACCTCGCCCCTCGGTCTTTGCTTTCTAAAGTATCAAACCTCATAATAATGTCTCCTCTATAACCTGGAATTTAACGCTTCCTAATCACCCAATTATCCTCTTGATTTTCTCTTGTCGCATAATAACCGCAAGGCATATCTACTAAAGTTCCTATCGAATTGTCTAACTCAAATACAGACTTCAAAGAAACTAATTTTGCGTCATCTGTTTCATGTGCTTTTCCACATAAAAATTGCCACATACCGTCATCTTCATCATGTGATACAAATAAAATAGGTTCTTCTCCATTTATTATGTGACAGCAAATTATAGTTGCTGTATTTGGTGCATCATAAAAAGGAAATTCCATATGTAATCCTCCCCTACAAATTCAAATTTTTCAGTTCTATAAGTTGGAATCTGTCGCTTTAATACCCGTGGTCAACATGTTCCCAATTCCCACTGTCATTCCTAATTAGAATCCATTTCCAATCATCATATGTTGAATCTGGATTAAGCGAACCATCCCCGCCTGATGAGTCTACATCGAAAGATGATAATATTACGATTGCTTCATCCGCGTCATATTGTTCAGCCCATTCATAAAATTCATCGGCGTATGTATCTCCGGGATAGGACAGTTTTGTCAGTGTGCAGCCGTCAAATTCGTTGCCGAAATAGTCTTTTACTGTTTGGAAAGCCGCCTCAATATCACTGTCTGAATATATTTCCGATGGTTTCCAATCAGGAATTTGAACATTGTCAATATTCCCACCACTATTCTTTCCACCACAGCCGACAAGAACAAAAATCATTATCAAAGCTGTTAGAAAACAGAATAAAGTTTTCCTATTCATTTTTCGATACCTCCTACGAATTCCAATTTGCACATCAAATCGTTTTCTTCATTCTATCACAGCTTCTATTAATCCGCCATCAGTCTTTCAAACCAAGTATCCATAGCAATGATGAACTGGCTTGCTCCTTTCCACTCTTGCAACATTTCATCCAGAGTTTTGTGTTTCTCATATTTCTGCACATACACCCAGGTGGCTATACCACTAGCCTCAGAGATAATTCCCGTTATGATTTTACGCATGATGTCCTCAAATTCTGCAATTTCCTCTTTAGGAACAATGTCATAAAGGTCAGGAATCTGGAAATCTTCTTTCCCACAATTCTCATGTACATCAATTAAATCTTCCTTAACCCTCTTTCTGGATTCCTCAGGTAATTTCAAATATTGCCAGATCATTGACACCACTTCGGACGGTGTGTCTTTTTTGATTGGTGGTAACTGAATAAAATCATTGTTTTCGCTCATTTTCATATCCTCCTCAAGATAAAATAAAGTCAATAATACATTCTCTTGTCATGTCCAGTACAGTATTCACAAACACTCCTGCAAACAGGATCAGATACAGAATCGCACTCAGCACAAACAGGAATGCAACCTGTACCCAGTCATGGTAACAGTATGCAGTTGCTATAATCAACAAAGTGAATAGAAACCCAAGGATCCCTCTGACAACCGCATAAGTCTGTACTGTCATTTTCACTGCCAGGCCGATCACAAAAAGGATCAGCCATACCGGCAGTAATAATATCTTTCCAGCAAGTTTTAGAATAAACATGTGCACCTCCTATCTTACCAGTCCTGGCATATCATGGTTCACTTCTGCCTGATAATACCCGTTCATCGTAGACGGTGCATTAAACAGAGCTGCTAATAAATATTTCTTGATGTTCTTCACTTTGGTGGTGTTACCACGCATACAGTGTAAGACATACTCGATATGTGAATAGGTCAGCATCAGAAATTTTTTCTTCACCAGCGATGCCGGATACCAGTTGCTGGCAATCAATATCTTGTCATTTTTACACATCACAGTTTCTACGATCAGGTTCACGATTTCATCTACCTGTCGCATATCATCATGATGGGTTATTTCCAGTGACTCATAATCAACAGTCTCTTTGACTAGGTTTTCATAAGCCTGATATTCCTCAGTTGGATTATCGCCATCGGATCGATTCTCATCTGCAGATACGATTTGATTAGATTTATTCTCATTCATTTCAGTATCACTAAGATTAGTATAATTAGGGTTTGAAATGTAAACTTCTTGAAGTTTGTTTTCGGGACTTCTAGAAGTTTGATTTTGGGACTTCATGAAGTTTGAATTGCAAACTTCTGTAGGTTCCTCATTTTCCTCAGAAGTTTGTTTTTTTAACTTCTCTAATTCTTTCTCCAGTGATTTCTCTTCAGTTTTCTCCGGCATAAAGGTTTTCACGTAGATAATGTTCACCTTTCCAAATCCCTGTCTGCGTTTCTCGATCAGACCAATTCCTGTTTCATCATCCAGTTCCTGCATGGATTTAATTGCTTTATTCCGACCGCAATTCAGTAATTCCATGATATCTTCTATCGAAAAGTAAATATATGCTCTGTTATTCTCATCAAACCATTGATTTTTAATGGACAGGGACATACGATCCAGCATCAGTCCATATAAAATTTTAGCATCGCTTGATAAATCTTTAAAATAACTATCTGTAAATAATGCTTTTGGTATACGGTAGAAGCTGAACTGATCAGCTTCTGTACCGTAAAAATATTTGAATTTCATCTTTTTATCCATAACTTCCTCCTTTCGTTTTCTATACAGAAGTCCTCTTTCTAAACTTCTGTGTCTCTTTTCTTCTTCTGTTTCTTACTTAATCGTTTTGTCCTTGAGACCATTTTTCCAGCAAGGATTCTATCACCCGTTCCATATCATCAGCACTGTAGCTCTCTGGAAAATACTTCGTCAGCTTCTTTTCTGAAAATGTAATAGATCTTGATGGTGCATTCACCATCATACATTTGTTAAAGATCGTCAGCATTCCCACCTGATTAACCGATCCTTCATTCAGCTGATTTCTGAGAGCCGTGATCTGCTGTGGTTTGATGAAACCAGTGTCTTTGATGTACTCGTAGATCCATTTCTGGATTTCTTTATCGATGTAGGAAATATTCACAGCTACTGTGAATTTCAATTTCTTACTATCTACTAAATCAAGTAACTCTGGTATCAGTTCTGTTAAACGAATATATCTTTGAACTTGAGCCCTGCTTTCACCAACTTGTTTACTTAACACTTCGTCGGATCTCGACTTCGTCTCATTTTGAGACAAAGTTAAATCTGTCCTGCTTCCTTGTCTCTTCATTGCCTCCAACTTCATTCGATACGCAAATGCCTTCTCACTCGGCAATAACTCCTCCCTTTGGATGTTGGCATCCACCATCGCTATTACTGCATCATCATCCGATAATTCTCTTACAATAGCCGGTATGGTAGTAAGTCCTGCCATCTTGGCTGCATGTAATCTTCGGTGACCAGAAATCATTTCATATTCATCATTGCTGTCCACTCGAAGCAATACCGGTGTCAGTACACCACTGAGCTTTACGCTTTCAATCAAATCCTGCATCTTCTCATCATCAAGAACCTTAAATGGATGATTCTTGAATGCATGGATTTTGTTGATCTCAATCTCCATTGCTGATTCTTCATTAACAACACCTAATAATTCATCAAGACTTGCCAGTTTAATTTTCTCACCCGGTCTATTTTTCATCACTCATAACCTCCTGTGTCAGATTCATATATGCCATAGATACTTTACCTTTCGGACAGTGTGTGTAGATGCTGATTCCTTCTGCACTTGTCTCTGCCGCTTTTACTGACATTGGGATCACATTTTTAAAAATCGCAATCTGGCTTCCATAAGTTTCCTGCACAAGTGCTGCAATGTCCTTCGCATAGTTTGTTCTGAAATCTACCATAGTTAAAAGTATTCCTTCTATCGTCAATCTCCGGTTCAATCTTTTCTTCACCATAGAGATTGTTTTAATCAGCTGCTGTAATCCCTTCACTGGAAGATAGGCTGCCTGGACCGGAATCAAAACTGAATCCGAAGATACCAATGCATTGATTGTCATCATTCCAAGGCTAGGTAAGCAATCGATCAAGATATAATCGTATCGGGATCGTATCGTATCGATGTATTCCTTCATGATCATTTCCCGGCTCATTACATTTCCCATCGTCACTTCCAAAGTTGACAATTCAATATTAGCCGGAAGAAGATCTACATTTTCCTGATGATGCAGAATACCGTCTTCTTCTGATATTTCATCTTCATTAATTACTTTCGTCATGATGGTTGCCAAAGTAACTCCCAGTTCATCCGGTTCTACATATCCAAGACTTGCTGTCAGACTTCCCTGTGGATCTGCATCGATTAATAAAACTTTTTTGCCTTCTCTTGCCATGCCAATTCCTAAATTAACGGTTGTGGTGGTCTTTCCGACTCCGCCTTTCTGGTTTGTAATGGATATCACTTTACACATATGTTGTTCCTCCTGTATTCTTTCTTCAAAATTCTTCATCACGGAATGCTTCCAGATATTCATCAATAAGATCCAGATTAACTAACACGATTCTTTTGACATGGTATACTGCTCTGGCATCTTTCGCTAACTGTTGAAATGTATGGACCCCCATGGAATAAAGCATTGCACCTTCTTCATAACGGACAAATTTCTTACGTCCTCCTTTGACAAGCTTTTCTAGATCCGGAACCTTGCTTCGATTATTTCCCATAACGCTTCCCCTTTCTCTTCTTTAATTCTGATACAATCTCAGGATTGTCTTCTAAAAAATCATCCAGAATGTTCAGATCCACAATAGCTGTCTTTCGAATTGGATAATTGGCTTCTGCTCTTTTTGCCAGTCTGACAAAAGGCCAGTAAGGCATCCTATAAATCTTTGCTCCTTGTGTGTAATTTACAAATCTGCGTTTCTTTCCTTCCAGATATTTTTCCAAGTCAGGTGTTTTTCGTTTTTTCATGGCTTCCTCCTTGTTTCCAGAAATTTATTTGGCAGGTACGTGAAAGGATGTATTTTCTGCATATCATCAAAATGAATAGTTGCTATGCCTGACAACAAAAAAAGGACACCTTCCATTGGTATTTCTACCAAAAGAGAAGTGTCCCTTTATACACCTTATTTTTGAAAAATGCTCCTCAAAAATAATCAATATTTTACTTGTAAACACATAAGTCAAACAGTTAAGAATCCATAGAGCTCCTTATTCTGTTTCCTTATAATCCATACATCATTATTTCAATCTATACAGCTCCAGGCCGTTTCATGTAGCTCCATGTCAATCCGTGGAACCACTTTTCCTGATTGGACGTCTATGACCACCAACCCGAACTCTTTTTTCTAGATTAGTACAGCTTAGCACCTGCTGGGATTCTGTCATTTACCATCAGAAGGTTCAGTCCTTCATGACCATCTTCCTCATGTACTGCTGAAATCAGCATACCCTCGGAATCAATTCCCATCATCTTTCTCGGTGGCAGGTTCACGATAGCGATTGCTGTCTTACCAACCAGTTCTTCCGGCTCATAATACTCGTGAATACCGCTTAAAATCACGCGATCCTTGCGTTCTCCATCATCCAGTGTGAACTTCAGAAGCTTCTTGGACTTCGGAACTGCTTCACATGCCAGGATCTTAACTGCACGGAAATCAGATTTGCTGAATGTTTCAAAATCAACCATTTCTTCAAAGATTGGCTCGATCTTTACGTTGGAGAAGTCAACTTTTGCTGTCTCTGCAGGAGCAACTGTGGCTGTCTGAGCTACATTATTTGCTTCGTTTTTTGCAGAACCCTGTGATTTCATTGTCGGGAACAGCAGTACATCTCTGATCGCTGCTGAATCGGTCAACAGCATCACAAGTCGGTCGATTCCATATCCGATACCGCCTGTTGGAGGCATGCCGATTTCCAGTGCATTTAAGAAGTCTTCATCGGTATGTTCGGCTTCGTCATCTCCTGCCGCTGCATTCGCATCCTGCTGTGCAAAACGCTCTCTCTGATCAATCGGATCGTTTAATTCGGAATATGCGTTACACATTTCCCATGTATTGATAAATAATTCGAAACGCTCTACCTTTTCCGGATCAGATGGTTTTTTCTTCGTCAGTGGAGAAACTGCAAGCGGATGATCCATAATAAAGGTTGGCTGGATCAGTTCTTTTTCACAGAATTCCTCAAAGAACAGATTAATGATATCTCCCTTTGTATGACGATCTTCATATTCGATCTCGTGTTTGTCAGCAAGTACTTTTGCTTCTTCATCACTTTCGACCGCATCAAAATCGATGCCCGTGTACTTCTTGATCGCATCGTTCATCGTCAGACGTGCAAACGGTTTGCCCAGGTCAATCTCAATGCCATTGTAGGTGATGACAGTGCTGCCGCATACTTTTTCGGCAAGATAACGGAACATGCTTTCCGTCAGTTCCATCATGCCTTCATAATCCGTATATGCCTGATACAGTTCCATCAATGTAAATTCCGGATTATGACGGGTATCGACACCTTCATTGCGGAATACGCGTCCGATCTCATAGACACGTTCCAGACCGCCGACGATCAGACGTTTCAGATATAACTCAAGGGAAATTCTTAATTTTACATCTTCGCTTAACGCATTATAATGCGTTTCAAATGGTCTTGCAGCCGCACCACCGGCATTCGATACGAGCATCGGTGTTTCTACTTCCATAAATCCGCGTCCGTCTAAGAAGTTACGAATCTCCTTGATGATCTGAGAACGTTTGATAAATGTCTGCTTCGATTCTTCATTCATGATCAGATCAACATAACGCTGACGATAACGGGTATCCGTATCCGTCAATCCGTGGAATTTTTCCGGAAGCGGATTTAAACTCTTCGATAACAGTACGACTTTGGATGCATGTACTGAGATTTCCCCGGTCTTTGTCTTAAAGACGGTTCCGGTAATGCCAATGATATCGCCGATATCATACTTTTTAAAATCCTTATATTCTTCTACCCCAATTTCGTCTCTCGCAACATAAGACTGAATCTTACCCTGCAGATCCTGAATATTACAGAAAGAGGCTTTGCCCATCACACGCTTGAACATCATACGTCCTGCAACCGTTACCTCTTTGCCTTCTAATTCATCAAAGTTGTCTTTGATCTCCATACTGTGATGTGTGACATCATACTTCGTAATCTCAAACGGATTCTTGCCCGCTTCCTGTAAAGCGGCTAACTTTTCTCTTCGAACCTTTTGCAGTTGATTCACATTCTGGTTTTGTCCATTATTCTGCTTTGCCATCTTAAGCCTCCAATTAACGCGTAATCTCTAAAACTTCAAATTTACAATTTCCTTCCGGTCCTTCCACTTCAATGACATCACCGACTCCTGCACCGATCAGTGCAATGCCCATCGGGGATTCATTCGAAATTTTATTATTCAAAATATCCGCCTCGGTTGATCCGACAATACGGTATTCATCTTCTTCATCAAAATCAAAGTCGAACAGACGAACCGTACATCCGATACTGATCTTGCCATGCTCAAATTCCGACTCATCTACTACTTCGGCATTCTTTAAAATCTGTTCTACCTCTTCAATACGTGCTTCAATATCACGCTGTTCATCTTTCGCTGCATCGTACTCTGCATTTTCAGACAAATCGCCCTGAGCTCTTGCTTCTTTCAACTTCTGAGCAACATCTTTCCTGCGGACAACTTTTAAATTTAACAGCTCATCTTCCAGTGCCTTCAATCCATCATATGTCAAAATATTTTTCTTTGCTTCAGCCATGATCTATATCCTTTCCTTTATCACCATTCTCTTTTTTAACCACAATATTATACACTAGCAAAAAAAGCATGTCAACCAAACGATTCTCATGCTTTTTCCTCTATATGTAACTGTAACTGCCGTGACCTGAACAGTTATACTCTATTCTTATGTAATTTCACAAAATATCCGGAATCTTTTTTGCATTCATCGAATTCAGATCATCGATATTGATATCATGCGGATTCTCCATATGGCGAAGTGTAACTTCCATAATCCTCGTTACATCACCGGATTTCATGACATTCAAAATATCTTCATGCTCTGTAATCGTGTTCTCCATACGTTCCTCATGCTCAAGAGACAACATTGCCAGCCGTTCGATCCGATACATATATGATTCAAATGTCCGGTTGAAGAGATCATTGTTGAGATGATGCACGATTTCAACGTGAAACCGATAATCATATTCCCAGAACTCTTCTTTCAGATGAGAAGTTTTCATAATTCTCTTCATCTGGAACAACAGCTCATCCAATCTGCTGAACAGCACTTTGGACGCATCCAGTTGATACTCTTTTGTAATCTGTAACGTGCAGTAACCCTCAATCGCCGAACGCATCTGAAACGTTTCGTCTACATCTTTTAATGTTAATTGATGAATCCGAAATCCCTTGCTGGGAATAATATCCAGATAGCCATCCTGTGCAAGCCGGTGGATTGCATCACGAAAAGGGGTTCTGGAAACACCAATCTGCTTCGCCATCTTCGTTTCTGAATAAATCTTTTCCGGATCAATTTTTTTCATTTTTATTAATTTAATAATGTGATCATAAGCAACTTCCTGAAGCGTCTGCATCGTTTTCTCCCGGTAATCAATTGGTATGTTAATTATCAAACAAAAAAATTTGTTTTCTGTTATACATCATACACTAGAAAAATTTCACAGTCAAGACAACTATTTTTTCAATATATTTCATTATGCAAAATCAATTTCTCATATTTTTTTGCTCTCTCCTCTATTTTGGAGTAATGATTCCGTGATAAATTTCTCACAATCGCCCGCTCTCGTTTTTGTTATATTTGCACAATTTTATATTGATATTTATGTGTAAAATGTAGATTTTATATCATTATTCTTGACCGGTATACTGGTATACCGTATAATGATACCAACACATAACAAAAAGCAAAAAGAAAAGGAGACAGATTATGAACGTAGGATTTATCGGACTCGGAATTATGGGAAGACCAATGGCTAAAAACCTTTTGAAAGCAGGTGTCAGTCTGCTGGTATCTGATCTTAATCAGGAAGCAGTAAAAGACGTCGTATCAGCCGGTGCCACAGAAGCTTCTTATGCGGAAATTGGAACACAATGCGAACGGATTATTATTATGGTACCAAGCGGTGCGATTTCAAAATCTATTTTATTTAGTGAAGGCGGCGTTGCTTCTACGATCAAAGAAGGTGCCGTTGTATGCGATATGAGTTCTGTCACACCGGTAGAATCGCAGGAATGTTACGAAGGTTTAAAAAAGAAAGGCGTTGGCTTCATCGATGCTCCTGTTTCCGGTGGAGAGCCTGGGGCAATTGCCGGAACACTCGCCATCATGGCCGGAGGAGATCAGAAAGACTTTGATGCCTTAAAAGAATACTTCGATATTCTTGGAAACAGCGCTCTTTTGATCGGTGGATCCGGAAGTGGATCTGTTACAAAGCTTGCAAACCAGGTAATTGTGAATAATACCATTGCCGTTGTATCTGAAGCATTTGTCTTAGCTGCAAAAGCAGGTGCTGATCCTGAAAAAGTATATCAGGCAATCCGTGGAGGCCTAGCAGGAAGCGCTGTATTAGATGCCAAGATTCCGATGATCATCGAACGCAACTTCAAACCAGGCGGACCAATCCGCATCAACCACAAAGATATTAAAAATGTAGTCAATACTGCACATTCCATCGATGTACCGATTCCATATACTTCTCAGTTATATGAAATTCTTCAGACATTAAAGATTCACGGTCATATGGAAGATGATCATGGCGGAATTGTTCAGTACTTTGAAAAATTAGCTGATATCGAAGTAAAAAAAGTGGATTAATCCATGATTTTAGAAAAGGAGACCTTCATATGACACGAAATGCAGAAGTATTAACTTCCTATAAAAAAATTGACGAAGCAGCAGTCGATGCACTGCTTGCAAAAGAGATTGCTTTAAACAATAAAAAGATCGTAATTCTGGATGATGATCCGACCGGTGTCCAGACCGTTCATGATATTTCTGTCTATACGAATTGGACAGAAGACAGCATACGCAAAGGATTTGCAGAAGAAAATAATCTCTTTTACATATTAACAAATTCCCGCGGATTCACGGTAGAACAAACAACAAAAGCTCACAAAGAAATTGCTGCGGTTGTTGATAAAATTGCGAAAGAAACCGGAAAAGAATATATCTTTATCAGTCGGAGCGACTCCACATTAAGAGGACATTATCCACTGGAAACACAATTATTAAAAGCCGATTATGAAAAAAATACCGGATCACAGATCGATGGCGAAATTTTATGCCCTTTCTTCAAAGAAGGCGGACGATTTACGATCGACAATGTTCATTATGTTAAATACGGAGATGAATTAGTTCCGGCAAACGAAACCGAATTTACAAAAGACAAAACATTTGGATATACCGCCGCTTCCATGCCTGCATATGTGGAAGAGAAGACACATGGTGAATACAAAGCTTCCGATGTTATCTGTATCTCTTTGGAAGATATTCACAATGTCGATATTGACAAAATCGAAGAACAGCTTCTGTCGGTAAAAGATTTCAACAAAATTGTTGTAAATGCAGTTGATTATGTCGATGTCAAAGTATTCTGTGTTGCTTTATACCGTGCAATGGCAAAAGGAAAGGTATTCATGTTCCGCACTGCTGCTGCCATCGTGAAGGTAATGGGCGGTGTTACCGATCAGCCGCTTTTAACAAAAGCCCAAATGATCGTAAAAGATACGACCAATGGCGGCATTATCGTAGTTGGTTCTCATACGGACAAAACCACCAAACAGGTAGAATCCTTAAAAGAACTCACAGACATCGAATTTATCGAATTAGATGCCACACTGGTAAAAGATGATGAAGCATTTGAAGCAGAAGTACAAAGATGCCTGGAGAAAGAAGAATCCTGTATCCGATCCGGAAAAACCGTCTGCTGCTATACAACCCGCGCTCTCATTACGGCAGACACCGGTGATAAAGAAGATGAGCTGCGTCTCTCTGTAAAAATATCAGACGCCGTTCAGTCATTGGTCGGCAGATTAAAAGTAACTCCTGCATTTGTGATCGCAAAAGGCGGTATTACATCCAGCGACGTTGGCACAAAAGCATTAGCGGTCCAAAAGGCAAACGTGCTTGGTCAGATTAAGCCCGGAATTCCGGTATGGCAGACAGGAACCGAAAGCAAGTTCCCTCAAACGCCTTATGTTATTTTCCCCGGCAATGTCGGAGAAATCTCTACATTAAAAGAAGCCGTTGAAGTGTTAACAAAATAATGATGAACACTCGAAAGCAAGAAAGGAGCCGGTATTATGAACAAACCAATGATTGCCGTTCCAATCGGAGATCCGGCCGGAGTCGGACCAGAGATTACGGCAAAAGCCATTGCCTCTGATGAAGTATGGAACGCTGCAAACGTCATTGCAGTTGGAGACAAATGGATTATGAAAAAAGCCATTGAGATTACGGAAACAAATCTCAGAATAAACATAATCTCTGATCCAAAAGAAGGCGATTACAAGAAAGGGATTCTCAACTTGATCGATCTTGGCAACATTGATCCTGATGATTTTGAATATGGAAAAGTCAGTGCGATGTGCGGCCGTGCAGCATTTGAATACATCACAAAGAGTATCGAACTGGCAAATGAAGGAAACGTCGATGCAGTATCTACCACACCAATTAATAAAGAAGCCCTCAAAGCAGGGAACGTTCCTTTTATCGGCCATACGGAAATCTTTGGAGCACAGACAAATACTTCTGATCCGTTGACAATGTTTGAAGTAAGAGGCATGCGCGTCTTCTTCTTAAGCCGCCATGTATCCTTAAGACAGGCATGTGACATGGTGAAAAAAGACCGCATTATCGATTATGTAAAACGCTGTACGGATGTATTAAAAACACTCGGTGTCACGGAAGGTACCATGGCAATCGCCGGTTTTAATCCACACAGCGGCGAGCACGGTCTGTTTGGCACCGAAGAAGTGGAAGAAGTATTCCCGGCTGTCGAAGAATTACAGCAGATGGGATACGATGTTGTCGGTCCGATCGGTGCCGATTCTGTCTTTCATCAGGCTCTTCAAGGCCGATTTAACAGTGTATTATCCCTTTACCATGACCAGGGGCATATTGCCACTAAAACGCTGGATTTTGAAAGAACCATTGCTATTACCGGAGGAATGCCCATCTTACGAACTTCCGTTGACCATGGTACCGCGTTTGATATTGCCGGAAAGAATCTTGTCAGTGCTGTCAGCATGATTGAAGCAATCCTTCTCGGTGCAAAATATGCCCCAAACTTTAAAAAACAATAACACAAAACACCTGGAGAGGAGATTATTATGATTGGAAATTTAAGTGGAACCCAGATGCTGATCGGCCTGGCTGTCGGCATCATCTTGTTGATTTTCTTAGTTTTAAAAACAAAAATACATGCATTTTTGGCAATGATCATTTGCTCACTGGTCATTGGAATTGTCGGTGGTTTTCCGATCACTGATCTTGTTGTCGATGAAGCAACAACACTGAACCTTGTAACTTCTATCAAAAACGGATTCGGCAATACGATGGCAAGCGTCGGCATTATCATCGGTTTTGGAGTTATGATGGGACAAATCTTTGAAGCATCCGGTGCCGCTAAGACAATGGCACATACCTTTTTAAAGATTTTTGGCAAAGGCAGAGAAGAGGCTGCTCTGGCTTTTACGGGATTCCTGGTATCCATTCCGGTATTCTGTGATTCCGGCTTCGTCATCTTATCGCCAATCGCCAAGTCATTATCAAGAGCTACGAAAAAATCAGTCATCGGTCTTGGTGTTGCCCTTGCCGCCGGTCTGGTTATCACACATTCCCTTGTGCCGCCTACACCTGGTCCGCTCGGCGTATGTGGTATCTTCGGTATCGATGTTGGAACATTTTTATTGTACGCCCTGATCCTGGCACTTCCTATGGCAATCGTATGTATCATTTATTCGAAGACGTTAGGAAAAAAATACTACCAGATTCCGGACGAAGATGGAAACTTTATTACGATGGAATATCAGAAACCGGATTACTCACAGGATCTGGTCGATCACTTCCACACTTGCGTGGGCAGTCGGCGTTATCGAAGTAATTATCTTAAGTTTTATTTTCTAAATACCATAATTTTCTATACTATAAAACAATATAGAAAAGGAATCTGTATCCATTTTACAGATTCCTTTTCTTATCGTTAAAACTCAAATCGTTTCTATCATAAAATACTTTTTTCATATTCCAGAAGCAGACTCCGAAAATCCTCCATCGTCTCTACTTCATTAATCCTGCCGCGCAATCTGGCAGAGTGCGGATATCCGTATGTGTACCATGCAACATGCTTGCGCATCTCCCGCATACCGGTATATTCGCCTTTAAAGTCCAGCATCATCTCTCCATGCCGCAGAATCATATCGATCACTTCATGAAATTCCGGCTTAGGAAGCAGCTCTCCGGTATCCATATAGTGGTTCATCTGCTGAAAGATCCACGGATTCCCTTTGGCCGCACGCCCGATCATAAATGCATCACAGCCGGTCTCTTCGTACATACGCTTTGCATCCTGCGGTGTCACAATATCGCCATTTCCGATAACCGGTATCGAGACAGCCTCCTTCACTTTCCGGATCGTATTCCAATCTGCATGCCCTGAATAATATTGAAACCGTGTACGCCCATGTACCGCGATCGCACTCGCACCATTCTCTTCGATGATCTTCGCAATTTCAGGAGCGGTTTCCTCATCCAGTTCAAATCCTTTGCGAATCTTAACCGTTACCGGCAGATTCACCTTGTCAGAAACTGATCTTACAATCCTGCCGATCAGCTCCGGATTCTTCATCAATGCCGAGCCTTCTCCGTTATTGACGATCTTTGGAACCGGGCATCCCATATTGATATCGATAAAATCAAATCCCTGATCCTGAATCCGAACCGCCATATCTGCCATCAGTTCAGGATCGGAACCGAACAGCTGAACAGCGATCGGATGCTCTTCTTCACTCGTCTTTAACAGCGGTGCTGTATTTCGATTTCCATAAAACAGTGCTTTTGCACTGATCATCTCGGTATAGAGCATACCACATCCCAATTCTTTGCACAAAAGGCGAAACGGCCAATCCGTCACCCCGGCCATCGGTGCAAGAATAAAATTATTTTTTATGACTTTGTCCTTAATCTTGAATTCCATCTACTGCTGCTTTTCATAAAGAATCTGAAGTCCTTTTAGCGTCAGGTTCTGATCATAGATATCGATCAGATCCTTTTCATGGGAAACAATTCTTCCCAGACCGCCCGTTGCAACGACTTTCAGATCTTTCATTCCTGTTTCCTTTTTAAATCGTTTTACAATATAGCTCGTCTCTCCAATACAGCTGAAATACACACCGGCCTGCATACTTGAAACCGTATCCTTTGCCAAGATTGTCTTCGGTTTTTTAATTTCGATCTCTGGCAGCTTTGCCGCAGCCTGCCACAAAACATTTGCAGAGGTCTGAATGCCCGGAACAATAAGGCCTGCGAGGAATTCCCCCTTTTCATTGACCAGATCATATGTTGTAGCAGTTCCATAATCGATAACCAGCACCGGTCCCCCGTAGATCTCATAAGCCGCAACGGCGTCCACAATTCTGTCTGCCCCAAGCTGCTTTGGATTCGAAGTTTTAATGCTGATCCCTGTCTTAATACCCGGCCCTACAATAATCGGATTCTTCCCAAAATATTTATAGATTGCACTGTTGAACGAATACATCATCTTCGGAACAACAGATGCGATAATCGTATCCTCAATCTGTTTTGGATCAAATCCTTTTCGTCGAATCATATCATATACCAGAACACCATATTCATCCGATGTTCTGGTCTCTTTTGTCGTCATGCGGAATGTACCAAGAATATTCTGTCCATCCATAATGCCCATTGTAATATTGGTATTTCCTACATCTACCACTAATAACATATCTTTTCTCCTATTGTATGCAGCTTTACACTGCTATTCCAGGTCTTCTCCCAAAAAGAATACCTTATAATAAAGCTCCAGGGTTTCCCACAATTCCTGTTTCTTTATCTGCATATCTTTGATCTTCAACGCACTTCCTATCTCATCAAACAGCAGATCATCCTCTTTTGAGGAAGCTACGATATTGAGATTGCCGCTCTGATCAAATTCTAACGTGATCACGCCTCCAACTTCGGCGGTATATAATACACAGGCTATTTTCAGTTCATCTTTCACCTGCTGAGGCAATGAAGAAAAATCTTCATTTAAATAAAA
>Ga0129309_1000870_pt1 | contig 19117 bp, 19 predicted proteins | sample L1105metagenome_FD_94439 | JGI IMG/M metagenome (GOLD analysis project Ga0129309, IMG submission 94439) | Ring-tailed lemur group fecal microbial communities from Wisconsin, USA - L1105 metagenome | ecosystem: Host-associated > Mammals > Digestive system > Large intestine > Fecal | place: USA...
GAAGCCGTCTCCAGCGAGGCTGCCGGACTCTTTGCTCCGGTTTCGAAGGACGAAATCAAGATCGGCGTCATCCATATCTCCGACCCGGCCGAAGGCTCCGGCTACACCTACACCCACGATCAGGGCATCGTCGGGATGCAGCAGAATCTCGGCCTGCGCGACGACCAGATCATCCGCAAGATCAAGGTCGCGGACAACGATGCCACCGCCATTGAAACCGCGATGCTCGAGTGCATTGAGGAAGGATGCAATATCATCTTCGCCACCAGCTGGGGCTATATGGACACCTGTGAGGCGCTGGCCGAAGAGTATCCCGATGTCATCTTCTCCCATGGCACCGGCTACAAATCCAACGGCTCGAACTTCAACAACTATTTCGGCCGCATCTATCAGGCCAGATATCTCTCCGGCATCGCCGCCGGCCTCAAGACCGAGAGCAACAAGATCGGCTATGTCGCTGCCTGGGGTCCCGAAAACGGTGAGGTCACCAGCGGCTGCGATGCCTTTGCCATGGGCGCCTATTCGGTCAATCCCGACTGCCAGGTGATCGTCAAGACCACCAACAGCTGGTTTGACCCCGAGGGCGAAAAGCAGGCTGCCGAGGCCCTGATTGCCGAGGGCTGCGACGTGATCGGCCAGCACTGCGACACCCCCAATCCCCAGCTTGCCGCCGAAGAAGCCGGCGTCTGGGGCGTGGGCTACAACTCCGACATGCGTAAGGACGCTCCCAAGGCGGTGCTCACCAGCGCGGTCTGGAACTGGTCGGCTTACTACACCTGGGCGGTTGAGAATGTCATCAACGGCACCTGGACCGGCGAAAACTACTACGGCGGCCTCGCCGAGGGCTTCGTCGATATCACCGGGCTTTCGGATCTCTGCGCGGACGGAACCGCCGAAGCGATTGAGGAAGCCCGCAAAAAGATCGTCTCCGGCGAATGGGATGTCTTTGAGGGTGAAATCGAGGCCAACGACGGCCAGATGCACACCAGTGAGTATTACAGCGATGTAAACTGGTACTTCAAGAATATCGTGGTCAAGTAAGCACATCGTTTCCCGGACGGGGCGGCGGAAGTGTCCGCCGCCCCGTTTTTCTGTCGGCAGCGCGACCGCCCCGCCCGGATTTCCGGGCGGGGCGGTCGTGCTTGTTCCGTCGGACGGAGAGCCTTATGACAAAGAGAAGAGGATTACGAAATCAGGTCGCTCTCCGGATGTCTTAGGCAATCGCGCCGGTGGAGGGGTTGGTGGGCTCAACAGGGGTCACAACGACATCCTCGTTGGTGTTATCCGAAGCGCCCAGATCAAGCTCCATGTCCGAGACAACGTAGCTGCCGAGGGTGCGGGTGCGGAAGTAGAAGCCCTCGTCGCTGTCGTCATACTCGGCGCCGGCAACCTCGGCGAGAGTGCCGTCGTCCTTGATCTCATAGAGGAACAGGGTGGCATCATCCTCAGCGGAGAGGAAGAACTCGCCGGTGCGGTTGAACTTGGCGCCGTTGCCGTTCCAGAAGTTCAGGTCGGCAAGCGGGTAGCGGGCGGCGATATTGGAGTTGAACTTGGTGTCGAAGTAGAGGAGGGTCTTGCCCTGGCCGGAAACATCGACGGTGAAGGTGCTGCCATCCTCGAAGCCGAGCTCAACCTCGTCGTCATAATCGAACTTCAGCGAGTAGTACTTCTCGGCCTCGATCTCATCAAGGTCGCCCTGGACAACGAAGTCCTTGCCGCTGTCGAGGTAGGAGTTGGCCCAGTTGACGTTCAGGGAGATGTCGAGGTCAAGATCCTTGACCTTGGGGCTCTTGGTCTTGTTGAGGGTCATGGTGCCGATGATGTCGGCGTCAGAAGTCGAGGTCGAAGACTCGGTGGTCAGGGCGATCATGTAGTAGTACTTGTTCGCCTCGGTGATCAGCGACTCGCCGATGGTGTTGGTGACCTTCTTCTTGGTGACCGAAACGCCCTTGACGAGCTTCTCGCCCTCTTCCCACTTGGACTTAATCTTGAGACCGTCGACCGAATCGGAATCGGTGATGCCGCGGCCGTTGTGGTCAGCCAGGACATAATAGGCGGTGTCGCCGTACTCGATGGCGTCAACGGTCAGAGCCTTGTCATCGTTAACGTCGTAGGCGAAGGGGCCATACGCGTCATAGACGCCGGGAATGTGGTTGCCGCTCTTGTCGGTGTAATCGGTCTCAACGTTGGTCGCAGAGGTGCGGACCCAGCCGGGCTGCTGCGCGGCGAGGGCGGTGGCGGCCATGCTCATCATCATGGCACCCGCCATCACGGTGGATACAAACTTTTTCATGTTCAGGGATCCTCCTTAAAATGTTTGTTGGTCTCAGTTCCAATTCGCGGGGCTCTCCTTCCCTTGATCTGGACTGTACTTGAAGTATATCATGGCATCTCCAAATTGTCAAGCTATTTTTAAATTATTTTGTAACTTAAATGTTAATATTAAATAATATAATTACATTTAGATTACAAAATATAAACTTTATCAATTTGAATAAATGCCATAACGCTAAACCAGTGATCGTAAATTACAAATTTAATTCATAGAAAAAGAAGGAAGTTTTCTTTTCCCTTTTATTCCGGCTTTCATGTTTACCAATTGTAATATTCGTCTGCCAGCGGGCATGAATAACGCGCGGAGCATGAGCCGCCCCGGTAAAATGGACAATAGACAAAATACCCTTGCAGAAAAATAACTGCATAGGATATTTCCATGGCAGAAAGAAGAACTGAAAAAGTATCCGGCAGAGATATGAGAAAAGGTGGTGCCGCGCATCTGCTCGGACAATCAATAAGCGGTTGTGGCACAAAATATCATTCCGCCGCTGTTTCTCCATCGCGCATTGTAAATCAGTGTATCCGCGTATCCCTGCGTCACCGGACGCAACTTCATTTCCTGCGATACACCGGTTTCCATGCGCGCGGTTTCAGGGGCCAAAGGACGGCGCCAACACCGAACAAACCGGGGGCTTCGATTCACAGACCATAGCAACAGCCGGTTGCTTGCTTTCCTAAACCGGCAGCGGTATCATAATCTAAAATGATATCGTGAGGCAATTTGAGATGGAAACAAAAGAAATTATTTTTAATCTCCGGGCGCGGGATGGCCTGTCACAGGATGAACTTGCAGAAAAAATCTGCGTAACGCGTCAAGCCGTATCCCGCTGGGAGAACGGCGAAACCGTGCCGAACACAGAAACATTGAAGCTGTTGTCAAAGTTTTTTGATGTTTCGATCAATACGCTCTTAGGTTCTCCAAGGCGGTTGATCTGCCAATGCTGCGGCATGCCCCTTAACGACTCTTCCATCAGCAGAGAAATAGACGGTGCATTGAATGAAGAATACTGCAAATGGTGCTATTCTGGCGGCAAATTCGTGTATGAAAATCTCGAGGCGATGATCGATTTTCTTGTCGGACAGATGTCAAGCGAAAACTGGCCTCCGGAGCAGGTCCGTACCTATTTTGAGGCACAGCTTCCCCGGCTCGGCCACTGGCGGCAACCGAAGAAATAAACGATGATCCGCGACTTGCGGTGTCGGCAAACGGCCTCGCCCGGGCCGTCAGACGGTCGCAGAACAGCCTCGCCCGGACCATCAGGCGGCCAACCATAACCACCGGCTGCGCCGGTGGTTTGCGCAGGTCCCCTTTGTGCCATTACCAGCAAAGCCTACAGGTTTATCCGCATTCTTTCTACGCATGAGGCCGACCGCAGGCCGCCCTTTCCCCCAGGTAAATTCATCCCCGCACACCCGCGGGGACAGATCGGAATTCCGAGACATGCGTTTTCAGGTGCGTAAGCAGATTGGCCAGCACAGGCTTTAGAGTTCCGCTCGCACACATTCTGTTACCTATAGCGCAACATCCGCCTGCCGTCTGTATCTGCCTGTCCGAAGGAGCGGGCAGACCTATTCTCGCTCTTTACCCTCATTACCGGCAGAACCTACCGGTTCATCTGCATTCTTTCTGCTGGATCGAGCGCCCCGCTGCTATTCAAATGGCTGTGGGGTGCTCCCCTTTTTACATAGTTTTCCTTTGCAGCTGTTCCCTCCGCTGGTTTTGGGACGGCTCCCTGCTTCGACCGGATTCCTTTTCCGGGTGTGGCGAAAGCTTTTTGGAACCGCCGGCACCGCCAATGGCTTTCTTCGTACAGCAAAAAGCATCCTGCCCGGAGATGGGCAGGATGCTTTTTCCGTTTTGCCATCGGCCGCCCGTCCGCGCGGGCATTTTACCGGAAGGTGCATTACTTGGCGGGGAATCCGATAAACGCGACAAAGACAAGATCTTCCTCGCCGTTGTTGAGAACACCGTGGGTCTCGCCTTCGGGGCAGTAGGTGACATCTCCCGGCCCGATGGTGACTTCGACGCCGTTGTTGTTATAAAGTCCACTGCCCGAAAGGAGATAGTAGACCTCAAACTCCTTGTGGTGGGTATGGTCCGCGATCGCTCCGCCGGGCGGGACGGTAATTACCCCCAACAGCCGGCCGCAGCCGCAGAGCTGCTCCACCGAAACCATATCCTCTCGGTCGCAACGTTCATCGACGCCAATCATTTTGTGCTGGCGCTCATTGGAATGATAGATCATCACAAAATTCCCCTTTCTCACATCAAATTGCAGCCATTAAAGGCTGGGCAGAACCGGGTTGGGGTTGTTGGTCACCGTCACCGCCTTGACCTGCTCGCCCTCACGCAGCAGGCGCGCCATCACAACAAACCGCTGCTTGTCGCTCGAGCCATAGGCTCTGGTGCAGGTTGAGAGGGTCAGAATCTTGTCGGTGGACTTAACATCCACGTCAAAGTTATGGCGGCTGCGGCTCTTCGCGCCGTTGACGATCTGCATGAACTGCTCATCGCCGGGATTCGGCTCGATGTAGTTGAAGCCTACATCGGTGTAGAACGCAGCGAAGATGACCCACTTCATCTCCTCCGCGTCGGTCGAATACCAGATATAGGGGTAAGCGTTAGCAAATTCGCGGTAGTGATAGGCAGCGAGCTGCGCAAACATCACATCGCTCGCGTTGCCGATCCGCGGATTGGCCGAATAGTTGGTCCAGTTATGGCCAAAGAGCACGGTGTTGCGGGAAATGTCGTCCGAATTGCCGAAGCGGACGGTCGGCCCCGCATAGATAACGCCATCCTTGCTGGTCTGCTTGTAAATGTTTTTGTCAATGTAGTACATGACGTCGTTGGCCCAGAGCACCGGATAGTTGATATTGGTGCCGGGGATGCAGAGCCAGCCCTTGACGTCCGAGTTGATCTGCTTGTAGCTGGGGATGTTGAAGAAGCCGCTGTCCCCCTCCATCAGCTTGGGGTCGAAGGAGGAGGGGATGCTGTCCAGAGAGGTCGCGGCAGCGCTCGACGGGGAAGAGCTGTTCGAAGGCAGCGCATCGCCGGAAGGCTGGAGATCCGCACTGGGAATTTCGGGCTCGCTCTCCGAATCGGCGCCAGCGGAGGAAGGATCTATTACAGCGATTGAAGAGGAGCTGTCCTCATCGCCGCCGGATTCCTTGCCGCCGAGCAGCGAAACGCCGATGCCGACTGCCGCAAGGAAAATCACCAGCACAAGGACGCCGATCAGGATCATCGGCATCGGTGAGCTTTTCTTGCGCCGGCGTCTCGAAGTATTTTCATTTGCCATAGTTTTCTTCACCTCATAATATTGTTGATACCGGGTGCACACATCAAAACCTGTCTGTATGACCCAAACAGTATAGCACACTTTGCCGCGGTTGGGAATCCCCGCAAATCTGAAAAATCCGGGAAAAGAGACTTCCGAACGCATCCAGCCGAAGAATTCACAGATTTTTCAAAAGTGCTAGAAAGGCACTGGGAAGCGGATACCGGCCGGTGAGATCCTCAGGTGAGACGGGGACCCAGCCTTCCGGCACAGAGGCCCCGGGGCGCAGCTCGCAGGAATACAGGGCCATCCGCCATTCGACGTGGGTAAAAATATGATGGCCCGTTCCCGCCTCCGCCGCCGGAGCATGGGCAATTCCAAGGCGGTCAAGAAACTCGTCCGCCTGCTTTCGGGAAAGCGCCCCCTCGGTGTTCGGCAGCTCCCAAAGACCGGCCAGCAGCCCGCTGGCGGGCCGTCTGCGCAGATACAGGCTCCCTTTTCTAGTGAGCAGAAATACGGTGATTTGCTGCACCCGCCGCGGTCTTTTTGCCGTCTTGACCGGAAGAGACGGCGCGGCGCCGGTTCGGAACCCCTCGCAAAGCCCGGAAAGCGGACAAAGCAGGCAGAGCGGCGCGCCGTTTGGCAGGCAGGTTACGGCTCCCAGCTCCATCAGTGACTGGTTGAAATCTCCCACCCTTGCTTCGGGCAGCATTCCCGTCACCAGTGCGGTCAGCTCCCTTTTGACGGTGGGCAGGGTCACATCCGCCCGGCTGGCAAGCAGGCGAGAAACCACCCGCAGAACGTTTCCATCGACGGCGGGAACCCGCAGCCCGAAGGCGATCGAACCGATCGAACCGGCGGAGTACTCCCCGATGCCCGGCAGCTTCCGCAGCGCGGAAAAGTCGGCGGGCAGCCTGCCGCCGAACCGCTCCACTACGATCTGCGCGGCATGCTTGAGGTTGCGGGCGCGGCTGTAGTAGCCCAGGCCCTCCCAGAGCTTTAGCAGCGCATCCTCCTCAACGGCGGCAAGGGCAAATACATCGGGCAGAGCCTCAACAAAGCGCTCAAAATAGCCCCGCGCGGCCTCCACCCGGGTCTGCTGCAGCATAATCTCCGAAATCCATACCCGGTAGGGAGTGGGATCGGAGCGCCACGGCAGAACCCGCGCGTTCTGATCGTACCATGCCAGCAGCGGCTCGGGCACCCGGGCGAGCAGCGCGGCGGCGAACTCCGCCTCCTGCGGAGAAAAAACCGCGCCAGTCTTCTGCTCCCGGCGCGGAAGTGCTGTTTCCTTCATAGCTGCGGCTTCCCCTCCTCGCTGCGCGCATCCGGTTCAGGCTCTGAAGCTCCGCGGCGGGCCGCGCAGGTCGGATGTTCGTCAAAATAAGCGGCCAGATTTTGTGCCATCCGCAGCACCAGCGCCGCCGACTGCCGCCGTTCGTCGTCGTTCATCCCTTCAAAAAGAGTTTCCTGCAGCAGATCGGTAATCGCAAAAAGCGGCTCTTCCAGCGAAAGCGCCCGGGATGTCGGCGCAAGGCGGTAGGCGCGGCGGTCGGCAGGGTCCTCCCGCCGCTCGACAAGCCCATTCTTCTCAAGCTGCGCCACCCCGCGGGCTGCCGTCCCCTTGTCGATGGCAAGGCGCTGGGCAAGCTGTTCCTGGGTCACGCCGGGATACCGGTACAGTTGCAGCATCAGCGGAAGCTGTCCCGCCTCCAGCGGAAAATCCCGCAGCCGGCCGCTCAAAAAGCGCTGGGCATAGCGGTAAATGAGCGAAATATGGCGGGTGATTGGAATCGGACGGCGGGTCATCCCTCCACCTCCCCCCAGCGCGCCTGCTCCTCACGCTGGTCGGCGTCCAGCAATTTAAGCTCCCGCAGGAACCGGCGGGAAAGGAGCACCGCCAGAAGGACACAGAAGACGTCCGAGATGGGCTGTGAAAGCAAAACCCCCGGCAGACCGATAACATGCGGCAGAATGCAGACCACAGGCAGGAAGAAGAGCCCCTGCCGCCCCGCTGCCAGAAGGGTGGCGGGAGCACTGCGTCCGGTGCATTGCAGCATCATGTTGGACATAATGAAATAGCTCTGGGCGGGCAGCATGGCGCACTGCATCCGCAGCGCCGCAGCCCCGATCGAAATCACCCGCGCATCCCCCTCGCGGAAGAGCGCGAGCACCTGCGGCGCAATCAGAAACATGACCGCGCCGAGGGTGGTGAGCAGCAGGGCGGACACCTTGACACAGAACCAGAAGGATTCGATGACGCGGTCATAGCGCCGCGCGCCGTAATTGAAGCCGCAGACCGGCTGAAAGCCCTGTCCAAACCCGATCATGGCCGAGACGATGAAGAGCATCACCCGGTTGACGATGCTCATGGCGGAAATGGCCTCAACCCCGAAGGGCGCGCAGCTGCGCACGAGCGCCACCGATGCGATGCTGGCGATTCCCTGCCGGCAGAGGGAGGGCAGGCCTCCCTTGACGATATCTCGGTAGAGGGAGAAGCGGAACCGGTAGTTTTTCAAGCGCAGGGGCAGGCTTCCGTGGCGCTCCCCAAGGTTAAAATAGAGCAGGATTCCAAAGCTGACCAGCTGGCTGAGCACCGTCGCAATCGCCGCGCCGCGGATTCCCATTCCAAAGCCGAAGATGAAAATGGGATCGAGGACGATGTTGAGAATTCCGCCCGACATGATGCCGAACATGGCATAGAAGGCGCTTCCCTGCCCGCGCAGCGAGGTGTTGAGCACGAAATTCGCGGTCATATAAGGCGCCCCGATCAGAATGTAGCGGGCATAATCCCGCGCATAGGGCAGGATCTCCGGAGTTGCCCCGAGCGCCGAAACAAGCTTTTCAAGAAAGAGCAGGCCGAAAATGAGCATCAGGGTTCCGAACGCAATCGAGGTGAAGAAGGCGGTGGAAAGCGATTCGCAGGCCGCCTGCTGCTTTCTCTGCCCCAGCAGGCGGGAAACACAGGTAGACGAGCCGATGCCGAAGGTAAAGCCCACCGCCTGAATCAGCGCCATCAGGGAAAAGATGACCCCGACCGCCGCCGAAGCATCGGTGCCGAGCTGGCTGACAAAGTAGGTGTCCGCCATGTTGTAGATCGAGGTGATCAGCATCGAGCAAATGGTCGGAACCGCAAGGCGTGCGATCAGGCCCGGTATCGGCGTTTCGGTCATCTGGTGATATTTTGCGTCCTGCATCTCATGCCATTCCATAGGGAAGCCTCCCGAATATTCTGTGATTCTGTTATGCCACTTAAGTATACCCTCCCCGCAAATAGTTGTCAATGCAACTTCTTTCGGACAGAAAAGCGCCGTCCGGCTGTGCCGGACGGCGCGGGGAATCCGAATGTTTTCAGAAGCAGGCTTTTCCGGGCCAGACGGCGGCTTCCTTGAGGCCGTCCTCGATCCGGAGCAGGCGGTTGTACTTGGCGACACGCTCGCTGCGCGAAGGGGCGCCGGTCTTGATCTGTCCGGCGTTGAGCGCCACCGCGAGATCCGCGATGGTGGTGTCCTCGGTCTCGCCCGAGCGGTGGGAGACAACGGCGGTATAGCCCGCCCTGTGGGCCATCTTGATGGCATTGATCGTCTCGGTCAGAGAGCCGATCTGGTTGAGCTTGATGAGGATCGAATTGGCGCAGCGGTTCTCGATGCCCTTCTGAAGGCGCTCAGTATTGGTGACAAAGAAATCGTCGCCGACCAGCTGAACCTTGCCGCCCAGTTCGGCGGTCATCTTCTTCCAGCCTTCCCAGTCTTCCTCGTCGAGGCCGTCCTCAATCGAACGGATCGGATACTTTTCGCAGAGATCCTTCCAGTGGGCGATCAGCTCATCGGTGGTGTAGCTCTTCTTGCTCTTGGGCAGGAAGTAGCCGTTCTCCGCCTTCCACTCGCTCGAGGCGGCATCCATCGCAAGGACAAAGTCCTCACCGGGCTTGAAGCCGGCCTTTTCAATCGCCTTGAGCAGGAACTTAATGGCTTCCTCGTCGCTGGCAAGGTTGGGCGCATAGCCGCCCTCGTCGCCGACGGCAGTGGAAAGGCCCTCCGCCTTGAGCAGCGCGGCAAGGGTGTGGAACACCTCGGTGCACCAGCGCAGGCCTTCACGGAAGGAGGGGGCGCCGACCGGCATAATCATGAATTCCTGCACGTCGATGTTGTTGGCCGCATGGGCGCCGCCATTGAGGATGTTCATCATCGGGACGGGCAGGGTATCGGCGACAACGCCGCCGAGGAACTTGTAAAGCGGAAGGCCGAGGGCATTCGCAGCCGCATGGGCGGCGGCGAGCGAAACCGCAAGAATGGCGTTTGCGCCGAGGTTGGACTTGGACTTGGTTCCGTCGAGGGCGAGCATGATGCTGTCGATCTCAGCGGTGTTGGAAGCGTCATGGCCGATCAGAGCGCTGCGGATCTCGTTATTGACATGGGCAACCGCCTTGGAAACGCCCTTGCCGCCGAAACGGGATTTGTCGCCGTCTCGCAGCTCAAGCGCCTCGAACTGGCCGGTGGAAGCGCCGCTCGGGACGGCGGCGGTGCCGACGACGCCGTTTTCAAGGGTAACGACCGCCTCAACGGTGGGATTGCCGCGCGAGTCGATGATCTCGCGGCCGATGATGTCCTTAATTGCATAGTTCATGATTTTGACCTCCTGCACTTTTTTAATCTTATTTTACATGATAACCGCAAAAGTTGTAGAAATTATTTCTGCGTCGAAAAATTTCTGAGAGAACCCGCGGCGGGAGCCGCGGGTTCTGCCTGGGCGGAAATCCGCTCCAGAAGCGTATTTATTATACGACCGCTGCGGCGGCGGTGTCAAGGGAAGCAGGGGGATTTTTGCTGTTTCGATGCCATTTTGTGCAAAATCATCCAGCGAAGCGGGGATTTTTTCCCGCGCCAGGGCAAAACAACGGTCAGAATCCCAATTCTACCTGGGAGCGGAACCTCCTCTTGCCGGCGAGCGCCGCGTCAAGCTGAGCGATCATCTTTTCGCGGTCGGCGTTGAGGGTCCCCGCCAGCGGCAGATAATTGGAGGCGTGATTTGAACGGAACACGCTCCCCTCGCTGTCCACATGTTCGAGGAAGAGACGGCTTTCGCGCGCCAGCTCGACCGGGTCCATCAGGGTGAAGCTTCCCTCCTCCACCCAGTCGGCGAGCGGTGTGCCGGTATAAACCCGCAGGGTCAGCAGCGCGACATAGTCCGGCTTGATGGCGGAAACCGCCTTCGCGGTATCGATTGCGTGCTCACGACTCATCTCCGCTCCGCCCAGGCCGTTGATCGCGGTCAGCGAAAGCGCAATTCCTGCCGCTTTGACCTTGCGGCCCGCCTCAATGATCTCGGATACCGTCTCGCCCTTGTTCATGCGGGCCAGAACCTGCTCATTGCCCGACTCCAGGCCGAGGTAGGCGATATGCAGTCCCGCCTCGGCCAGCTCGGTGAGCTGGCCGAGCGTCTTGGTTTTGATGCTGCGCGGCGAGGAGTAAATGCCCACCCGCCTGCACTCGGGGATTTTTTCCCGAATGAAATGCAGAATCCGCAGCAGGTGCTCCTGCGGGAGGATCAGCGCATCCCCGTCGGCGAGAAAGACCCGCTCGATCACCGGATAAGCTCGCCGCGCCCCGGCGAGATCGTCAAAGACCTCCTCGATGGGACGGACGCAGAACTTCTTCTCCTTATACATCTGGCAGAAGGCGCACTTATTGTGGGAGCAGCCGATCGTAGCCTGAACAATCAGGCTGTAGGCCTCGCTCGGGGGTCGGAAAACCCTGCCGGTATACTTCAATGGAAACAGCTCCTTTCAAACGGCGGTTATGGTTTTGCCCGCTCCGGCGATGGAGCGGACGACTTCGCCCGCAAGCAGCATTCCGGCGACCGGCGGGACAAACGAGAGGCTTCCGGGGGTCTGGCGGCGGCCGGGGGCAGGCGGCTCTCCCGCGGCGGGGACCAGGGGCGGCTCATCCGACCACAGGACACGCAGCCCGCGGAGTCCCCGCTTTTTCAGTTCATAGCGCATCACCCGTGCCAGAGGACAGACCGAGGTTCTTTCGATCGCATCGATCCGGAAACGGGAGGGATCGAGCTTATTGCCTGTTCCCATACTGGAAACAATGGGAACCCCGGCGGCGTAAGCCCGCTCGATCAGGATAAGCTTGGAGGACACCGTATCGATTGCGTCCACGATAAAATCATAACCCTCCAGCGGGAAGTCTTCTGCGTTTTCGGCAGTGTAAAATACCGGGTGCGAAACAACCGCGGCGGCGGGGTTGATGTCGGAGATCCGCTCGGCCATCACTTCGGTCTTCGGCCGTCCGACTGTGCTTTGCAGCGCGATGATCTGCCGGTTGATGTTTGAGCGTGCGACGGTGTCTGAGTCGAACAGGGAAAGCGAGCCGATCCCGGCGCGGGCAAGCGCCTCACAGCAAAAGGAACCGACCCCGCCGACTCCAAAAACAGCGACATGGGCTTTCCCGAGCCTTTGAAGCGCCTCCTCTCCCAGCAGCAGGGCGGCGCGCGAAAATTCTTCTCTCATGCCTCCTCCTTGGATCAGTGCCGGACCCGGACAGCGTGCAAATTTTCCCTCATGCTTTCCCCCTCGGGGTGAGACTGGGCGGCATCCGCCGGCATGGCCGAAATCGTGCCGCCCCCCAATAGATATTCTCCTGATTCCTCATCATAGAATACGGCGGCCTGTCCGGGAGTCAGGGCGCGCTGGGGAGCGTCAAACTCGACCAGCACCCCGCCCGGCGCCGGATGTAGCCAGGCAGGCTGCGCCTCCTGCCGGTAGCGGGACTTGACCCGCGCGCGCAGCGAGGCGGAAATCGGCGGGGCGGAAACCCAGTTGACCGCTGAAACCGGCATCCGGCGGGCATAAAGATCGCATTCATCCCCAAGGATCACCGCGTTTCTCGAAAGATCCTTCTCCACCACGAAGAGCCGGTGCGCGGCGGAAACGCCAAGCCCGCGCCGCTGCCCGAGGGTGTAGCGGAGCATCCCCCGGTGCTCGCCCAGCACCTCGCCCGTGCGGGAGAGGAAGTGCCCGGGCGGTGAAACGGCGCCAAGCCGCCGTTCCAGAAAGGCGGCGTAATCGCCGTCCGGTACAAAGCAGATGTCCTGGCTTTCGGATTTCGACGCGGTGGGAAATCCCTCGGCGGCGGCAAGCTCCCGCACCTCCCGCTTAGTCAGCTCTCCCAGCGGGAAAAGGGTGTGGGCAAGCGTTTCCTGGCTGAGGACATAGAGGACATAGCTCTGATCCTTGGCGGGGTCTGCGCCCCGGCGCAGCAGCCACCGGCCGGAGCCTTCCTCCCGCTCGATTCTGGCGTAGTGCCCGGTGGCAAGGAACTCGCAGTCGAGCAGTAAAGCCTTCTCAAACAGGCGGGTAAATTTGACCGAGCGGTTGCAGTCCACGCAGGGGTTTGGGGTTTCCCCGCGGCGGTATCCCTCGGCAAACCGATCGATGACCTCCCGGCAAAAGACATCCTTGAGATTAAAGGTATAGTGCTCAACGCCGAGGCGGGCGCACACCCGGCGGGCGTCCTCAACCTCCGAGAGAGCGCAGCAGCCGCTCTGCTCCTGCGGATTTTCCCCCTGCCAAAGCAGCAGGGTGCCGCCGCAGACCTCATATCCCTGACGAGCCAGCAGCAGGGCCGTCACAGAGGAATCCACCCCGCCGCTCATCGCAGCCATCACTTTTTGTCCGCTCAAACCGCCGCCTCCTTTTCACGCTGGATTCTGACAAGGTCGGCGAGGGTGAGCGAATCGACCACCTCCGACACCGCGCGGTCGATCCGCTCATAGATCTCCAGCGCGGCACAGTGCGCCGCCCGCGGGCAGCGGTCCGCCCCCTCCTCAAGACAGGCGACCGGCGCGAGGCCGCCTTCGGTCAAACGCAGGATCTCCCCCACCGTATACCCTTCCGGCGGACGGGTCAGGCGGTAGCCTCCCTGCGGTCCGCGCAGGCTGTGAACAAAGCCCGCACGGTTGAGGATGGTGATGATCTGCTCCATATATTTGATCGAAATGTGCTGCCTCACGGCAATCTCTTTGAGCGCGACGCAGTCCTGCCGGCCGCTCAGCGCGAGATCGAGCATCAGCCGGAGGGCATAGCGTCCCTTTGTCGAAATTTTCATCAAAACTCCCCCTTGCTCTGCGTAAGCGGCGCCGCTTCGCGCAGCTCCCGTACCGGGTGCACAATCCAGCCCCGGCAGATTTATTATTCCTATTATAATAGAGGAATTCTGGGAAATCAAGAATTGCCGGATTCTTCCGCCCTTTCCGGCGCAAATGTTTACAAATCCCGCATTTCTTTCAGACCTGGTTTGTGTTATGATAAGAAAAATCAAACGGAAAGGTGGAATTTGTCGAATGGCTGGACCCAATCAGAATGGGCGCTGGTATGAGCCGGTCAACCCCAATGAGCACAGCTATACCCCCGGCTACGGCTTCTCGACCCGCCCCCCTTTTCTTGTGGAGCAGCGGCTGATTTTGGGCTATTCGTCCGCCGCCGCTTTTGTTCTGCTCGGTTTTCTCTTTCTTTCGTCCTTCCTGCCGCAGATGCTGCTGCAGATCACCTATCGTTTTCTTCCGCCCTCGGCGCCCTTTGCGGTTGATGAATTTCTCTGGCAGTGCTATGTGCTGATCGGAACGGTCCTCTCGCTGATGCTGCCCTTCTGGGCTTTCAGCGTCTACACCCGCATTCCGAGGAACTGCGCAGTGCCGGTCCGCCGGGTTGACTGGCGTTTGATTCTCGGGACTGTGCTGGTCGCGATGGCCGTTTCCGTCCTCGGCGGATACGCCAACGGCGCGGCGGACCAGTTTTTTTACAGCTTGGGCGTCGAATTTTTCAACAGCTTCGAAACGCCGGAAAGCGTCCCGGCTCTTGTGGTCTACGCCATCAACATGACGCTGATCCCCGCCGTTTTTGAGGAGATTGCTTTCCGCGGCATCCTGATGCAGTCGCTACGCCGGTTCGGCGACAGCTTTGCCCTCGTTGTTTCCGCACTGCTTTTTTCTCTGGTCCACCAGATTCCGATCAACATGCCCAACGCCTTCCTGATGGGATTGGCAATCGGCTATTTTGTTCTTTTTACCGGATCGGTGACCACCGGAATCGTCATTCATCTGATCAACAATACCCTCGTGCTGCTCTCCGGAATGTTCGATTATCTTCCGCATGAGGCCTCCTCCATTGCCTGCGGCGCCTTTGACCTGATCTGCCTGCTGGCTGGTTTTGGGGCTCTGGTCGAACTGCTACGCCGCTATCCGAATATGTTCGCCCTGCGCAGCAGCCAGACCGTCAATCCCAGCGAGCAAAAGCTGCGCGTCTTTTTGTGCAGCATCCCCATGTTTCTGTTCTACCTTGCCATCATCTGGCAGGCAGCGAGGTACCGGATATGATCAACATTGCGTTTGACGAAGAAATGATGCGTGAGGCGATTGCCGAAGGGAAAAAGGCCGCCGCACTGGGAGAAGCCCCCATCGGCGCGGTGATCGTGCAGAACGGAGTGGTGCTTTCGCGCGGGCACAATCTGCGTGAAACCGGACGAAACGCCCTGGCGCACGCCGAAATTGTTGCCATTGACGCCGCCTGCCGGCGGCTGGGCGGCTGGCGCCTTCCGGGCTGCACCCTCTATGTGACGCTGGAACCCTGCCCGATGTGCGCCGGTGCAATCATCAATTCCCGCATTGAGCGGGTAGTTTTCGGCGCAAGCGACCCGAAGGCCGGGTCCTTCGGGTCGCTGGTCGACCTCTCCAAAGTAGCATACAATCACTCTCCCCAGCTCACTGGCGGAATCCTCGCGGAGGAGTGCGCGGCGCTTCTGCGGGAATTTTTCCGCACCCTGCGGCGGCGTCCAAGCTAAGGAACAGATGGCCGCCGAAATATTGCTGCAAAAAGTACTTGATTTTTATCTGCCGATATGATATGATATAAAAGCTCTCAAAAAACAGATGTCGCGGGGTGGAGCAGCTCGGTAGCTCGTCGGGCTCATAACCCGAAGGTCGTAGGTTCAAATCCTGCCCCCGCAACCAAAGAAAAGCGCATTGGAAAGCCAATTTCCAGTGCGCTAAATTTTTATTCAAACCCGAACAAATTGAAAATGTTCAAGAAATGTTCAAGTGACGAAAAAAGCACCCGCCCGATAGCCTCAAATCAGGCCACCGAGCGGGATTTTTATGCCCTCTTTTCCAACGGGTCGGGCACGATCTCCGAGCCTCGCCATATCTCGAGCGGGTCAAGATCAATGCACTCAGTAGGATCGTGATTCCCGGAAACGTCCCATGCTACGGAGCCATTCAAAACAGTTAGACGTTCCCGAAAATATCGGGGATCAGCCAACGGCGCAAATACCCCGCCGCCGTCAATCAGCGGTGCGACATTCACGAGGCGGATACTCCCATCTGTGAAATAGGCGTAAACTGTATACCCTTCGCCGGGAACAGCTTGCACCACCTCAGGAAAATAAGTCATGCTTTGCCCCCCTTTTACACCAAAGGAATGATTTTTTTCAATACCTGCCGAGCTTTTGCAAGTTCCCAATTTTCAAGTAGTTCATCCTTGTGCATTTCGCCCCACGCAAGAACGAATTTCAATTGCTTCCCCGGCAAAGCGCCCTCTATCACGCAGCCGCGCATGATGTCAACAATCGCTCGATTGCCTGAATACTCCGCATGAAAGTGCGGCGGGTTATGCTCGCTGTAGTACATCGTTATTCTGATCCCGAGGAACGAGGATATTTCAGGCATGGTGTAATTCCTCCCTGTCCCGCTCGATCTTTTCAGTTATCGCCTCGTTGATGAAGCTGTTCAGGCTGGCCCCTCGTGCCTCGGCGTGGGCTTTAATCTCGGCTTTACGGCCTTTGGGCATTGTGAGATTAACTCTATCAACGTTTTCCCTTTGCCATTGGTTTTTATAGTCGGTTTTTCCGGCCATGCTTACCCTCCCTGCTGGGGCATTTTAGCACCTACACCCCTTCCAGTATGGCTATAGTATAGCACAAATTAAAATCGTGCGCAAGATAAAAATTGATAAATTATCGTGCGTAAGATTGTGCGATTTGCCAATAATTTATCGTGCGCACGATGATATAATATAGACACAAGGTAAGGGAACGGCGGTAAGAGAATACCGCAGAAAGCCCGGAACCATATCCCTGTGAACCGCCCTTCGGGGGTCAGGCATAGGCAGGAAGATGATCCGGGCCGCTCCCAAACCTGAAAACAGAAAAGGAGGCCCACGCATGGAAGGGTTACGAATCAGGACGGCGAGCGGGTATGAATTCGAGATCAACGGCCCGGTGAGCTACAAGGCGGAATTTAATTGCTACTACTGCGCCGGGGAGAGCTGGCCCGCCGAGATCGTGAAGGAGGTAAAAAGAGCATGAGGAAACCAGACTTGCGCCGGGCGCCGGCAGAGTATCAGGAGATCACCGCGCAGCTCGGGGAGCTGGAAAAGCGCCGCGAAGCTCTCACCGATAAGATCAAGCAGCACATGGGCGACACCGAGGAAACGCAGATAGACGGCTTCACAATCCGTTACAAGGCCGTCACGTCGAGCCGCTTTGATTCTAAAGCATTCGCAGCGGTCTATGATGGACTATACCGGCAGTTTTGCAAAGCGTCCACCGTCCGGCGCTTCACCGTCAGTGCATAGCGACAGCACCCGCCCGCAGTATAAGCGAGCGGGTATTTTTTAGCCGTTAACAGGGCGATAACAGGCAAATTTAAGCCCTGCGCCAGTTGTCACCAGTGGTCACAATGCCCCCCTATCTCGGGAGCCTCACCGCCCGCGCTTGGGGACCGACGGAGGGCGCTCTTTCCCTCTCCGGGAAAATTCGGGGGAAGGGGTCCCCCACTCTCAAAAAGTTTCGAAGCGGCAAGGCAAGACCACGCAGCCAGGTCCGCGTGAAAAAATTTCCCAAAATGACAAAGGGACGGGGGTTGCCCGCCTCTGTCTTTATTCTGCCACTGCGTCGAAACCGTTTATTCCCAGCGCTGAAGCGGTCAGATTGATATTGCTTATCATCTCGCCTATATCGGCGATGGGCTTGGTCAGGCTGTAATATAGCGCATCATTAAGCTTGTGAATTGCTTGGGCCTTGCGGGTGTGGCAACTGCTTTCCGAAATTGAAATGCGGTTTTAGTACTGCATTAAGCGGCTTTAGTGCTTCATCAAGATTTTGATTTTGCACTTAACCCCATTTGATATAGAATGTTATTTTTGTGTTTCGTGCAACAACATCCATATTTCAAAATGTAAATCATTATCCATAATTCCTTTTCAAGATCAATCTCTCAAAAGAGCTATGCGTCCTATCCCGCCAAAATCCATATTGCGATTAGAGAATACCTAGGGAACCTCTGAACAATGGACCATTGACGGTGCACAGGGGATCATGTTTGGTGTTTTACCCATCGGCAGCACGGATATGAGGAGAATCCGCCCTGTTATGATGCCATACGGCGACCTCTTTTCTCAAAAAGGGCAGACTACCCCCTGTCAGGTTGTGGTTAGTTTTCGCCCGGCAATTGCCAGGGAGTACAGATTGGCGCAGGCGAACATGGCATACAGCCGGTTCTCGTTCTTTTTGAGCCCCCGATATGCCGTTCTCCTGTAGCCGAACTGGCATTTGATGATCCTGAATGCGTGCTCCACTTTGCAGCGAACAGATGATTTGCGATTTTCAATGGCCCTGTTGACAAAGTAGCGCAAGAGGCCTCTATGTGGTACAATAATCATGGGGAGGGATGAGGTATGATGGGGCGACAAGATAGGCAAATGGCAATAGTTTTCATGGATATGGAATCCTTGATCCCAGAGAACCATTTATTGCGAAAAATTGACCGGATCATATCCTTCGAGTTCATATACGACTTGCTTGCACCATACTATCCCTCTATCGGGCATCCATCTGTGGATCCCGTCTGTATGTTCAAGATGCTTCTGGTGGGCTATCTATATGGTATCAAATCAGAACGCCGGTTGGAGGAGGAAGTGCGGCTCAATCTCGCTTACCGTTGGTTTTGCGGTTTTGAGTTGGATGAGGCAATTCCGGATCACTCCACTTTCAGCAAAACCAGAACACGCAAATGGCAGCAAAGCGATCTTTTCCAAAAAGTATTTCAGGAAATTGTAAAGCGGTGTATTGCCTGCGGCCTTATAGATAGGAAAGCGATGGCTGCGGATGGAAGCTATATCCCGGCCAACGTGTCACGAGAAAGCTGGGTTGATGTAGAAGTTGAAATTGAGCAAAGTATGCAGAGCTATCTGGACTGTTTGGATGAAGAACTCTCTCAGCAGCCGGGATTCAAAAAGCTACCGGTAAAAACTGTAAAGAAACGTCGCGCTACCAGCCGAACCGATCCTGACAGCGGCTATATCAACCATGGCAGCAAATGTGGTATTGGGTATCTTATGGAGTCAACTGTGGATTGCAAACACGGTATTGTGACCGGAGTTGATGTGTATAGCGCAAATGAGAAGGAGAGTATTCAAGTTCTGCGCCATCTGGAGAAGCAAA
>Ga0129309_1000871_pt1 | contig 19064 bp, 18 predicted proteins | sample L1105metagenome_FD_94439 | JGI IMG/M metagenome (GOLD analysis project Ga0129309, IMG submission 94439) | Ring-tailed lemur group fecal microbial communities from Wisconsin, USA - L1105 metagenome | ecosystem: Host-associated > Mammals > Digestive system > Large intestine > Fecal | place: USA...
TTCCAAATCGTCTTGGACGTGATACACAAAGTTTATTATTATCTTTATTAATCACTTTATTTGTTTCTTCGATCAACAAACTATGATCTACATATATATCACTGTCAAACATTCTTTGAAATGCCATTTTATTTGGATTTAAATAGATTCCCATATGATCACCACCTTATTTGAATTATACCATATTATCATTATTTTGTATTTATACTTTTTGATTCATATATACTCTATAATATAAATTAAGAAGCTATTTCTAGCTTCTTAAAATAAATTCATCTTGATAATCTACTGTAACATGATCACCTGTGTGAATAACACCTTTAATCATTTCTTTAGCAAGTTTTGTTTCTATATGTGATTGAATAAATCTCTTTAAAGGTCTTGCTCCATAAATTGGATCAAATCCTTCATTTTGAATTGTTTGATATGCATTTTCTGTCAATTCAATAGTAATCTTTTTATCAGCCAATCTGTCAACCAATTGTTTAATAAACTTATCAATAATCTTTCTAACAACTCTATGATCCAATGAATTAAACATAACAATTTCATCAATACGATTTAAAAACTCTGGTTTAAAATGCATTTTGAGTTGATCATTGACTAATTTTTGATTTTCTGGTGTATTACCATTTAACAAGAACTCTGATCCCATATTACTTGTCATAATAATGATTGTATTTTTAAAACTTACTGTATTTCCTTTACTATCAGTAATACGTCCATCATCTAAAACCTGTAACAAAATATTAAATACATCTGGATGAGCCTTTTCAATTTCATCTAAAAGAACAATACTGTATGGATGTCTTCTTACTGCTTCTGATAACTGTCCACCTTCTTCATAACCAACATAACCCGGAGGTGCTCCAACCAAACGAGAAACACTAAATTTTTCCATATATTCAGACATATCTATACGTACAATATTTCTTTCTGAATCAAATAATTGTTCAGCTAATGCTTTAGCAACCTCTGTTTTACCTACACCAGTAGGACCTAAGAATAGAAATGATCCAATTGGTTTATCTTCATCATTAATACCAGCACGGCTACGTAAAATTGCATCAGTTACTTTGCTGATTGCATCATCCTGTCCAATAACTCTCACTTTTAATGTTTCATCTAAAGCAAGCAATTTTTCACGTTCTGATTCCATTAATTTATTCATTGGTATACCTGTCCATCTAGCAATGACTTCTGAAACGCTGTCAACCGTTACTTTTTCTTGCAATAAAGGACTTTCAACTTCTTTAGCTTGTAACTGTTCAATTTCTTGTTTTATTTTAGGTAAAGATTCATATTTGATCCTTGAAGCTTTTTCCAAATCGCCATCATTTTGATACTTTTCTTGTAAAGCTTCCAAACGCATTCTTTCATTTTTCAATTCTTTAACATGATCTAAAGAATTTTTTTCTTCTTTCCATTTTGCTCTTAATGCAGTTTCTCTTTCTGTTAATGAAGCTATTTTTTCTTTAATTTCATCCAAACGTTTTTCATTATCTTCATTACTATCTTCCTTTTCAATAGAAATTCTTTCCATTTCTAATCTATTCTTTTCTCTTGTAATCACATCTAATTCTTCAGGTAAAGAATCAATTTCCATACGTATAGATGCACAAGCCTCATCTATCAAATCAATCGCTTTATCAGGTAAAAACCTATCAGTAATATATCTTTGTGAAAGATTAACAGCACCAATAATCGCACTATCTGTAATTTGTACACCATGATGTCTTTCAAAAGAATCTTTCAATCCACGCAAAATCGCAATACTATCATCAATATCAGGTTCATCAACTTGTACTTTTTGGAAACGTCTTTCAAGAGCAGCATCTTTTTCTACATATTGGCGGTATTCATCTAATGTTGTTGCTCCAATACAATGTAATTCACCACGAGCCAACATTGGTTTTAACAAGTTAGCAGCATCCATTGCACCATCAGTTTTACCTGCACCAACTAATTGATGTATTTCATCAATAAATAAGATAATATTTCCTTCTGCTTTTTTTATTTCACCTAAAACTGCCTTTAATCGTTCTTCAAATTCACCACGATATTTAGCACCAGCCACTAAAGCTCCTAAATCTAATTCATATAATGTTTTATTCTGTAAAGAAATAGGTACGTCATTTTTGAAAATACGCCATGCTAAACCTTCAACAATAGCTGTTTTACCAACCCCCGGTTCTCCAATTAAAATTGGATTATTTTTTGTCTTTCTTGATAAAATTTGAATCACACGTCTTATTTCATCATCTCTACCAATAACAGGATCTAATTTTCCATCTTTAACATCTTTTGTTAAATCTCTACCATATTTTTCTAAAACTTCATAAGTATTTTCTGGATTTGGATTATTAACCATATGATCACCTCGCATTTCTAAAATTGCCTTCTTTGTATCTTTTTGATTCATTTGCATCTGTGCTAATAAATCTTTGATCCATGTTTCATTTATATCAAATAAAGCCATAATTAAGTGTTCAACTGACAAATATTCATCTTTAAACTGTGTCATTTGAATATTTGCTTTAGATAACAAATCATTTAAGCCATAACTTATTCTCAAACTGTTAGCATCAACATTATCTAATTGTGGTTTTTGATTTAAACGATTTTCAATAACATTTTTAAAACCATTCATATCCTTATTGAGTTTTGTCAAAACTCTAGGAAATATACCACTTCCATCATTTAACAACACATATAACAGATGCTCTATATCAATAACCTGATTTTTATAACTCAACGCTAATTGACTTGCTTTTGAAATTGCTTCCTGCATCTTTGTTGTAAAATGTTCAAAATCCATATCTATCACTCCTTTAGCACTCTTTTATCCCAAGTGCTAATTATATTATATACTTATTTTTAGCACTGTCAACCATTAAGTGCTAAATTTTTCTTTATTTTTAAATATACAAAAGTTGAAGAATTTTTTCTTCAACTTATACTTGATATTTTTCTATCTTGCAAAAATATTCTTTTTTGTTTCTATCATGATTACTTCCTACTAATAACAAACTATCATGATAATCTTTTAATATATTTTCACATTCTTTATCTATGATTTATTGAATAGCATTTTCTAAATTATCATTACATTTCAACTCTATGACAATATTTAAATGATCATAATCAGTTCTTGAAATTAAAACTATATCAGTCATACTTTTTCTATAATATATGGTTCTTTACTTTGTAAAAACCTAAAAAATATATAAATAGTCAAACAATGATTATTTCGCAAATCATCTTGAATGTGATACACAAAATTTACTATTATTTTTATTAATCACTTTTTTCTTTAATCAAAAAACTATAAGAATATAAAATTCTATTTTCTATAATAATTAAAAAATATTTATGAAATCAACAGATAAAAATTACCAGTTTTTCTATTTTTTCAGAAATCAAAATATTTTAATTTCATAGGTTTAGCTTTTTTATTTGTGATGAATCTTATATCTCAAAATCTCTTATTAAATAGAAACAGCAATTACAGATGTATGAAAACCTAATCAAAATAAATTTTACAAGCTAAAAAAACATTTCTTGAAATCATTATCAAAATCAATCATAAAAACATCTTAAAAGCTTTTATATAATAAATTCATTCATATCATTAAAAAAGACCAATTTTAAAATCGGACTTTTTTAAATAACTTAAAATTTTCTTTAAACAAAACGATACCTTTCATTCATGAAAGATATAATTTTTTTGAATATAATAACTTATGACAAATAAAATTGTATCAACAAACATTTTTATATATGTTTCTTTAATCAAAATAATATGTGCTAAACAAAATATACATAAAGCACCTAATAACATTTGAATAACAATCAAACAATTATATTTTGTCATTGACGCATTTTTTGTTCCAAATATTAATCTGGAATTAAAAAAATAACAATAACACGCCGAACACATTCTGGCAATAATCGAAGAAACAATTATTGCCATATGAGAAATGAATGGTTTAAGCCACATCATTAAAAGTATAAAAATAAACAGTTCACCTACATAAGAAGAAAAAGATGAGAATGTAAATTTTAGTACATTTTTTATTTCTTTATTACTATACATTTTTCTACTCTTTTCTACTATATTTTAGTCTTTTAGACCTGCGGTAACATACTAATATACCTTCAATATAAAATCAATATATTTTTAAATTAATATTCCATTTAAATGATCTATTTCATGTTGAATAATTTGTGCTGTAAAGCCATCAAAAGTTTTAATTTTCTTTTTCATATTTTTATCAAAATAAAATACTTTGATTTTTGAATATCTTTTTGTTGGCTTTGTCCCTTGATGAGATAAACACCCTTCCTCTGTTGTATATGGACTGCCAAAACATTTCATTATTTCAGGATTAATTAAAACCAAATATTCATTTCCATCTAATACAACAATTATCCTTTTTAAATAACCAATCATATTAGCAGCCATTCCAACACAAGAATCATTATACTTTTTAATGGTATCTAATAAATCATCAATTATATATAAATCATTTTGATCTGCCTCTACAGATTTTTGTTTGAGAAAAAAATCATCTTTAATAATTTCTTTAATCATCTTTTTACCATCAATTAAAAATCCAATGCCTTTTTTACTACATCTATTGGCATATCTTTATTAGTCCACAATTTAAAAGATTCTGCTCCTTGAAATAGCATCATACCCAAACCATTAATAGTTGTACAACCTATCTTTTCTGCTTCTTCTAACAATTTCGTTTTTTCAGGCATATAAATAACATCAGAAACAACTAAATCTTTTCTTAAAAAACTTGTATCTGGTAAAACCATCATATCTGCCAGTTTTCCCATCCCCACATTAGTTCCATTAGTAAAAATTGCTGATGTTTCTATTTCCTTTCGTAAAGCTTCTTGATCATCTAAATCAAATAATTGTGCTTTACAACCAGTTTGTTCATTAATTATTTTGACATTTAACTTGGCTCTTTGCCATGATGGATCTTTTCTATTAAAAATAGAAATTTCTTTTACACCATCCATCGCTGCCTGCATAACTATTGCAGTTGCTGCTCCACCAGCTCCCACAATTGTCATCTTTTTTCCAATAATATCAATATTTCTATCTTTCAATGCTCGCATATAACCTGTACCATCTGTAATAGTTCCAGTTAAAACACCATTATCATTGATAACTGTATTAATAGCACCACACATTTTAGCAATTGGTGTAATATGATCTAAATATTGTCCTATAGTTGTTTTATAAGGCATAGAAACATTCCATCCCCTGACATTTAATGCTTTGAATCCTTTAACAGCATCTTCTAACTGTTCTGGTTGAATATCAAAAGCTAAATAAGCATAATCTAATCCTAATTCTCTGCACGCTGCATTATGCATAGTTGGTGATTTTGAATGTCTGATTGGTGTAGCAATCAAGCCTAACAATTCTGTATATCCTGTAATTCTTTTTTCCATAACTAACCCTCTTTTCTTCTTTTCATTATAATAATTATCTATCTTTATAGCAAATAATATTTTTACCAAGAATCCATTCTTTAAAAATAAAAAATTTATACATTTCTCTTGACTATGTTCTAACAACACAGTGTTTAATAATATTAAAGGAGAAGACATATATGAAAACAAATGAAATAGAAAAAATTTTAGGTATAAGTAAAGAAGCGTTACGCTATTATGAAAAAGAGGGATTAATTAAACCAACAAGAGATAATAATAATTATAGAAATTTTAACGAAGAAGATTTAAGATTATTAAAAGTTATACTTTTATTACGTTCTTTAGAAGTATCTATCGATGAAATCAGACTTATTCTTAATAATCAACTTTCACTAAGTCAATGTTTAAAAACAAAGAAAGATTATATTCAAAATGATATTAAAAACAAGCAAGATATTATAGATAAAATAGATAAAAATCTTTCTAGAAAAAAAGCGTATTTTGGTTATAAAACCATTCCAGAAGAATATAAAAATGAAATATATTTATGCTTTTATAATGATAAAGTTATTATTCATGATACCTACAAAATACAATTAAATGAATATAGAGAATATTTATATGAGCAAATACATCAAATCCATATCTCACTTTGTACACGTGCATATAATCAATATATATCTCAAAATAATCAATTGCAAATGCCAGAACATTATTTGACTTATGGACTTGCAACACTATGTTTTATTGATTTAGATATTGAAACTGATGATAATAATTACCAATTTGAAAGTCATTCATTAAATCATATAAAAGATATTTTTATACTGTTAAAACAAAGAAATGTCAATATACATGATCCTTTAGGATTGATGGATATATTCATACAGAAAACTAGCGAAGATGAATTAAGAAAAACATTATTTCAACATTTAAAAATCTGGGAAAAAAATTTTGGCATAGATAATCCAAGAAGTATTGAAGTAACTCAACAAGTATCAAACTTTCAAGAAAACATAAAAAAAGAAGACATACATCTTGATCAGTATGTAGGAATTATTCCCCAAAAAGTCTTTTATGCCCTCATTATCATATTCATTTTTGCATTAGTTTTTACATTAATGGTTGCTTTTATAAAATAATTGAAAAAGAGTTATTATCGAATAAGAACCCCTAGAACCATAATAACTCTTTTGTTTATAATATCTTTTTCATCCAAATATGCGGACAATGTTCCTCATATTCTATATCACCATATGCCTGAAAACCTAATTCCTGATAAAATTTTTGTGCCTGCAATTGTGCGTGCAAAACAACCTCTCCTTTGCCAATATATCGACAAGCAGTATTGACCACATATGCACCTATATTTTTTCCTCTATATTCTTTATCAACAGCAATTCTCCCTAAAACAAATCTATCATTTTCATAGAAATAGCGACAAGTCGCAATAGCCTTATTTTCATCAAAAACAACTAAATGTATGCAATGATGATCTCTATCATCAAATTCATCTTGAAATCCCTGTTCATTGATAAATATTGCTGTTCTTAATTCTATAGCCTCTGAAGGTAAATCATCATACTTTTTCACTTCTAATAAATTTTTTGCCATTTTGATATGAGGAATATTAGCTTCAATAAATTGATCTGATACACAATGATACCCACATTTTTCATAAAATGGATAAACTTCATATTTTGCATCCATAATTACATGATAAATATTTCTGTCTTTATAATATTTTTCTATATATAAAATAACCTGTTTACCTATACCTAATTGTCTATATTCTTTTAAAATACAAAATCTTTGTAAACGTATCGTATATTTTTCTTTCATGATACGAATCGCTCCAATATGTTGATGACGATAAACAATCAAAAAATGATCACAAATTGAATTTAATGTATCATATTGATCAACTTCTATGGCAACTGGTACATTCTTTTCTATCGTAAAAACATCATGTCTTATTTTTGCATATTCTTTTAATGTCTTTTCATCTTCTACTTTTTCGATAATTAAATCTTTCATAAATATCTCCTAAATCAGCATAGTCGCAACAACGATTGGTATAGTGATAACAGATAATAAAGTTGAAACAATAATATTTCTTGTTACAATTTCTTTATTTGCATTGTATTGCGTTGCCATCATCAATACCATTGAAGCAACTGGCATGGCATTTGTCACAATGGCAATATTAGCATAATAAGCATCAACATTTAATATACGACAAACGATCATAGTTATAAACGGTATCACAAATAAACGTATAAACGCAAATAAATAACTACGCCAATCTGTAAAACTTTCTTTGATTGGATACAAAGCCAGCGATGAACCAATCATCATCATCGAAAGTGGCGAAGTTAATCCACCAATACTGTCAATCGTTTCTAATATAACACTAGGTAATTGTATATCAAAAACATAAATAAGTATAGCAACAAATAGTAAAATAATTCCCGGTGTTATTAATTGTTTCAAATCAAAATGAAAACCTTCTCCATCTTTTTTAGTTAAACACATGATTGCATAAGTATAAATAAATAAGTTAAAAGCTGTATGTAAAAGTGAAGCATAGAAAACAGAACCTTGTCCAAAAACACTTATAAGTACGGGATAACCCATAAATCCAGTATTCGCAAAAACAACCATACATTCATAAACGGGCCAATCTTTTTTAGGAAATGGCAATAATAAATTGATTATTTTACCAATAATAATAAATCCTATATACATGAGTATTCCTGCACCCATCAATAAAAAAACAATACTTTTATCACAACTATCAACACTCGCTATAGAACTGATTATTAAAAGTGGTGAAGTACAATTGACGATCAATGATGATATTTTTTTATTTGTATGTTCATCAAATATATGACATTTAAATAAAACAAAGCCTAGCACCAGCATCAAAAATAATTTTAACATCGTTTGAAATATTACCAATATATCCATAAATCATCCCTCTTTTATATGGTTTATATATCATAATTTATATATTTTCTACCTTTTTTCAAAAAAAGAAAAATCTAAACATATGTTTTTCATTACTGTATATTTTCATACTCATATTAATAAAATCTATGTTGTACTATGTATTTAAAAAGTAAAAAAAGGAAACAACAGTTACCTTTTTCTATTTATTTCATTTTTAATTTTTCATTATTGATAATTTAAAACAATATTTTGTCCATTTTGTTTGATGATTTTCAAATCATAATCATACAGTTCTTTTAAAACATTTTCATCTATAATGTTTTTTGCATCACCATGATATAATATTTTTCCATTTTTCATTGCTACAATTTCATCACTATAATGAATAGCTTGATTAATATCATGATGTACCATAATAATCGTTATATTGTATTCTTGATTTAAATGTCTAATAAGATTTAATATTTCAATTTGATATTTTACATCTAAATAGGTTGTAGGTTCATCTAATAATAAAATAGGTGTTTTTTGAGCCAAAGCCATTGCCAGCCAGACACGTTGTTGCTGTCCTCCCGATAAATTTGCAAGCAAACAATCTTCGTATTCTTTTATATGAGTAGTTGTTATTGCCCAATCAACAATTTCTTTATCTTTTTCATTTAAACTCTTATAATAATTTAAATATGGTAAACGTCCATAGCTGACAACAGTTTTAACATCCATATCTCCATAAATTTGATTTTTTTGATGAACAACTGCTACTTTTTTAGCAAATTCCTTCATTTTATAATCCCAAATATCTTTATCATCTAATGTAATAAAGCCATCATTTGTTTTATAGATTCTCCCTAAAAGCATTAATAAAGTTGATTTTCCACTGCCATTAGGTCCAATAATCGAAGTAATCTTATTTTTCTTAAAAGAAATGGATAAATCTTTTATAAACAAATCATCTTGATAACCAAAATCAACATTTTTAACTTTCATGAATGCTCATACTCCTTTTTAATAAAACAATTAACAATGGACCACCTATAATAGACATAATTATAGCTGATGAAATTTCATATGGTGCCATAATAACACGCCCTGCTGTATCTGCAACCAATAAAATAATTGCTCCTAAAAGGAAACTAACAGGCAATAGATATTTATGTTCATGACCTATTAATAAACGAGCAAAATGAGGAACGATAAGTCCAATAAAACTAATAACACCAGCAATAGCTACACTCATACTACATAATAATACAGCCAAAAAAGATAAACCAAAACGATAAGTATTAACATTAATACCCAATGACATCAATGTATGATCTTCCAAACCTAATAATTGACACGCTTTAGCCATAAACATGGTAATAATCATGATAGGAATTAAGTAAAAAGCAAGTATCTTTACATCATTCCATGTATAAAGTGAAATTGTTCCTATCCCTGAACTTGCTAGTGAAGCAGATGAACTTTCTATCAATGTTACCAATGCATTCATTGTATAATTAATAGCGACACCTATTAATATAATTCTCGTTGTTTTAAGTCCAGATTTCCAAGATAACATATAAATCATTAAAAATATACCAACTCCTCCCAAAAAAGCCAGTATTGGTTTTGCATAATATAAATTTGGAAAAATAATACCAACTAGTAAACTCACTAAATTAGCTCCACTGCTAATTCCAATAATACCCGGATCTGCCAATGGATTTTTTAAAACAACTTGAAATAATAATCCTGAAAGTGCTAATGCTCCACCTACTAATATTGCTATAATAACTCGTGGGAATCTTATCATATAAATACTTGCTACATTTTCATTATATTCAATAAATAAGCCTTTAAAAAGTTCTAATGGTGTAACTTGAATACTTCCCAAATTAATAGCAATCAAAAAACATATCAATAATAAAATGATTAAGGAAAAGATAAAAAGCTGAGGATGCTTTTTAATTTGTTTCATATAAAATCTCCTCTAACTTTTCTAATCCTTTTTGATAATTAAAGTTAGCACTCATACCAAAATAATTATTATCCAAATCATAAACCTTTCCATTTTGAACAGCAGTAAATTGACTCCAAATTTCATTTTCTTGAAATTCTTTTTGAAAATATTCCATTACTTGTTCTGGCATGGCATGACTTGTTCTTAAAATAATATCTGGATTTTGTTGTAACATATCCTCACCGTTGACATTAACAAAATCTGTCCCATCGCCATCACCATAAACATTTGTTCCACCTGCTAATCTAACCAAATCACCGACATAACTTGATTCTGTTGCAACAACAAAGCTTCCTCCCGGTAGTCCCATTAAAATCAACACTCTTGGACTCATATTATTTTGATATTTTTCTCTAAACTGTACCATATAATCCGTAAATTCATTGACTAATTTTTCAGCTTCTTTTTCTTTATTTAATAATTTTCCTAGTTCTTCAATACTTTTAAACATTCCTGAAATACTTTTTAGATTCAAAAAGGTTGAACTAATACCAATTTTTTCATATTTTGGTGCTAAATCACCTTCTAAAGAATTAGGACTTAAAATTAAGTCTGGTTTTATCGTTGATAATTGTTCCATATCGGGAGACATCGCTGTTCCTAATTCTGGTTTTCCCTGATAACGTTTAGGAACTGTATATGAGTCAGTTGTAGGAATAGCCACAACCTGTTCTTTTGAAACATCTAATTTTTCTAAAATTTCTGTAACAGCTACTGATGTAGGTGCTAATGTTAACTCATCTTCTGTTTTTGTACCACTTTGATCAACACAGCCAGTAATTAACATTATCATAAGACAAGCAAGCAAACTATTTTTTAATTTTTTTAACATAGAAAAAACCTCCTGCAATCACTATAACCACAGCAACAATAACACCGCCGATAATCAAAGGAAAATTGCTTTGATTGTCTGTACTTGAAACATGACTATTCGCATTTTTTAAATTTTTAACTGTTAACTTTTTCTTTTGATCAACTTTTCCATTTTCATCAATGACATAACTTGATAATCCTGTCGCATTTTCCATTAATGACTCTGCTGTTAGAGTCCCAACTGTTGTATGATTTGTATTAACATCTTGTTCATTTTGTGAATCATTGTTACTGTTTGCCTGTGAATCAGTACTTTTATTTGAATTGGAATTTGAACTTGCTGAAGTCGAATTTGTTTGTTCACTGTTTTGTGAGTTTGATGGTATCATTTGGCTATTATATACACCAGTTCCAACTGTTACACTACTAGCATTTGGTTTTATAAAAAACTGAACATCTCTCCCCATTGGTGTGACATACATAATTGGACTAATATATACATTCAAAGAACTTACCTGTATACGATAATGATTGACTGTGTCACCATTAGCACTGCTGCTTCCTGTTTTCGTAGCATTTACATTACTAAAATTCCCTGAACTATTCATAATTTTAAATCTTACATTAGAAATATTTGAAGCTAATCCTAATCCAATCGTTATATAATATTTTCCATTGACCTGCTCTAATAATAATTGATTTTCAACAATATTCCCTATCATACTATCGCCTAATGCTATATTCGTTCCACCATCTTCAGTAGAACCAGTAAGAGGATTAACATAAGACGTGGAGCGTCCAATTAAGTACGCTCCATCATCTAAGGCAGATATTTTTTGAGGTATCATTAGTATTGTTAAAGCTGTAACAATAGCTAATAATAATTTTTTTATTTGCATAATCTTTTCTTCATCAAGAAAGCGAAACCTGCAAGTGAAACCATTAATAATCCTCCCATTAATGTCATACTTGTTTGATCTCCTGTTGTAACTGAATGATTTGCTTTATCTGTTGAAGCTGTTTGATTATTATCTTTTCCACTATTTTTATCTGTTGTATTTGTTGTATCATTAGAATTTCCATTATTATTTCCAGATTCAGGTGCTTCAATAGAGTCTGAAACATAATTTAAAGTTGTATAATCAACTTTAATTCTTGCACCTAGATCAGCATTTCCCATCATTTCTACGTGTGGATTAACAACAACATCAATATATTCTTCTTCATTTGTTAGAGCAAATGACCACATTGTTGGATTACCTGCACTGTCTTTAGCAAGAATTGTAGCTGGTTGAGATTTATAATCATCATTAATTGAACCAATATATAATTCTTGTAAACAAGCTTTAATTGTACCAAATGTCATTTCTTTTGTTGTTATGTACATTGTTGCCTGTCCATCTTTAACAACAATAGTTGCCTTTTCATCTAAGGCACTGGCTGCCATAGAAGCTTGATCTTTATCTGCATTCCATAAAGCTACATTTACAGTATATGTTCCATCTTTAGTTAAAAGATTATATTGACTATCATCATCTTGAGCTAATTCTAAATAGAACTCATGTGTATTTGTTCTATCCATCGCTACAATATGATAAGCAAAATTGAACTGATATTGATTATATAATTTATCTTTAGATGAAACAACAAATGTAAATGTTCTTGTACCATCTTTATTATCAACATAAGATACATTTTCTGGTTCATCTACTTCTACATATTTTGCATCGTCACCTAATGAATTTGCTGTTAATGTTAATGTATATGTTCCATCTGCATATTCACTTACTTTTACTTTATCAGCAAAATTTTTTTCAAATCGACCAGATGCTCCATTGTAATAAATATTGAAAGCTGATTCAGTTTCTTTAACTATTGGATTATTTAAAACAGCATGGTCTACATCTAATGTTAAAGTAACTGTAGTTGGATAATCGTTTCCACCACCTAATAGATAATTCATAAAATCAACTGTAATAGATATTTTTTGTGAATTTTTTTCATCTAATGATAATGGCAGTTTAATTTGATCTGGTACAGTAATGTTTTGCTGTACAGCTGGTGAAGATAAATCACCATTAGGATTTGAAAATACATCATCTCTTGTTGATAATACTTCAGCATTTTCAACTAATAAAACATTGGCATCAAATTGCCCCATACCAAATGCAGACATATCAACAACCATATGTTGCAATTGAATAGTAGCAACCTGATTACCATTTTCATCTACTTCTACTTCAATGTTTTCTCCAAACGCTTTAGAAAAAGCAACTTGAACCGGTGGAAGTGGTGCTGCACTTACTAAAGATGTGACAGGGACAGTATATGTTCCTGCCTGTGATAAATCTGTTGTGGCATTAACACTTTTTAATGTGGCTGCTTGTATTCCAAATGCCATCATAAAAGCTAAAATGACTTTTAATAGTTTATTTTTCATAAGTCCTCCTCTATTTTCTTATATTTTAGTTAGCGTTTGCTAACTATATTGACATTTTATCATTGCTTTTTGTCTTTTCAACTTTATTTTTTGTTTCATACTTGCAACAAAAACACAAAAAAAAGAAAGAAAACTTTCTTTTTTACCTTATTTTAAGATGTTGCAATGTATGCAACATTATTTAATAATAATTGTAATTATTGCTTCACTTTCTGGCATATGTATTAATCCAACATTAGCCTGTACACGTATTTTAAATGCTGTCTGCAAGATCCTTTCATCTTTTGAATAATAAAAATGAAGTTGAGAAATCGGAATTATATAATTGTCATGTAATAATTCAGCCTCTTGGTATTGACCATCTATTTGATATTTTAATGAACTCAACTTACCTTTCAAAACCATTTTTCCCATCAATGATTCATGTTCTACTTCCTTAACTGTAAGTAAAAGTTCACCTCGTCCTAAACAGACATTCAACAAAGCAGGATGCACAAAACCATCATTTGCCATTGATATGCCAATCCCATCTTCTTTATAAACAGTAAACGCAAATGGATATTGCCCATCATCTAGATTAGCACTCAACATATCGCCATTAATATATTTGATATTTTCAATCAATTCAAATAATCTTGCTATATTTGTATGATTAACGAGTTTTAACTTTCCCTGATGAGATAAAGATAAAATCAAAGTCAATGCTTCTTGATAAGCTTCTTCCTGTTTAAAATCCGCTGTATTCATCAGCCAGTTTGTAATCTTTTGAATTTCTTTTTTATATTGACGTGCCTGCTTGCAACCTAGACATGACAATTTTCCTTTCCCTTTTTCTAAAACTAAGCCATCTTGATAAAAAGTATTAAGTACTCGACTCAGTGTTGACTTGGAAACGCCAATATGCTGTGCCATTTTAGTAATTGTATAATTCGTCTCTTGATGTTCATATAAAAACAATAAATAATTTATTTTTTCTCTTGTTAGTTGCATATTATCTCCTAGTTAGCTTACGCTAACTATATTAACAATTTTGTCTTTCTTTTGCAACCAAAATAAAAAATATTCATAATAATGTCGATTGACACTTTAGGTTAGGCTATGCTAATATGCAAATAATAAGTCAGATAAAACTAACAGAAAAGGAGAAAATATGTTTAATAAAAGACTAATTCAAGAATTGCCTGATGCAATGATGATTATTTATAAACAAGTATTTTACAAATGGCTTGCCTTAATAACAAATATTACATTAACATTTGAGTTTTGTTTTCTATTCGTAAAACTTATAGAAAATCATCTAACAATTTCTTTATTGGCAATCATCATAGGCAGTGCCTTGATATTACTTATTTTAAGAGGAATGATTTTGAAAAAGTCCAATGACTATTCATTTCAATCATCAAGTTTAGTAAAAACAACTTTACGTACCAGATTATTTGATCATGTATTAAAAATGGGAATGCATTATCAAGAAAGTGTCACAACAAGTGAACTCGTTCAATTAGCAGTTGAAGGTATCAATCAATTAGAAACTTACTTTGCTATGTATCTGCCTCAACTCTTTTATAGTCTGCTTGCTCCATTAACACTTTTTATAATTTTTTTATTTTTTGATTATCGCAGTGCTTTAGTATTACTGATATGTGTACCCCTTATTCCCGTTTCTATTGTTGCTGTACAAAAATTTGCGAAGAAATTATTAGCAAAATACTGGGATAGTTATACTACATTAGGAGATAGTTTTTTAGAAAATCTGCAAGGTTTAACAACTTTGAAAATTTATCAAAGTGATGCATACAAGCATCAGGAAATGAATCAAGAAGCTGAAAATTTTAGAAAAATTACTATGCGTGTTTTAATTATGCAACTTAATAGTATCAGTATTATGGATATTGTGGCTTATGGTGGAGCTGGACTTGGCAGTTATTTTGCTTTTACTCATTATATGCATCATGAAATTAGTTTGTTTGCTGCTATTTTGATTATTTTACTGTCATTTGAATTTTTTATTCCATTAAGACAGTTAGGTTCTTTTTTTCATATTGCGATGAATGGAATTGCAGCAAGCGATAAGATATTTAAAATTTTAGATCAGCCTATAGATAATAGTAAAAGTTATCATCTGGAAAATGTATCTTATCCAATTGAAGTTAAAAATTTATCTTTTGGTTATCAAGAAGATCGTCAAATTTTAAAAGATATTTCTTTTTCTATTAAGCCTCATCAATTTGTCGGTATTGTTGGTGAAAGTGGTTCTGGAAAAAGTACGATTGCTAAATTGATTATGGGTTATTATTCACGTTATAAAGGTGATATTTTGATTCAAAATTTACAAAGAAAAACAATTATAGATGAAATTTTCTTAAATCATTTTGTCTATATATCACATGATCCTATGATTTTTAAGGGAACATTGAAAGATAATCTTTGTTTTAACCATGATATTAATAAAAAAGCTATAGATGACGCTTTAAAAAAAGTTTGTCTTTATGATTTTTTTGCGAATCAAAAAGGATTAGAAACAGAAATTTTAGAAAATGGTAGTAACTTGTCTGGCGGTCAAAAACAGCGTTTAAATCTTGCCAGAGCATTACTTCATGATAGTGATGTCTATATTTTTGATGAAGCTACAAGCAATATTGATGTAGAAAGTGAAAATATGATTTTAGATGTTATTGAACAGCTTGCTAGAGAAAAAACAGTGATTATGATTACACATCGTTTAAGTAATGTTATTAATTGTGATCATGTTCTTGTTTTTGATCATGGTGAAATAAAGCAACAGGGAAATCATGAAACACTAATACAAGAACAGGGTATATATCAAAACTTATTTAAACAGCAAGAACAATTGGAGGTGTATCAAAAATGAAAAAGGAAATGAGTAATATAAACGTTATGTTACGACTTATTAAACTTGTTAAACCTTTAGCACCTGTTATGTGTTTTGCAATTATTATGGGTGTACTTGGTTTTCTTTGTGCTATTGGTATTCCTGTATTGTCATCAATGGCATTACTCCAAATTGCTGGTATGAAGGAACATTTGCCTTTAAGTATGATGCTTATCATTTTATTATTGATGGCTATTTTAAGAGGTGTATTACATTATTTAGAACAAGCAGCTAATCATTTTATTGCTTTTAAATTATTGGCGATTATTCGTGATCATGTTTTCCATGCTTTAAGACGTTTATGTCCTGCTAAGTTAGATGGACAGGATAAAGGCAATTTAATTTCTTTAATCACAAATGATATTGAATTGTTAGAGGTATTTTATGCTCATACAATTTCACCAATTATCATAGCGATATTAACATCTTTAATAATGTTGGCTATTTTTTTCCATCTTCACTTTTTGACGATGATGATTGCCTTATTAGCATATATTTTTATGGGATTGATTATTCCTTTATATGTAGATAAAAAAGGTAGACAAATTGGACAGGATAATAGAAATAAAATTGGTGATTTTAGCAGTTACATTTTAGAAAGTTTTCGAGGGATTTTAACAATTCAACAATTTAATTTTCAAAAACAAAGAAAAGAAACTATTTTAAAACAAAACAGTGAAATTGAAGGGCTTCAAGAAAAAATGAAGGCTATCGAATCAATACAGATCGTTTCTTCTCAACTGTTAATAACAATAGCTTCACTTATCATGTTTGTTGTATCATATATTCTTTATCTTTATCAACAAATGTCGGGTTATCAAGTTATAATGGCAACCATTTTGATGTTATCAAGTTTTGGTCCAGTATTAGCTTTATCAGCATTATCTAATAATTTACTTTCTACTTTAAGTTCTGGAAGGAGAGTTATTGCTTTATTAGATGAAAAAGAAATCATTCAAGAAGTTTCAAATCAGGAAACGACAGCATTTGATAATATTCATGTTGATCAGCTTTCATTTGCTTATGATGAAGAACTGATTTTAGATAATATTTCATCAATATTCGAAGAAAATAAAATTACCGGTATTATTGGTAAAAGTGGCAGCGGTAAATCAACTTTATTAAAACTGATCATGCGTTTCTATGATCCAAATAGTGGCGTTATTACTATCGATGAAAAAGACATTAAACAAATCAATACAAAAGATATGCGTCATATGTTTGCCTATGTTACTCAAGAAACGGTTTTATTCCATGATTCTATTTATAATAATTTAAAAATTGCTAAATTAGATGCAACTGAAAATGAAATAATTGAGGCTTGTCAAAAAGCCAATATCCATGATTTTATCATGTCATTACCTCAAGGTTATCAAACAACAGTAGCAGAACTTGGTGCTTCATTATCTGGCGGTGAACGTCAGCGTCTTGGTCTTGCTAGAGCTTTTTTAAGTCATGCTCCTTGTATATTATTAGATGAACCAACAAGTAATTTAGATGTCTTAAATGAAGCTATTATTTTAAAAAGTTTACGTGAATCAGCTAAAACTATTATTTTAGTTTCTCACCGTCCTTCAACAATGAAAATTGCTCATGAAATTATTAAAATGAAAGAAGGGAGAATGAGTTAATGGATTTAGAGAAAAAACGTGCAAGAGAAATTCAAGTTGTAACTTTAATGATTCATTTATATTGTAAACATCATGATGATATCGATGAAAAGGAATTATGTGATTATGCAACATTAAGAATCCAAAAATGTCCAATGATGAAAACAAAAACATTCTGCAGTAAATGTAAAATTCATTGTTATCAAAAAGAAAAACAAGAACAAATCAAAAAAGTCATGCGTTATAGTGGTCCTAGAATGATATTTTATCATCCTGTTCTGGCTATAAAGCATATATTAGCGAAATAGGAGAATTTTATGAAGATCATATATTTAATAATTGGTTTTATTAGCCTTATTTTAGGGGCGATTGGTGTTGTATTACCCATTTTACCTACTACACCATTTTTACTTCTTTCTGCTTTTTGCTTCGCAAAAAGTTCTCAAAGAGTACATGATTGGTTTTTATCTACAAAATTATATCAAAATCATTTAGATTCATTCGTTAAGGAAAGATCTATGACACTTAAAACAAAAATAACAATTTTAGCATTTGCCAGCTTTATGTTAGCTTTCCCCTTAATTTTTTCAAAAAATATTTATTTAAGAATTTTCATTATCTGTCTATATATTATCAAATATTATTATTTCATATTTAGAATTGAAACAATTCCCGAAAAAAATATCATTAAATAAAAATATTAAATTCAATTAGATAAAATCATAAAAGATCGTTAGAAAATTAACGATCTTTTAATATCTCTGCTTTAAATTGTTGATAATCTAAACCTTCAAAAGTCAAATCAAAAGCTTTCTCTAATTGTTCTAAATTACAATCATCTAACCATTTTGCCTGTTTGCCATAAAATCTATCGATGAGTCGATGTACATCTGCCAA
>Ga0129309_1000878_pt1 | contig 18994 bp, 20 predicted proteins | sample L1105metagenome_FD_94439 | JGI IMG/M metagenome (GOLD analysis project Ga0129309, IMG submission 94439) | Ring-tailed lemur group fecal microbial communities from Wisconsin, USA - L1105 metagenome | ecosystem: Host-associated > Mammals > Digestive system > Large intestine > Fecal | place: USA...
TCTCGTCATCCGCCACTTTCTTAAGCGACGGGTCATAATCCCGTAAGTTCCCGTCTTCGTCCTCATAGCGGACATCGGAACCGTACAGCACGATCTTCTTCTGTCCGTTGCCGAGGTCGAACGTCGTGGAATCCACCGTGTTCTCAGACAGGACCGCGTCGCTCTTTGACACGGGGACATCGGCTGCCGTCTGCACTTCTTCTGCGTCTTCCCCGGCTGCGAAGACATCCGTCAGTGAGATGCCGCCCCAGTGGATGGACGTGAAGACCATCAGGAATGTCAGAATTGCAGCAGTGCTTTGTTGTAATCTTTTCTTCCATTCTTTTTTCATAAATAATTTCTCCTTTTTTTCTTTTTCGAAACAGGTAAGGCTGTCCTATTCTCCCGGACTTTTCTGATCCGGATATCATCCCCTCCTCCTTTCTCCGGGATGACAATTTCATCTGATTTTTTCCTTACACTATATAAATCCATCTTCCAAAAGAAATATTAGAAAAAAAATTAAAAAATTTGAAAAAAAATGAAGAACAAGTATCTGTATTATCATAATACTATATACTTAACACTATTATACTACATCCCGATGCTCCTCTCCACTGTTTTTCGCCGCCTATGTGATTGACTCCACATACATCCGGTCACATCCTCTCGGAGCGTTTTTATTGTATAGAAATTTCTTATACAATAAAATAAGACCATAATGATAACATGCCAAAATCGACATCCTATCATTATGGTCTTATTTTACAGGCTCTTTAAGCTCTTTTCTTACTTTACTGCAACGATCTCTTTTTTATTATAAGATCCGCAAGCTTTGCACACTCTGTGAGGCATCATTAATGCGCCGCACTTGCTGCATTTTACTAATGTTGGTGCGCTCATCTTCCAGTTAGCTCTACGTTTATCTCTTCTGCTTTTAGAAGATTTATTTTTTGGACAAATTGACACGGTCTACACCTCCTTAAAATTATTGAAGATATCTTGAATCGCCGCCATGCGGGGATCCGGCACGGACTGATCACAGCCGCAATCTCTTTTATTTCGATTCGTCCCGCATACAGGACAGATTCCCTTGCAATCATCCTTGCAAAGGACTTTCATCGGAATCTTCGGAAGCAGTTCTGCACAAATCAGCCGTTCCACGTCTAAATTGTTTTCTTCTATAAAACTTTCCTGATTCCATTCATCATTTTGATCCGATTTGTCAAATTCCTTATCAAGACAGATCGGACATGTCCACAGAACTTCCTCCAGACAACGGTCACAAGTTAAGGCAAGTGTTATCTCTGCCTGCACGATAACATGCAACTGATTCTTTCCGATATTCTCAACTTCTAGTTGAATCATCGGTTCATCTTTCACCAAGTAACTGCTTCCCATAAAACTTATGGTATCCGATTCGAACGGAATTGAAAAATCTTCTTTATATGATGGTACTGATAAAATTTTCGATAAATTAATTAACATAATATCTCCCATTTCTCATACTGTTCTATTATATCGACACAGGTTGTATTTGTCAAGAAAGTTTTCAAAGTTTCTTGCCCGGATTTTTGGCAGTTTTCACCCCGGGCAGACTTGCCGCGTAAAATGAGCCGGAAAAGCATCCCGGCTCATTCTCTCTTTTTTTATTAAGATTATATTAAACTAATGCAGCTGTATTTCTTGCGATCATTAACTCTTCATTCGTCGGTACGCAAAGCAATGCAACTTTTGATGCATCCGTAGAGATAATTGCTTCTTCGCCATGTACATCGTTGCGTTCTGCATCGATCTCTGCACCTAAATATCCTAAGTAAGAACAGATCACTTCACGGCTTTCGCTGTCATTCTCGCCCAGACCTGCCGTAAATGCAATTGCGTCTACACCGTTCATTGCAGCCGCATAAGCACCGATATACTTCGCAACACGGTATCTGTGTACTTCCAGAGCTTTCTCTGCCCATTCATTGCCTTCATCAACAGCTGCTCTTACATCACGGAAGTCCGAAGATACTCCTGATAATCCGGCTACACCGGACTTCTTATTCAGGACATCCATGACTTCTGCCAATGTCAAATGTTCCTGATTTGCAATAAATTCCAGGATAGCTGGATCAAGGTCACCGGAACGTGTACCCATAACCAGACCTTCTAACGGAGTCAGTCCCATGGAAGTATCGACGCATTTGCCGTACTTTACAGCTGACAGAGATGCGCCATTGCCTAAATGGCAGACGATGATCTTTAAGTCTTCCGGCTTTTTGCCTAATAATTCTGCTGTCTTTGCAGATACAAACTGATGAGATGTTCCGTGGAATCCGTAACGTCTTACGCCGTACTTTTCATAATATTCATGAGGCAGTGCATATAAATAAGCTTTTGCAGGCATCGTCTGGTGGAAAGCCGTATCGAATACAGCGACCATCGGAAGTCCCGGCATTAACTGCTTACATGCATTAATACCGATCAGACATGCAGGATTATGTAATGGGGCGAATACATTGCATGCTTCGATTTCTTTGATCACTTCGTCTGTGATAACGCAGGAAGAGGTAAACTTCTCACCGCCATGTACAACACGGTGACCAACTGCGCTGATCTCATCTAAAGAAGCAACAACGCCGTTCTGAGGATCGGTCAGCTGCTCTAATACTAACTGAATTGCAACGGTATGGTCCGGCATGGCAGGAGTTGTCTTAATCTTGTCCTTTCCGGCAGGCTGATGCGTCAATGCACCATCGATTCCGATTCTCTCGCACAATCCTTTTGCCAATACCTTTTCTGTCTCTGAGTCGATTAACTGATACTTCAAAGATGAACTTCCACAGTTAATTACTAAAATGTTCATAATAAATGTCTCCTTTGGTGTTATGATTTATGTTATACAGCTTAGCTGTAAAATACTAACATAATTTTACTCGTTTTTTCTTTCAATATCAATAGGCTATTTATTTTTTTCCTTTATTGTGTATAATAAGTATAAATGCTCATGTACACGGGGCAAAAAGTCACTCATACCAAACGTACAAAGGAGTTCCGGATGAAAACCGCTGCGATCATATGTGAATACAATCCATTTCATAACGGCCATTTATACCAGATTGAACAGATCCGTCATCAGCTGGGCGTCGATCATATCGTTGCAGTAATGAGCGGCGATTTCGTGCAGCGCGGCACTCCGGCTTTTTGCGGAAAGTACACGAGAGCGGAATTGGCTTTAAGGAACGGGATTGATCTTGTATTTGAGCTTCCGGTATGTTATGCCTCTGCAAGCGCGGAATACTTCGCATACGGAAGTGTCTCCCTGCTGAACTCGTTAAATAGCATCGATTATCTTGTATTTGGCACGGAAGCAGGCGATTTAGAACAGCTCCGGCGTTGTGCGGATCTATTCGCCGAAGAACCGGAAGACTATCGGGTGCTTCTGCAGGAATCACTGAAAAGAGGTCTTTCTTTTCCGGCGGCAAGAGCATCTGCTGCCTCCGGCATCCTCGGTACAGATCTGTCCGATCTGCTTTCTGCACCGAACAACATTCTTGCTGTCGAGTATCTGAAAGCACTGTCCAAATGCAGATCTGCTATACAGCCATATACGATTCGACGAACTGGATCCGATTATCACGACACGGACATGACCCGTTTTTCATCCGCGACCGGAATCCGAACATCGATCATGCAGCACGGCATCCGGCCGGAACTCAAGTCTTCTGTTCCATATGATACGTTTCATTATTTTGAAACGTCTTATCACATGGATTATCCGATAGAATTCAATGACTTTTCAGAGATGCTCTATTATCAGCTGATCATGGACCCACATCCGGAACGATATCTGGACTATCATCCGGAACTTATGGATCGGATTGCAAAGCACTATGCACATGCTTCCGACATCGACACTCTGATCTCTGATGTAAAAAGCCGGAATTTTACTTACACGCGCATCAGCCGCTACCTGCTGCATCTTCTGTTAAAGATCACCGCAGAACAGGCCTGCACGCCCTGTCCATATGCTAAGATACTCGGAATCAGAAAGAGCCATTCTGCACTGATAAAACAGCTCCGGCACGTGTCCGATATTTCGGTCATTCAAAAGACTGCACAATACAAACATATATTAGAAGGGGATGCTTTGTTATCCTTCGAACAGACACTCCATGCGACTGCTTTATACCGCCATGTGACAGAACAAAAATACCGGACAAAACAACCTTCCGAACTCACACAGTCATTGCTGATCGTCTAATTTGCCCTTTCCTCTCATATAGTATTTAGGAGGAGGCGAAACATGAAACGGGCAATGACTTTTTTATTTTTTCTGTTATTGATCATCTTTCCAAAAATCAGCATAGAAGGTGCGAGGCAGGGGCTGATTCTCTGGGGATTCACGCTCGTTCCCACTCTGCTGCCATTTTTTATTGCCACCAGATCGATGCTGCAATACAACATCCCCGGCAAATTTTTATTGCCGTATCTGCTGTTTGTCGGATACTTCTGCGGCTACCCTACCGGAGCAGTGATCATCGACCAATTATATCAATCCCAAACGATAACCGAGAAACAGGCCAATCTGCTCATCTGCTTCTGCAATCATACGAGTCCGGCATTTTTATTAAATTTTGTATATTATCATTATTTTCAATCACAATGTACGGTATACAAGTTTCTGCTTCCTATCTATCTTTCTGCCATCTTATGGTCCGTGATCTTCTACTTTCTCTTTGACCGGCCAAAACTTTCTCCCGTCAACGTCAGCATCACTGCAAAGACACAGTCTCTGGAAGAAATATTTACAGAATCAATTGCCGTCATTATGAAAATCGGCTGTTTTATGGTTATTTTTTCCATTTGTATTCAGATTTCATTTTCTCTTTTCATGAGCCGCTCTGTCTCCTGCTGTATCTTGTCCTGTTTTTTAGAAATTACAAGCGGTATTCACTATCTGTCCTCCTGTCCGATTTCGAACCAATTAAAAACAGCCCTGATCGGAGCACTTTGTTCCTTCGGCGGATATTGCAGTATCGCCCAGGTACAAAGTGTGCTGTCAAAAGAGCTGTCTTTGGTCTGTTATGTATTATTCAAATTATGTACCGGAATTACGGTCTTTCTTCTGTTTTATCTGCTTTTTTGAACTGATTCATCGTCCGGCCCCGTGAAACGCTTGCCGGATTCTTGATCGCATAAAGCTGCCCTTCAATCTCGACCGTATTTGCTTTAATATCAGCAATCTCATCGGCAAGGCGATCGATCACCTGAGTATAAACCGCATCCTGTGTCTTCCTCAGGGAATCCATATAATCCTCCATCCCTTTCATCATATCTACGGTGTATTCCATCGTTCCGACGCGAAGTTCCTTTGCTTCTGCCTTCGCTTTCGCAACAATGTCATCTGCATACTGCTCCGCCTCGCGTTCAATATCCGCCGCTCTTCTCTTGGCAAGCTGAACGATCTCATGCTCTTCTACCGCCTCACCTGCCTCCTTGATCGCATTCTGCAGAATCGCATCCGCTTTGATCTTCGCATCGTCAATAATATCCTGCTTCGTCTGTACGATCTGCTGGCTTCTTTCGACCTCAGATGGAAGCTTAGAACGCAATTCCTCCAACATCGTCAACAGAATATCTTCTTCAAGAACCACTTTCCCCGGATTAAAACGTGCAGGCTTTCCGTCATTCACAAATTCTTCAATATCATCTATGATCTCATGCAGGTACTTTTCTTTCTCACTCATATTACATCTCCTTTTCCTGTAACTTCTGAACTACATAATCCGGAACATATTCTCCAACATCCTGATGATAATACCACAGTTCCTTCACTGCAGAAGAACTGATAAACGAATACCCCGGATCCGTTGCAAAAAATAACGTATCAATCTTGTCATCGATCTTATGGTTGATCTGTGCCATCTGTAATTCGTATTCAAAATCCGTCGTACTTCTGATTCCCCGGATCAGGACATTCACATTATGCTCCTTTGCAAACTCCACAACCAGTCCCGAAAATGGATAAACTTCAATATTCGGAAGATCCTCCGTCACTTTTCGGATCATCTCTGTTCTCTCTTCCAGAGAAAATAATGGTTTTTTACTCTGATTGATCAATATCCCAATCACGACTTTATCAAATATGGCAGCGGTACGTCTGATCAGATCTAAATGTCCATTTGTGATCGGATCAAAACTGCCGGGATACACTGCTGTACTCATTTCTCTTCCTCCAACTTTTTCCAGATAAACGTATGCTTATTCGTCTTATATTTCTTGGTACGGTATACTTCCAGGTCTGTCCCCTCTAAATAATCAAATTCTGTATTCAGATCAGATTCGACAATGATCACCGTCTGTTCAGAATACAGATCCGTATTCAGAAGTTCGATCAAAACTTCTTTCTCTAATTCTTTTCCATAGGGTGGATCCATAAAAATATAATCAAATGATTGTCCTTCTCCATCCAGCATCCGAATTGCCGTAACCGCATCCTGACACATCGTCCTTGCCTTCCGGTCCAGATGCGTATGTCTCAGATTATCCTCAATGCACCGCATCGCTTTTCGACTCTTTTCCACAAAAACCGCATGGTCTGCGCCGCGGCTCAATGCCTCAATGCCGATTCCTCCGCTTCCGCTGAACAGATCCAGAAATGCGGTTCCTGCTATATCCGATGATAGCATATTGAACAGAGTTTCTTTTATTCGATCCTGTGTCGGTCTGGTATCCATTCCCTCGATCGTCTTCAATTTTAAACTTCCGGCTGTGCCTGAAATCACTCTCATATCTGTATCCCTTACCTGTTTTTTCTATTTCATATTTTTTATATTGTATAATAATTCACGAAAAATGAAAAGGGGCATTTCTGCCCCTTTTCGATTAAAATCTATCTTTTCTGATTTAACATTGTCTGTGCCGGCTGCACGCCTGCACATCTGACCATCGTTCCGGTTTATCGACCCATCTGATCTTCTCTGGACATTTCTTCTTCCTGTCTTCTGATCATCTTACGAACCATCTCACCACCGACAGACCCTGCCTGTGCAGTTGTCAAATGTCCGTTATATCCTTCTTTTAAATCTACACCAATTTCATTCGCTACTTCGAATTTGAATTTGTCTAATGCACCTTTTGCCTCCGGCACTTCAACTCTGTTTGAATTTGAACTATTTGTCATTTCAATTTCCTCCTTAAATGTGTTTGTTTTGTTTACACTCTTATTATGTCTCGAAGTCCGGAAAATACTCTGAGAAATATTTCTTAAAATGACAAAAAATTCATGTTTTTTCTGTTTAGAAAGAACTCCTTCTTTGTGACGTGTGACAGAGCATAAGAACAACATAAGCAATTCAGCTTTTCCATAAAGTCCGCCTAAAACGCACTGCGTTTGAACGGTTAGGCGGACTCGGAACCAGACAAAATGCCCTCTCTTTTCCCACAACATGCAGATCGAAAAACAAGCTTTTCATCTGCATGATTTGTGGGAAACATCCGGCTTCGCCGTATGTGGGCATTTCTGTATATAAAAGCTGCCTTGCTAGTTGTTCTAATACTCCGCACAATGATCACATGCGAAGGAGTCTTTCTACTATCAGATTTCAAGCTGAAGTCTTCAACAAAAATCTGGGGGTTTTTCAAAGATTGTAAACGACACAGCATACGAAAGTCGAACGTGTTTCCTGCCGGCAATATCTGCAGAAGCACACAAAAGTTCTTACGATTTCTACCCACCACACAGAAAATCGTTTGCGGGCAGCGAAGCTGAACGCTGTCTATCGCAAGCAATGACACAGAAGCTCGCTTATGGTGTCATTGCTTGATAGACAAGGAAAACGATTTTCGTCTATTCCCACCACGTGCCATCCAAAGTCTTCTGATTACGACACAGCAGCAGGAAACTTCTTCGCATGTGACATTTGTGCAGAGTACTAGAACAACCAGCGATTCAGCTTCAAAAACCAGGAGCACAGACAGACATCGTCAGATGGATGTTTGTCTGTGCTCCGTATATTGTCAGGTCCGCCTAACCGTCCAAGCGCAAGCGCGTTTTAGGCGGACTCTGTGGAAAAGATGAATCGCTCAGGTTGTTCTGCTGCTCTGTCACACGTCACATAGAAGAACGTTTCCTGCCCTCTAATAGCGCACTCCAAATCTCCGTTCTGATGGTTCTACCGGGATTTCTTTCTGCTCGAGCGAACGAATTCGGATATAGCGATTGCCGGTCTGGATTCCCTGCATAAAGATCTCGATCTGATCTTGTGTTCCCTGTACCTGCACCGTTACGCTGCCGTCATATTCATTGCGTGCCCAGCCGGTTACCTTCGCCCTGATTGCCTGCGTATGTGCCCAATAGCGGAAACCGACTCCCTGTACGCGTCCATAATAATGCAGTTCCAATCTCTTTTTTTCCATATAAAGCTCCTTTTTATAACTGTAACGCAAGTTCCAATTGTTTTTTCAAACGTTCATTTTGAAGATTTTGAAAGGAAAATCCTTCCTGTTCCAACAATTCGATTGAATTGGCCGCCATCTTTAAGATATCCGAATTCTGATAGATATCCGCCATGACAAAGTCCATCATTCCGCTCTGCCGGACACCGAAGAAGTCGCCCGGTCCGCGCAGTTTTAAATCTTCGTTCGCGATATAGAATCCATCATTCGACCGGTTCAGGATTTCCAGACGTTTTTTTGTCTCGTCGTTCTCTTTTCCGCTGATAAAGATACAGTAGGACTGACTGTCTCCGCGCCCGATCCGCCCGCGAAGCTGGTGGAGCTGTGCAAGGCCAAAGCGTTCTGCATTTTCCACCATCATAACGGTTGCATTTGGGACATTAATTCCTACCTCGATGACCGTTGTCGATACGAGTACATCGATCTCGCCGCTTCCAAATTGTTCCATGATTCGATTTTTCTCTGCTGCTTTCATCCGCCCGTTCAGGCATTCGATCCGGATCGACGGGGAAAGATTCTGCTTCAGAATCTTTGTGTATTCCGTAACATTTTCCGCTTCCATATTCTCGCTTTCTTCGACCATCGGACAGATCACATAGGCCTGATGTCCCATTTGAACCTGTTTTTCGATAAAACGATACGCATTGGGCCGCCAGCTCGTATTGACGACACAGTTCTTAATCGGCAGGCGATTGGCAGGCAGCTCATCAATAATCGAAATCGACAGATCGCCGTACATGATCAGTGCAAGCGTCCGCGGGATCGGCGTAGCACTCATTACGAGTACATGCGGTTCCAGCCCTTTCCGGTACAGTGCCTCCCTCTGCTTTACACCAAATCGGTGCTGTTCATCCGTAATCACGAGTGCCAGGCAGTCATATTCCACTTTTTCCTGAATCAGTGCATGCGTTCCGATCACGAGATCCAACTCGTGTTGTTTTAACTTTTGATAGATCTCCCGTTTTTCCTTTGCCTTTGTCGAACCGGTCAGCAATGCGATGCGAACCGGATACGGTTCCAGAAGTTTACAAAAGGTATCATAATGCTGCACTGCAAGCACTTCAGTCGGTGCCATCAATGCTCCCTGATATCCGTTCGTCACGGTCATCAAAAGCAGAATGACCGCCAGGATCGTCTTTCCGGATCCTACATCGCCCTGCACAAGCCGGTTCATCACTTCATCTTTTAATAAGTCTTCCTGCATCTCGTGCAGAGCACGTTTTTGTGCATTTGTCAGTGCAAATGGCAGATGCTCCATAAAGTCACGGCTTTCCTTTGTTTCGGTAATCCGATATTGATTTTTTATGATCCCTGTTTTCTCCTTCACCATCCGCATGGCGGCAAGAAAGATAAAAAATTCATCAAAGATCAGCCGCTTCTTTGCTTCTACAACTTCCTGCCGCTCCATTGGGAAGTGGACATGACGCAATGCCTGTCCATACGGTTGAAGATGGTATCGCTCTATGATCGTATCCGGAAGGTATTCTTGTATCGTCTCCATGTATTCCTGCGTCTGAAGCATTGCTTTTACGATCATCTTATTCGTCAGCCCGCGGGAAAGCGGATAGACCGGCTGCAGACTTTCTCTCTGCTTTGCGTAACTTTCTTCGGTAAACGCTTCCGGATGTTCCATGATCAGCCTGCCATTCTTCATAACCGGTGTTCCTACGAATATATTCGCGTCTCCCTGATGGATCTGCTTTCTCATATATGGCATATTGTACCAGATCAGGCCAAGTGAGCCTGAGTAATCTCTGATATTACATATTGTGATCTTCAGCCCTTTGAACTGTCGGTAAACCGGAGTATTCGTAATCTTACCATAAACAGCAATGCGGATGCCCGGCTGGGCATCCGCAATTGAAACCGGTTCTTCATATGTTAAATAATATCGCGGATATAGCGTCACAAGATCATCGATCGTCTCAATTCCGGCTGAACGAAAAATCTGTTCCGTCTTATCTCCGATTCCTTTCAAAGAGCGAATAGAATCTGTTCCTTTCATCGCTATTCTACCGATAATACATAGTAGTAAATCGGCTGACCGCCTTCCTGCAGTTCTACATCACAGTCAGGGAATGCTTCTTCCAGCATCTCTGCCAGGGCATCCGCATCCGCTTCGTCAACATCCTGTCCATAATATACGGAAATCAATTCACTGTCTTCATCAACCATACCTTCTAACAGTTCCAGCGTCGTCTTGGCGACATCCTGTCCGACCGCTTTGATTCCATCATCATCAATTCCCATGATATCATTAATCTTAATCTCCTTGCCGTCTACCGATGTATCGCGGACAGCATACGTAACCTGACCGGTTTTGATATAGGAAATTGCTTCTGTCATCGCTTCTTCATTATCCTCAGGAGACGCATCCGGCACAAAAGAAATCACTGCAGCGATTCCCTGTGGCACCGTCTTCGTCGGAATAACGATAATATCCTTATCTTCTATGAGGTCTCTTGCCTGTTCTGCTGCAAGAATAATGTTCTTATTATTCGGAAGAATGAAGACATGATCTGCATTCACCTGATCGATCGCATTCAGCATATCTTCTGTACTTGGATTCATCGTCTGGCCGCCTTCGATCAGATAGTCAACTCCCAATCCTTTGAAAATCTCATTCATGCCGCTTCCGACAGAAACCGCAATAAATCCATTGTCTTTTCTTTCCTGAACTTTTTTCGCTTTCTCTTCCGCTTCCTGCTGAGCAGCAATCTTAGAAGCGTCTTTGATCAGCTTTTCTTCATGTTCCAGACGCATGTTGTCAATCTTCATATTCGTCAGAGAACCAAACGTCAAAGCCTTTTCAAACGCCTGACCCGGATGGTTCGTATGAACGTGTACTTTTACGATCTCATCATCCGCAACAAGTACGAGAGAATCTCCGATCGATGTCAGGAACTTCTTCATCTCCTGCTCTTCTTTCTCGCCAAATTCTTTCTCCAACATGATAATGAATTCTGTACAATATCCAAACTTAATATCGGCAGTTGAGACATCCGATCCCGCAGCAGATGACACGGATGCCGCTTTCTTTGCTGCAACCGGAATTTCCACGTCAATCTCTTTGCCCAAAAATGCATCATATGCACCCTTTAATACTTCCAGAAGTCCCTGTCCGCCGGAGTCTACCACACCGGCTTCTTTTAAGACCGGAAGCATATCCTGCGTCTTGGCGAGGATCTCTTCTGCTGCTTCTAATACGGTTTTGCAGAATGTATCAATATCGTCCGTCTCTTCTGCTGCTTCCGCTGCTCTTTCCGCAGTTACTCTGGCAACCGTAAGGATCGTACCTTCTTTCGGCTTCATAACGGCTTTGTATGCTGTCTGTACTGCCAGATCAAAGCCTTCTGCAATATTCGCAGTCGTAAGCACTTCTTCCTCTTTGATCGCTCTCGTAAATCCACGGAACAACTGGGATAAGATAACACCTGAGTTACCTCTTGCTCCACGCAGGGAACCGCTTGAGATTGCCTTTGCCAATTCATTCATCGTCGGATTCTCAATCGCTCCGACTTCCTTGGCTACAGCCATAATCGTCATAGACATATTCGTACCGGTATCTCCATCCGGTACCGGAAATACATTCAACTCATTAATATATTCTTTATTCGCTTCAATTCGTTTTGCACCGCCTAAAAACATCTTCTGCAGAGTGCCGGCATTTATCTGATTCATCGTTAAAAATTTCCTCCTTATATTCGATTAATCGAGTGAGCGCACTCCCTCAACATAAATATTGATCTTTTCAACTTCAAGACCTGTAAATTCCTCAATCTTATAGGTAACTGTATCAATTAAGTTCTCCGCCACTACTGCAATACTGACACCATAGGCAACAATAATATGAAAATCTACGGTGATCTTGTTATCATTGATCACTGCTTTTACACCCTTTTTTACATGCTCACGGCTTACCAGATCCGCAATGCCGCGCTTCATGTTCACACTTGCCATTCCGACAATTCCAAAGCATTCTAACGCACAGATACCTGCGTATTTTGCCAGTACATTCTGATCAATACTGATCTTGCCTTTATTTGTATCCATATGCCCTTTCATACGCATAACCTCCAAAATTTTTCTTAAGAAATAAATAAACATGTATTATGATAAATATACACATAATCATTTATATTATACTATAACTTATGAAAAATGGAAACATTTTCTTGACATGTATTTTCTGGCATTTTAAAATAAGATACTTAGGAGGGCAAAATCATGAATCATACGAAAAAAGTAAGAGATGCCTTTTTTGACAACTACAAAGCTTTTTTGATTCTGTGTGTTGTCATAGGACATTTTCTGGATCATTTTACGGAGGATTTCAGAATTGCGGAAATTCTAAGAATCTATATTTATTTTTTCCATATTCCTGCCTTTTCTTTCATATCAGGATACTTTGCACGAAAAAATAATTTTCAGATTCTGATCCAAAAATTACTGATACCGTATATTATTTTTCAAGTTATTTATTATTTTATGTATACAGGAATCGGATTACATCCGGACTTCACTCTGTTTTCTCCATTCTTTACGCTATGGTATCTGGTAGCACTGTTTTGTTGGAGACTCGTGATCGACCGACTGGATTCCATTCCGCATTTAATACCGATTTCTATTGCATGCAGCGTGTTAGTCGGATTTCTTCCTGCTTTCAACGATGTTTTTGATATATACCGTATTGTATCATTTTTCCCATTTTTCGTTATGGGACACCGTTTCCGGGTTGATCGTTTCCGTCAACTCGTCCAGAATCCGGTATTGCCAAAATTATCCGCAGCACTGATGATTACATTTTTTATTTTTATATATTTTCATTATGATTTATTTGAAATTCCGTTTTTAAACTGCCAGACCTCTTATGAATCAATGGGTATCGGACATGTCGGCTGGCTTTATCGGCTCATTTACATTTTGTTTGCGGCATGCCTTGTCTATGCGATCGGTATCCTCATGCCGAAAAAGCATACGCCATATACATTCCTGGGAAAATATACGATGAGAGTCTATCTGTGCCACGGTCTCGTGTACAAGTACCTGTCTCTCGGAACCGATGTCCTGGATATGATTAACGGTATGGGCGATCTGATGATCTATCTGACCGGAGTCATTCTTCTTGCTTTTACGCTGAGCCAGATACCATTGGAACCGATTATGGATTTTATCATCACGTCTCCACGGAAAGTGGTGCGGAGGCTGAAACGCCAATACAGCTAAGCTGTTTTTCATCCTCATGCAGCGGAACGGTTAATTTTATAGTAACATTTTTAAATTAATACTTGCTTTTTTACAGGTAATCTGTTAAGATGAAGTAGTTGTAAGTCCGTGTGGACGATGAACTTGAATTAAGGAGGTGCATGTCATGGCTAAATGTGCAATTTGTCAGAAAGGTGCTCATTTCGGAAACGCAGTGAGTCATTCACATAGAAGATCCAATAAGATGTGGAAATCTAATATTAAATCTGTCAGAGTGAAAGTTAATGGCGGAACAAAGAAAATGTATGTTTGTACTTCTTGCTTAAGATCCGGTAAAGTTGAACGTGCATAATGAAAAAAGCAAAAGCAGGGCTCAGAATTTATTCTGGGCTTTTTTTCATTCTATAAAAAGAATAAATAATACCCAAATGACACGCAGATCACAACACACACTCCATCACACCACCGATTCGATATACAATTTCCGATTACGATTCCCACTGCAATAAAGAATAAAGCAAATCCACAGACTCTTTTCATGGTACAGATTCCACTCCGATATATGCTATATGAACAGAATATGGGCAGACACAGATTATGTGCCTGCCCATTGCAGATTTCTTTTATTATGATCTACTGATCCATCAGATCAACGACTTCATCATCGCTGATCGATGGTTCGTCTTTTCCGTTCTTGAATCGATCGATCACATCCGGAACCAAATCGATAATCTTCGTAACAGCATCCTGATTCTTGATGTTAACGAGCTTTGTATGTCCATTCTGGATCACAAGAGCTGCACTTGGCGTCATCTTGCCTCCCAGACCACCGCCTTCTTTATTCTTCTTGCTTGTGCCGTTTGCAGCACTTCCTGCACCCATACCAAACGTTACGTCTACCAACGGTACGATGATCACATCATCGATGTGAATCGGCTCGCCTACCACTGTCTTACTTGAGAAAAATGCATCCATCCCTTCAAACAGGGATGCCACTGTTGACTGTAAATCTTTATTGCTCATGATCTGATTCCTCCTGCTACTGCTTTTCCTTCTTTATAAACTGCTTTTAATTGTTTATCAAAAAATAATCTCACTGCAATTCTTACAAAATAAATGATTCTCACTCTTCCCCGTATGGAAAGATCGCCTTCCAATACAGCTTCCTGAAAATCAGCTTCTATACTGATATCTTTTCTCAATGCAATCCCCAGCATACACAAAATGCCATATGTCTTTCCGGTGATCGCCGGATCCGAAAATCCATAATGCAGATATCCCCGATATCTTACCGGAAGAACATAATTCAACGTCTTCCATACCAGTCGTATCATCCTCTGCACCACATCGTTCGTCCGCTTCTTATAATAAAACTTTTCTACAGTTTCGTACTTATCATACAGATCCTCTGCTTTCTCCACGAAATGATCCTGAAAGCTTTCTGCATGATCAAAAGCATGTTCGATTCTTTCCGGTATGCCTGCAATGATCTTAATGAACTTATTATACCATCTTTCCGATGGTTCCTCTACCGTTTTCTTCCCGCTTTCTGACTTTTGCTTCTTCGGATGCTCTTCTTCATACCAATCATCCGGGCTGTCTGTGTCTGATTCTATGTCTCCAATATTCTCATAATCCACATAGCTGTCAGCATTTATCTCTTCTTTCTCCATGATGACCGGATCCTGTACCGGCATATCAGGTATATCAGGCATATCAAAATCCAGATCTTCCGGTCTCTCAGCTTCCGGCAAAAATATCCGGTCTCCTGCAGTCTCTTCCTCTGATCGTCGGCTCTCCTTCTTTTTGGCTTTTCTGTACTTTTTCTCTTCCCGCCGTCTCTTCCAATCCGCATATCTTGTAAAGATCGTCTTCCTGTCATCGCTCGCTAACATAGTTATGCCCAAAATACGGATAAAATAATAAAATTTGCTTCCATATTCATATCCGGCATTCCCTTTGATCACCGGTCCGGCCCAGCTCACCTGCACTTCGCCTTTCTTCTTTTCCTCTGTGAAAATGCCGTCCAGACGATACCGTATCGGTATGAACAGAACAGAGGCAAGAATCAGCAACACGATTCCAAGTATGACAAGCAGCAATATCCCAATGAATTTTAATATAAACAATACGATAGAAAGCATTCCACATTCCTCCAAATCTAAATCGTCTTCCGGATCATATATGCTGCAATCCCGATTGCTTCTTCTCTTGAGCCTGCAAGTCCCACGATCTTTACCGGATGTTTTTTATAATAATCCTGTCTCAATTCATGATAACTGTAAATATCATAAAGGTCAATCTGATTCGCAGCCCTGGCAATACAATACAGTGATACGACCATCTTTCCCTGTTCCATACGATTCAAAATCCGTTCTTTGCGATGCCGGATACTCGGTCCGATATATAATTGTTCTGAAAATTCCACTCGATCACCTTCTTAATGCCTTCGCGTAAACAGACAAAGAGGATGCAATGTTCATTACACCCTCTTCATTTTAAGTATATTTTACTTCAATATTTAGATTTCTGCAACCTTTAATAATGATGTTGTTCCTTTGCCTCGTTTATCAGCAGGACCACCGCCGGTAAGTACGACTCTGTCACCATGCTGAACCAGACCTGCATTTTCAATAATCTTAACTGCATTATCGAAAATCTCATCTGTTGTAGATGCATTCTGAGAAAGCATCGGCTGAACGCCCCAATACAGCTGCATTCTGCGAAGAACATCTTCCGATGGAGCAAGACCGGCGATCATTGCATTTGGACGGAAGTTCGATACCACACGTGCCGTAAATCCGGAAACACTGGATGCTACAATATACTTAGCATTGATATTGCATGCAAGCTGTACTGCTGAATATGCAACTGCAGCAGATGTACTCTTGTCCACATATCTCATGCGGAATGCCTTGCTGGAATCATTCAAATGAATCTCTGTCGATTCTGCGATTCGTGCCATCGTTCTTAATGCTTCTACCGGATATTTGCCGGCTGCGGTCTCTCCGGATAACATGATCGCATCCGTACCTTCATTGATCGCATTTGCTACGTCTGTTACTTCTGCACGGGTAGGACGAGGATTCCGCATCATCGAATCAAGCATCTGCGTTGCGGTAATAACCGGTTTGAATGCATCGTTACATTTTTCGATAATTCTCTTCTGTAAGAACGGAACATCTTCTGCAGGAATCTCAACACCCAGGTCACCACGGGCAACCATAATACCATCTGATACTGCGATAATCTCATCGAGATTCTCTACACCTTCCATATTCTCAATCTTAGAGATGATGCCGATTCTTCTTCCGCCGCCGAACATCTCACAGAGAATTCTGATCTCTCTTACTGCATCCGCATTACGAATAAATGATGCAGCGATAAAATCGATTCCATTCTCCAGACCAAAGATAATATCTTCTCTGTCTTTTGGAGTAATACCAGGAAGATTAACTTTTACGTTCGGTACGTTAATTCCCTTGCGGCTTCCAATGACACCGCCATTCACTACTTTACATACGATATCCGTATCTGTCTTAGACTGAACTTTTAATTCGATCAGACCATCATCGATCAGAATACTGTTGCCAACTGCTACATCCTGTGGAAGTTCATCATAAGTGATGCTTACACGTTCTTCGGTTCCTTCAATATCCTCTGTTGTTAAAGTAAAAATCTGTCCTTCTTTTACTTCAACTTTACCATCTTTGAAGACACCCGTACGAATCTCAGGTCCCTTTGTATCAAGTAAAATTGCCGTATGAAGACCCATCTCTTCTCTCAGAGCTTTGATGTTATTCATTCTTCCCAACTGTTCTTCATGGCTTCCATGAGAAAAGTTCAGACGAGCTACATCCATGCCGGATGTCATCAGGGTACGCAAAGTTTCAATATCATCTGAACTTGGTCCCATCGTACAAACAATTTTTGTTTTCTTTTTTAACATTTTGTCATTCTCCTTTTCATGCCGTTAAAATATCATTATTCCATATATGGATTCTTTATATGCGTATGGGTAAATAGATGATCCTGACAGTATTCATAATTCCCATCGCATTTTGAGCAGAAACGAAACTCCAGAGTCGGATCGTCCAGCTCAGTTCTATGGCAAACAGCACACTGATGTCTTGCACCAGAAGTTGACTGTTTAACATGCTTTACAAACTTCTTCTTTCTTTTGATCTCACTCGGCCGATACTTCGATCCGTTCCTTCCTGCAAAGAAATAAACCAGGAAGTTCAGCAGTGACACAACAATCTCAATCCGCATGCTCAATCCGTAGATTCCGCTTCCCGCCGTCACAAAGCTGAATACGAGCAAGGCAACGTCCAGATAAGCGAGCCACTTAATCTTGATTGGGATAATTCCGTAGAGCATGACCGAAACATCCGGAAATATCGTTGCAAATGCAAGGAACAGTGCCAGCTGCAGATAGTATGTATCCATATAAACATATGGAGATCCCGTAATGGCATATACGATAAACGCAGCCGCAACGGTACCCAGAATACCGGTCAGCATGTACATATTGAATCGAAAACTGCCCCACATCCGTTCCAGCGTACTACAGATATTATAATAAAATCCCAAAACAAATACAATGAACAGCAGTCCCATGATTGAGCGCATGTTCAGGAGCGGTGCAAACAGAAATGTGACAAGCCTCCAAATCTGTCCCCGCATGATCATCGCAGGATTCAGTGACAGATAATTATAATATAACTCCGGGGCAACAAAATTGATCACCGAACCGACAATATAACATACTACAATATATTTGGACAGATCGCGGATTGCATATCTGCCAAACTTCTGCTCTAATTTATCCAAAAAATTCATACTGCTTCTCCTATTCCTTTCGATGTCTGACCTCTAAAACAAGTCTTTCTTTGATAATATCCAATAGCCTCCAACTGTCAGAACTGCCGAAATTGCAATCAGAATAGCAAATCCATGCGGATGATGTTCCAGCGGAACGGGTACATTCATACCCCAAAAGCTCGCGATCATCGTTGGAATCGACATAATGATCGTAATCACTGCCAGCACTTTCATCACAATATTCAAATTATTCGAAATAACCGATGCATATGCATCCATCGTTCCACTCAAAATATCACTATAGATATCCGCCATCTCAATCGCCTGTTCATTCTCTATGATCACATCCTCCAGCAGATCTTCATCTTCCGGATATTTGTTAATGGCATCCGCTTTCAGCATCCGTTCAAAGACGATCTGATTCGAACGCAGTGAAGTCGTAAAATAGACAAGTGACTTCTCTAATTCCAGAAGATCGATCAATTCTGCATTGGTCGTCGAAATATGAAGCTTCTTCTCTACTTCATCGCTCTTCTTGTCA
>Ga0129309_1000884_pt1 | contig 18887 bp, 15 predicted proteins | sample L1105metagenome_FD_94439 | JGI IMG/M metagenome (GOLD analysis project Ga0129309, IMG submission 94439) | Ring-tailed lemur group fecal microbial communities from Wisconsin, USA - L1105 metagenome | ecosystem: Host-associated > Mammals > Digestive system > Large intestine > Fecal | place: USA...
AATTTCTCCCGCCTTAATCACATCTTTAATTGCAATCTGAATACGATTCAGCTTATCGAGATTTCCGCTCATATCATCAAGACTGTGCTGATATGCTTCAATTCTGCTTTCAACATCAGCTATGCTTGTAATTCTATCATATGAAATAAGCGACATTGCAGATACAAGCTCATTGATATGCTTATCATTTGACATAGTGTAACTTTTACCTGCATTCAGTTTAGCCGGATATTTCTCGGCGGAATAAATCATTGCAATCGTCGTTTCAGTAACGCTATAATATTCATGCAGCATAGGATTCTTCTGTGCCACTTCCTCATAACGAGCCTTGAAATTATTTTCAAAATTACGTTTGTTTTGTATGCGCCGCTCCAAGGCTTCAAGCACATAATCATCACCAAGAGTTTTTGTTCTTATTCCCCTGTCCGACCCCTCGGGTCTAATTGAAATGTATTTTCCGACACGCACTGTGTATCCGCGCTTTCTGAGTTCATAAAACAGCTCAGATGTGTTGTCAACCGCATATACAAGTCTGTCTATTGTAAGTTTTAATCGCTGGCGATATGAAAGCAGCTTCGGCTTATACGTTTTTGCGATTTCTTTCATCTTGGCTATCGCGTAAACAGGTACATGAATTCCATGCGTATCTTCTACAACAGGTATATTTGACTGAATCATTTTATCCGCAACGAAAAGAAGTTTCTGATCGTCGGGAATTTGAAAAAACGCAAAGCCTGATGATAATTTTTCCGACAGCTCCCTCACCTGCTTTTCTTTTTTTGTCAGCTCAGTCTTTACATATTCATTCTCATTGCGAAGCAAATCAAGTTCGTAATCGGTAATGTCTGCGGCAGAAACTCCGTTTGTTCGTTCCGTGAGTTTTTTCGTATGCTCTTTCAATTTTTCCAGTTTGTCTTTTTCATTTTTATATTCCTCCACGGAAACGTGCTGATGATGCGCAAACTTATTCTCAATTTTCAAATCATATTTTTTCGCAAGTTCTTCCATTACCGAACGTTCCGACTCACACCATTTTGCACTTTCATTAAGCGCTATCGTTTCCGGCATAAACCCTTGCTGCTGTAAAGCTGTTTTAAACGAAACGCGCGTTTCCAATCCGCGTTTCTGATTTGTTGCAAACGGTATAAAATTTATATGCAGATGCGGAGTGGCTTCATCAAGGTGCATAACTGCATTGAACACCCGCAGATGAGAGTTTCTTTTTTGAAAATCTTTCATATATTCGTCAAGCATTTTGACCGCCAATTTTCCGTTTTCACTTCCGACAGCACAACTGTCTTTATCTCCAAACTGCACGATAACTTCGCAGAAAAGTTTTTCCTGCTTGCCGTTTTTTATATGCTCATAGTAGTTGGAAATTTTATCGCGCGTTTTTGTTTTTGAAGCGTTATATTTTTTAAGAGCTTCACCAAAAAGTTCGGAATAAACCTTTTCGAGATTTTCTTTCAGATATGTTATGTTATCCTTAATCCTTTCTTTGTCCACATTCTTTGCAACGAATGTTCTGTTGTTGTGTCCAAGCTGTTCAACATCGTTATATCCCTCGCAGCGAAAACTGCGGCTGATTTTTCGACCGACCATTGTACAACCTCCGTTACATTATTTTTTCAGAAAATGAAAGCCAAAAAGGCTCATATTTAGCACTGCGGTGTCTTTGTGATATACCCAATATCACTTTCACACTGTATATTTTGCAAAATATACAGTATGAAAGTGAGTATCGGGCAAAGAAAACCCTTCGTTTTCCTTGAACCTTTCTGCTCAATTCAGAAAAAGAAATCATCTTAGGGCAACCCTAAAACCCGAATAAATCAAATATCAACGCCTGACTTTTTTATCAACGATATTGTCAGTAAGCGACTTTGCCTCATTCGCAATTTCCATTGCCGTTTTTTCTTTTCCGCCATGACCTATTTCTTCATCCGGCAGTTTCATTACGCCTTTTTTCTTCTGTATAAGTTCATTCCAGTCTTTTACTCCGTTCTCCTTCAAGACCTTATTGCACGACTTTAAATTGTTGTCGGAAATGAATTTTTCTCCCGCTATATCATTATCCACACACGCGAAGATCGGAATGCCCTGCTCTCTGTATTGCTCAAATGCCGCCGCTTTCAAACCGCCCATTGAGATGAGAACGCTGTTGTTTATTTTTTCAGGATTTGCAATTTCTTTAAAGGACATTAAATCAACTGCCGATTCAAACACATAAACTTTTTCAGGCTTTCCGATTTTAAAACTGAACGCATTATCTCCCTCTCCGACAATTCCCTTATATCGTTTATATGTATTTGTGCCGTGAACTTCTGCACCAATCGCGTTTCCGTTTTCATCGCGCCGCACGAATACCGCATTGCCTTTTTTGTCTTGATACAATGAACGCGATTTTACCATTTCGTCAATTACGGATTTGTCAATGTGGCGGGTGGAAATAAAATAGGCGTATATCTTTTTGCAGTTATTATCGCGCTCAGGCAAAGAAAAAGCTTTTGAGCTTTTTTCCGATTCAGACACAGCGGGCTTCTGATATGCGGCTCTTTCAAACGTTTTTCCCGTCAGTTCCTTGACCGCCTCTTTAAAGTCCATACCGATAACTTCCGTCAAGCAGTTAATAGGATTGCTGCCCCCGCGACGTTCAAAAAACTGATACCACGAATTTTTCTCCGTGTTGATATTAAGCCCACCGAATCCCTTTATATGAACCTCGTTTCTATTCTTCTCATATTCGTACCCGGAGGAAATAAAGTAATTTGCAAGGTCGGCATTTCTCGCTTCAGTAATCAGCTCAGCGTTTATTTCTTTCGTTCTGTCTGTATGTTCTCTGTACGATTTCGGAGTGCTTTTTTCATTGTTCTCAAATTCCGCGGCGCGCAACTCAGCTCTCTTTTCTTCCACAATATCATCGGTATTCACAACCACTTTATTACGCCCGGTTTCCTTCGCCTCGTATAATCTTTCATCTGCGTTTTTTAAAGCATTCTTTTCAAAGAACTCGAAAATATTACTCTTATTAAGCGCCGAAATATCCGAAACCTTTATTTTTTCAACTCCCATGCTCATCGTGACATTTATTGTCCTTTCATCATCAATTACGCACGGACTCTTTTCGATTGCTGCCCTTAATCGTTCGGCAAGATTCGCCGCAATCGTTGTATTTGCATTGTTCATTACAACGACCATTTCTTCTCCGCCCAGCGATAAACTTTGTCTCCTGTGCGAAGATTTTGCGATATGGTTTTCGCAACGTGCTGGAGCACTCTGTCTCCTGCGTCATGTCCGTATGTGTCATTCACGGATTTGAAATGGTCAATATCGCACATGATAACAGCCGTATCTTTTCCCTGCTGAAGCTGCGGCAGCACCGACGCGCTCAAAAACTCAGCCGCGCCCTGACGATTCGGCAAATGAGTCAGCTTGTCCGTTACAGCTGCCTGTTTCAGCGCTTTATTTTCAAGCCCCATGCGAAACGCAGACCCTATTTTCCCGTTTTTAAGATTAAACTTGTCAACGTCCGATTTATCGAAATCCTTATCCTTATTTTTAGCGACGACAACACCTATTACATCTGTGCCGCAGTACATTCAAATAACAGATAAATTATCGGGCTATGGATATAATCTCGAAGCAAACAGCGAAAAAGTGATCTTATTCTTTGGAGGATCTAATTATACTGCATATAATTCCGTTGGAAAATATGCAGATAAGTTTGCACATCCGTTCTTGGCGGTTGATTATTACGGAACGCAGGACAGCAAAGGAAAAATGAATTTACAAACGATGAAGAAATCATCTGTGGAATTGTATGATTGGACACGAAAGCAGTATCCGCAAGCGGACATTATAATTATGGGACATAGCTACGGCGCCGGTATGGCTGCATATCTTGCGAGTGTGAGATATTGCAAAACATTGGTATTGGCGGCTGGTTATAGAGATATTTCGGATTTATATAATAAAATGATACCTATATTCTGGGGACCTCTCAAAGTTTTTATTTCAAACAATATTCAGATATCTGAATATGCAAAAGGTGTAACTGCTTCTGTATATGTTATTGGTTCAAGAGCGGATAAAACATTAAATGCATCTTTACAGGAAAATTTGTCAGGCTGTTTTAAAAATTCCGAGTTAAAAATATTTGATGATGTTGCACATGAAGATTATTTTATTTCAGAAGACGTTATTCAGTATATAAATACTGCAATCGAGTAAATTTCGATTTTTCAATATATACGACCACACGCGCAAGTCCGGGGAAAGCCGCCGCGCTGCGTATTGTTTTTTCGCGCGGATTGTGATACAATGAAATAGATTACAAACATCCCGCCAACAGGTAAGTTATCCCGATTATTATAGGATTTCACGGAGGTCGCCATGCCATTTGATTTCAAGAAAGAATACAAAGAATTTTATATGCCGAAGAATAAGCCGGAAATTGTAACCGTTCCGAAAGCAAATTACATCGCCGTGCGGGGAAAGGGCGACCCGAACGACGAGGGCGGCGCTTATCAGCAGGCAATCGGCGTTCTGTACGCCGTTGCATACACCTTGAAAATGAGCCATAAAACAGAGTATAAAATCAAGGGCTTTTTTGAATATGTCGTTCCTCCGCTTGAGGGCTTCTGGTGGCAGGACGGCATTGACGGCGTAAACTATGGCGATAAATCTTCTTTTAACTGGATTTCCGTTATCCGTCTGCCCGATTTCGTCACCGAAAAGGACTTCGCTTGGGCAAAGGAAACAGCTTCTAAAAAGAAGAAGCTTGACTGTTCATCGGCGGAATTTCTGACGATTGACGAGGGCTTGTGCGTTCAAATCATGCACTGCGGTTCATTTGACGACGAACCCGCAGCAGTTTCCCTTATGGACGCTTATTTGACGCAAAACGGTTTTGTAAACGACATGAACGAAAACAGGCTGCACCACGAAATCTATCTGTCCGACGCAAGAAAAGTTCCGCCGGAAAAGCAAAAAACCGTTATCAGACACCCCATTAAAAAGCGTGACAAAACCCCGCCGACTGCTTGATCGGCGGGGTTTGATTTGTGTTTCGTTTATCGGTTTATCAGCCCTTGACAATCTTTGTGAATGCCTCGGCGTACTTTGCCTGAAGCGCTGCGGCTTCTTCGTTCGTCTTTCCTACTGTAGTGTAGTAGATCTTTATCTTCGGTTCTGTACCCGACGGACGGATAACAAGGCTTGCGCCGCCCTCAAGATAAAGCGTGATAACGTTGGACTTCGGAAGATTTATAACGGTCTTTTCGCCCGAAACAAGGTCGGTCTTTTCCGACGCTTCATAGTCAGCCATCGCAATTACCTTTGCGCCTGCGATTTCCTTAGGATAATCAGTTCTCATGCGGTTCATGATTTCCTGCATTTTCGCCATGCCCGAAGCGCCCTCGAACGCAAAATTGTCCAGCTTGTTGCAGTATGAGCCGTATTCTTCGTACATTTTCTTTCTTGCGTCAATGAGCGAAATACCCTGAGCGCGGTAGAACGCAGCCATTTCGCAGATAAGCATAGAAGCTACAACCGCGTCCTTGTCGCGCACATAGCTGCCAGCGAGATAGCCGTAGCTTTCTTCAAAACCGAAAATGTAGCGGTTTTCTTCGCCCTTTTCCTCTAAAAATCCTATCTGTTCGCCAATGAACTTAAAGCCCGTGAGCACTTCGATAAGCTCAACGCCGTACTTCTCTGCAATCGGCTTTGTAATATCGGAGGTAACTATCGTCTTTACTGCGATCGGGTCTTTCGGCATTGTTCCGAGGGCAATTCTTTCCTTTGCAACGTATTCAAGCAGCATTGCGCCGACTTCGTTGCCTGTAAATAATGCGTAATCGTCACCGTCGGGAACTGCAATACCTACGCGGTCGCAGTCGGGGTCAGTAGCGAGCAGGAGGTCGGGCTTTTCCTTTTTGCAAAGCTCAAGTCCGAGCTGAAGCGCTTCGCGAATCTCGGGGTTCGGATAAGGGCAGGTCGAAAAGGTTCCGTCGGGCTTTTCCTGCTCGGGAACAACAACGACATTCTTTATGCCGATTTCGTCAAGAATACGGCGGACGGGCTTGTTGCCTGTACCGTTAAGGGGCGTGTAGACTACCTTTAAGCCTGCGGTAGCGCAAACGTCGGGGTGAAGCGACTGCTTCTTAACTTCCGCCATGTATGCGTCGATAATATCGCTTCCGATATACTCGATCTTGCCCTCTGCGCGCGCAGCTTCAAAATCTTCGCTCTTAATTCCCTCAAAAACGTCGATCTTGTTTATTTCCGCAAGAACTCTGTCCGCCGCGTCAATGGTAAGCTGGCAGCCGTCGGGTCCGTATACCTTATATCCGTTGTATTTAGCGGGGTTGTGCGAAGCCGTAACCATTACGCCCGCGTCGCACTTGCAGGCGCGAACTGCCCATGAAAGCATGGGGGTAGGCATAAGCTCGGTGTAAATATAAACCTTTATTCCGTTTGCGGCGAGAACCTCGGCAACAGACTTTGCGAAGTAATCGGACTTAATACGGCTGTCGTATGAAACGGCAACAGCCGCGCCCTCCGGCTTGACTTGCTTTAAATAAGCGGCAAGACCCTGAGTAGCCTTACAAACGGTGTAGTAGTTCATGCGGTTCGTGCCTGCGCCGATAACGCCGCGCAGACCGCCGGTTCCAAATTCAAGCTCGCGGTAGAAACGGTCGGAGATCTCCTCGTCCTGACCCTTGATTTTCTCAAGCTCGGTTTTAAGGTCGGGGTCGGCAACCGCTTTTTCAAGCCAGAGCTTATAGAGTTCATTCTTATCCATAGAGTGTCCTTTCCGCAGATTTTTCTGCTTTAGCTATACAGGCAGCCGCGTCTGCGAACTGCCTAATTTTAAGTCAACTTCATAATTCCAATCACTGACATTATAGCATATTGGTTACAAAATTGCAACAGGCGGGGTATAAAAAAATCTCAGACCCGACGCGCGGGTTTTGGGCAGATTTACGGATATTTGCGTAATGTCACTTTTGCAAATCGCACGCCATAATGTATTCTTCCTCGTTTTCGTCAATAATTTCAAAGCCGACTTTTTTGTACATTTTTACGGCGTAGTTCGCTTTCTGAACGGCAAGCGAGGCTCTTTTATACCCTCTTCTTCTGAGTTCGCCGAGCATTTCTCTCATCAGCGCCGTGCCTATTCCGAAACTACGATACGGCTTGTACAGCGAAATTGCAAAAGACGGAACGCCGTCTGCGATATGCCCGTAGTCGTTCATGTCGCGCACCCATACCGCGCCGACGACTTTTTCATCGGCTTCGGCAACAAAGCATATATCGTCCTTTTCCCCGCCGAAATCCCTGATATATACCTGCAAATCCGGCTGTTCTATTATAGATCTCGGCGGCAGCGCTGCTCCTTCGGGAATAAAAATCGCCTCATAAATAAAATCGTTCAGAAGATAATATTCATCTTCCCGAATTTTTCTGATACTGTAATTCATTTTTCCTCCGACAATAAATGCGGCTTAATTTTTTGGCTGTTTCAATAAGGGGCTTGCCCCGTTATTTAACGCGGCAAGGGTTGGCAAGGTCAAGCTCTCATTCATCAGGAGATTGTATCTCCTGATGAATGAGAAAATGGAACCCGCCGCCTTAGAGGCGGGGGACATTCTTGCCTAAGTTATAAAAGGCTGCAGATTTCTGTCAAGCTATTCACCTCATAATCTGCTCTTTCATTTTCTCTTGTAATGTTCCAATAACGACCAAAGCCCTGTTTTATCCATATTGTACGCATTCCCAGCATCTTAGCGGGAACAATGTCATTATCTATTCTGTCTCCGATCATAACGGCACGGTATGCCTCGCAGTTACTTCTCTCTAATGCAATTTCAAATATTCTCTTATCGGGCTTTGCAGCACCGGTCTCGGCAGAAGCAATAACCAAATCAATATATTTCAATATTCCGAAATTTTCAAGTCTTTTTTCCGAACCGAGCGATTGATTGGCAATGACGCCTATTTTATATTTCCTGCTTAAATTTTTAAGACATTCTTCCGTATCGTTATATAAAAGCTCTTCTTCATGGCTCCATTCGGGTTTTTCGGCATTTAATAATTTAATGACTTCCAAGTCGCCTTTTTTATTTTGTCTGTAAAAGTATAATGCAGTATCATAAACGTACTCATATGACACATTTGCAGCTTTCGCAACGCTTCTCATTCTTTTTTCATACGCCTTGCTTTCGTCTACCAATGTTGAACCGATATCAAAAAATAACCATTTAATATTTTCAAGCATAAAGCCGTCCCTCCGCATATACCGATTTATCTAATTATATCACGCAATGTCGGAAAAAGCAACATATTACCTATAGTCAGTCCTTTCCTCACACCCGCAGCAAAGCTCTTTAAAATATAAAAAACGGAAAATATGTATAATCCTCCCAAAAACGGTCAACCTATTGTTGCAAGAGAATTTGCTTCAAAACGAAAGGAATGGTCATATTATGAAAAAAGCAAGATTCAGAAACGGTCTGCAGGGCAAGGGCTTCGCCGCAGCTCTTGTTTTAAGCATCGCCGCGGCGGGTCTTTCGACCTATGCCGCATATAACAGCGCAATGGATAAACTATCCGAAACGGAGACGAGCGTTGAGGACGACAACGTTTACCTATTCGAGCAGTCCGAAGAAGTCGGAAAGAACCAGACCGGCATTCCGAAGGAAACCTCTTCCGAGGCGGTTACAGAGCAGCCTGAGGAAGCGGCTCTCGTTTTTTCCAACCCAAAGACTATGCCTGTAACGGGAGAAGTTATTAACCCGTACAGCAACGGCGAGCTTGTAAAAAACGAAACGCTAGGCGTCTGGAAAACTCACGACGGCGCTGACATAGCCGCAGAGCAGGGCGCAGCCGTCGCCGCGTGCATGAAAGGCAAAGTCACCGAGGTGAACAACGACCCGCTCTGGGGAATCTGCGTGGTGATCGACCACGGCGACGGCGTTATCGGGCATTACTGCGGGCTTGCGCAGACAGTAAACGTGAAAGTCGGACAGGAAGTGAAAATGGGCGAAATCATCGGACAGGTAGGCAATACCGCTGAAGTTGAATGCAAGCTCGACTCGCACCTGCATTTCGGCATGACCAAGGACGGCGCGTGGATAGATCCCGTAACGTTTATCGGAGAATAATAATTTCAGCCGCTTTTCGGTGATTGTTCCGAAAAGCGGCTTTTTTTGCAGGATAAGCGCTTCCCAAGGAGGGGCGCGCACGCGCGGCGGGGCGGAATTGCTTCGCAATTCCGCTGCACGAAGCGGGCGAAGCCCGCGAGGGCTTGAGCGGCGCGGCGACAGCCGCGCGGGCGCGCTTTGCGCGCGATTGCACAAGTGCGGAAAACGCGGCGTTTCAGAAAGTGGGGTATATATCGGGTATTGAGAAAGCCGCGGAGTTTGGATTTAATCGAACCTGTCAACCCGCCGTCGCACGGGCATTGAGAGGGAAGAAAGTGCGTTAAAGGCGGGTATGCCGAAAAGCGGGCACTGCGGCTTTCTATCTCCCTGATTTATACCGCACCACGATTAACGCCGCATTCCTCTCCGATAATGCAGATTCCGCTTTTCCGACAACATCCGGCGAAATCGGCGGGGCGGGTACGCGCACCGCAGGCTGCCTTTGGCAGCCTGCGGCAGCAGCGCGGCAAAGCCGCGCTGCTCGTTCGTTCCGCTTTGCGGAACGAACGGCGCGTACCCGCCCCCATGCGGCTTTCGCCGACCTCGCCGAAGCGCAGCCGCCGATTTTTACCGAACTCAACAACCCGCCGTTACACTGACATTGAGTGAAATGCGGCGTTGTTAAAGGCGGAATATTATACAAGCAGCTCCCGCAGACCGTCAAGTATCTTCTTCTCGCGGCGCGAGACCTGAACCTGCGTAAGTCCGAGTTCCTTTCCTGTTTCGCTCTGGGTCCTGCCTTTCCAGTAACGCAGATATATCAGCCGCCTGTCCTCCGCACCAAGCCTGCAAAGGCACTGTTCAAGCGCTATTCGTTCCGTAGCCTTTGCCTGCGGCGCTTCGACGGGCAGGTCGTATTCCGAGCCGTCGTCCTCTCCGCCCGTAAGCGAAAGCGTGGGCTGCGCGGCAGAAATTGCCTCGGTTATCTGCTCGGCGGAAACCGAAAAATATTCCGCAAGTTCCGAGATCGACGGGTCGTGTCCGTTTTTCAGCAGCTCCTCGCGCCTGCGCATGACCTTCAGCGAAAGCTCCTTCAGTCCGCGGCTCACCTTGACCGTGCCGCCGTCGCGGAACAGCCGCTTTATCTCTCCAAGTATGACAGGTACGGCATATGTCGAAAACTTAAGCCCGCGTTCTTCGTCGAAGCCCTTCGCCGCTTTTACAAGTCCCATACAACCTGCAGAGTACAACTCCTCATATTCGATTCCGCGCCCTCGAAAGCGGTTTGCAAGAGAATGCACAAGTCCAAGATTTTCTTCAATAAATTTATCGCTCAGTCTGTTCATTTCGTCCGTTCAGCCTTTTCACCATGGTTACGGTCGTACCCCTGCCGACTGTGCTGCGGACGGAGAGCTTGTCCATAAAGCTCTCCATTACCGCAAAGCCCAGTCCCGCGCGTTCCGTTTCGGGAGATGTCGTAAAAAGCGGCTCCATAGCCTTTTTTACGTCGGGGATACCGACTCCGCTGTCCTTTATTTTTATGTACAGGCTGTCCTTGCCGACAATGCGAAGCTGTATCAAAATGTCGCCTATCCTGTCCGGATATGCATGAACAATACAGTTCGTGACCGCCTCAGAAACGGCTGATTTTATATCGCTTATCTCCTCGATAGTCGGATCAAGCTGCGCGGCAAACGCCGCCACGCACATCCTTGCCAGAGATTCATTCTTTGAATAACCCGCGATCGTCATTTTCATGTAATTCGTTACTTCCATTTTTGTTATCCTTTCCGTACCGCGATAAGCCTGTCAAGACCCGCTATCCGTATCATCTTACGGACGGGCGGCTTTGCGTTCACAACCATTATTCTCCCGTTCCAGCCCGCAATAGTGCGTATACGTCCCAGAATAAGCCCTATCCCCGAGCTGTCCATAAAATCCACGCCGCCGAAATCCATTACCAGAAGCTTTGGCGTTGCCCGCTCCAGCTCCCCGTCAATAAAAAAGCGCATTTCCGCCGCGCTATGGTGATCTATCTCGCCGCTGAGATATGCAAAAAGACACTCACCCTCTGTTTTCAACTGTACCGCCATTTCCGTTCTCCTTTACCGTCGTTTTTCAGGCTGTTTTTCATATTATACCGCTTGTCCCGTGCGAATTATGTCGAAACAAAGGAGCTGCGGCAAATAATTCAAAACTTTCGAACATCAAAAAATCCCCGGAAGCAAAATGCTTCCGGGGACAGCTTAATTATTGTTTTTTAATTATAATTACTTCAGCGCTTTTCCGCAGGAGGAGCAGAACGCTGCGTCGGCAGGCGCTTCCGCACCGCACGCGGGACAGTATTTTACAACGTCAGAGGTCTGGAAATAGCCCTTTTCTTCGTCGGAATCCGAGTTTTCGGCAGGCTTTGCGATAACTGCAGGCATTACCGCCTCAGGCATTTCCGCAGGAGCTTCGGGAACCTCCGCCATTTCGCGCTCAGGCTCGGTCTCAACAGGCGCCGCAGGCTGAACAAAATTATTATTCTGTTCGGGAGCGGGCATATCATAGGTTTCAAGTGAGATTTTCGGGAGTGCGGGCGTTCTGTTCTTATTGATAAGAACAATTATTACCGCCGCAGCCGCGCCGACAACAACCACAATTCCTGCGATTATAAGCGCCGTCATAATAGGATTGCCGGTTCTGTATTCAAATATCATGTCAATGCTCTCAACGCTGCCGCAGGCAACATCCATGAGATCCCAGTAAACCGAACCGTCGATGTCCTCTGTGCCGTTCGTATTTACGATTTCTGCGCCCTCAGGAGGCGTAAGACGGAACCTGAAATTCATCATTCCGCTCATCTGCTGCGCTTTTTCGTCCGGCTCTGAATCCGCCGCCATTTTTATGTTTACCTTTGTAACTCCGCCCTCTTTAACTAGTGTCATTGAAGTATTTTCGCTTGAACTTTCAAACAAATCAGATCCTTCATTAATCTCGCCTGCCGCCGCTTCGTAATAATATCTCATTCCCGAATACGTCTTTGAGTCGATCGTTCTTGTGAGCGGCTCGGATTTCAAGTCAATATTTTCGATTTTCATCTTATCCATAAGACTTTTCGCAGCTTCTTCGGGCGTCATATCCATGGATTCGAGCGTTTCATTTTCCATGGCAAGATCCATATAAACCTTCGCACCGCCGTCGTCACGGAAAATTATTCCCATTTCCATGTCAACACACGAACAGAGCAGCATTGTCATAAGCATAAAGACAGCCGCAGCCGCAAGCCGCTTAAATTTTTTTCCGAATATCATAATATGTACCTTTCCTTTCCGCATTTTGTTGATTTTAAGGGATTTTTTTCACAATTTGTATGTGATGGTTTAACTATAGCATGTTTTCCTGTGTTTGTCAAACTTTTTTAAGGAAAATAAACCTAATTTTGAGAAAATTGCTTGATATTTCCTCTGAAATGTGCTATACTTAACATATACCATTTAAAAATATATAATATAATTCAGCCTGCCGGCATTGTTTTTTCGCCGGAAGCGCTTTCAATAAGGGGCTTGCCCCGTCATTTAACGCGGCAGGGACGGCGAAGCCCACCGCGCATTCAGCGGGAGATTGTATCCCCGCTGAATTAAGTTATTTTTGCGTAAAGGATTATAGGAAAGGCATGGTCAACAAATGGACGAAAACACCAAGGTAGTCAATCACGAATACGACGCGAGCGACATACAGATACTCGAAGGACTTGAAGCTGTAAGAAAGCGCCCCGGTATGTATATCGGTTCAACGGGTCCGAGCGGTCTGCATCATCTCGTTTACGAAATAGTGGATAATGCTATCGACGAGGCTCTCGCGGGATACTGCACAAAAATAGAAGTAAAGATACTTCCGGACGATGTTATAGAAGTAACCGACAACGGGCGCGGCATTCCGACGGGTATACACCCGAAAGAGGGCATTTCTGCGGCGACCGTCGTTTATACCATTCTCCATGCAGGCGGCAAATTCGGCGGCGGCGGATACAAGGTTTCGGGCGGTCTGCACGGCGTCGGTGCGTCGGTTGTAAACGCGCTTTCGGAATGGCTTGAGCTTGAAGTCTTCGACGGACACGAAATACACTACCAGAAATTCTGTCGGGGTCACTATGACGAGCAGATGAAGGTAATAGGAAAGACCGATAAAACCGGTACGCGCGTACGCTTTAAGGCGGACGGAACGATATTCCACGAAACTCATTATGATTATGACACGCTGCTCGACCGTATGCGTGAACAATCGTTCTTAAACGGAGGACTGCTAATAGAGCTTACCGACACGCGCGACGCAGACAATATACGGGGTGAATCGCTGCGCTATGAGGGCGGTATAATAAGTTATGTTGAATGGCTCCAGGATATGCGCGGCGCGGAAAAGCTCCACCCCGACGTAATATATCTCGACGGTGTTATGGATGATATAACTGTTGAAGCGGCTTTCCAGTACAACACCGACTTCAACAGCGAGGCCTTCCGTTCTTTTGCAAACAATATCCACACTATTGACGGCGGTACGCACGAAATGGCGTTCAAGCGTGCTTTAAGCAAGGTAGTGAACGACTTTGTAAAGGCTTATCAGGAGGCCAATGCAAATAACGCCAAAAAAACAAAAAAAGCAAAGAAGGGCGAGGAGGAAAAAAAGGAATTTGTTCCGCTCTCCGGCGAGGCTATACGCGAAGCCATAAACGCGGTCATCTCCGTAAAGCTCCCCGAATGTGAATTCGAGGGGCAGACGAAAGGCAAGCTCGGAAATCCCGAAGTAGGTCCCGTAGTCTACAAAATAGTGACCGAAAAGCTGACTTATTACTTTGAGGAACACCCTGAAACCGCGAATATTATCGTTACAAAGGCAATAAACGCCCAGGCGGCGCGCGACGCGGCGAAAAAGGCTATGGAGGCCAAGCGCAAATCCGTTGCGGACGGGGCGGGACTTCCCGGGAAGCTCGCGGACTGCTATGAAAAGGATACGGCGAGAACCGAAATCTATATCGTCGAGGGCGATTCCGCAGGCGGTTCGGCAAAGCAGGGTAGAAACAGCGCCTTTCAGGCTATTCTCCCGCTCTGGGGAAAAATGCTCAATGTCGAAAAGGCAAGAGTGGACAAGGTATACAACAACGAAAAGCTCGTTCCTGTAGTAAAGGCGCTGGGAACGGGGCTGGGCGAAGAATTTGACATTTCAAAGCTGCGCTACGGCAGAATAATCATCATGGCCGACGCCGATGTCGACGGCGCGCATATACGCACGCTGCTGCTGACATTCTTTTTCCGCTTTATGCGGCCGCTTATCGAGGAGGGACACGTTTATCTCGCGCAGCCCCCGCTCTTCAAGGTAAGCAGGGGAAAGCAGTCGCGGTATGCATTCTCCGACGAGGAGCGCGACGCTTATATTGCCGAGCTTTCGGGCGAAAGCGGCGCAAAGGTCGATGTTCAGCGCTATAAAGGTCTTGGTGAAATGAACCCCGAACAGCTCTGGGAAACGACGATGGATCCCCAGACGCGCACCATGCTCCGTGTGAGCCTTGACGACGCGATGAAGGCGGATCTTATATTCTCAATTCTCATGGGCGACAAGGTTGAACCGAGAAAAGAATTTATCGAAACAAACGCAAGATACGTTCAGAATCTTGATATTTAAGGAAAATATATGAATTTTGAAGATGATAACAAAAAGCAGATAGACAAGCTCGAACGCATGGAGAAAATCTATGCCGACAGCGAAAAGCACGAATCGGCTATGCCGAAAATCGAAGCGGAGGAAGAAGAGGATCTCTGCGCTTTTCCGCGCAAAATCTTTAAATGGGTGCTTATTTTCACATGGGCGGCGTGTATTTTCGCGCTTGTCGCGGGAATGGATTTCTCGGTAGCGCTCTGCGGAATGCTTTTTTCGCTCGGAATTTACTGCGGACTGTGCATAACCAAATTCCTGCAAAAAAAGAAAATCGGCGACGTTGTTGTCGCCGCAGTCGGCTGCGCCGCTTGTATCCTGCTTTCAATACTGCTGCTCGTCAGGGGCTGAAAAGGAAGAATTATGGCAAAATTATTTGATATACGCTTTGACGCGGAAACAAGCGAAATTGAAACGGGCTATAAAGCGTTCCAGAACCGCTATCTGCTCCGCAAAAAGGTGCTTTACACTTTTGTTTACGTCATTATCATCGTGCTGGGCGTTGACCTCATAATAAAAAATCCCGCGGGTATACCAGGATATATTGCTACAGGGCTTGCGCTTGGGATACTGCTGTTCAACTGGATAAAACCGGTAATGGTGCGCAAAAAGATGATGAATACGCTTGACGCACTAGACACTCACGAGGAATATGAGGCGTCCTTTTACGACAACCGCATAGAGGTCGAAACGATAATTGACCCGAACGCAAAAACGGAAACTGTCGCTGTCACCCCGAACGGCGTTTATACCGTTGAAGAGGGGAGTGAAGCGGAAAAGGAACTTCCCGCCGAGCAGCAGCCTGCCGAAATTGAAAAATCGGTATATAAGCTCGCGGAAACGGAGCTTCTTCTCGAAGAAAGAAACGGTCTTTTACTTATCTATATCAACCGCGCAACATTTCAGACAATTCCGCTGCGCTGTCTTTCCGAGGAACAGGCTAAACAGGTGCGCGAATATTTCTCGGAGCGCAGCCTTACCGCATAATATAATGAAAGGATCCCATTTAAATGGAAAATCTTGAAGCACTTGAAAGTATTCATCCGGGCGAAAAGCTGTTCGGCGTTGACCTTGAAAAGGAAATGCGCAAGTCGTTCCTTGAATATTCGATGTCAGTTATCGTTTCCCGCGCGCTTCCCGACGTAAGGGACGGGCTTAAACCCGTTCACCGCCGCATCATATATACAATGAACGACGCGGGAAATACCTCCGACAAGCCGTACCGAAAGAGTGCGTATACCGTCGGAGAAGTTCTCGGTAAATATCACCCGCACGGCGACGCCTCGGTTTACGACGCGATGGTTCGTCTCGCGCAGGATTTTTCTCTGCGCTATCCTATGATAGACGGTCACGGAAACTTCGGTTCTATCGACGGCGACCCGCCTGCCGCTTACCGTTATACGGAAGCAAGACTCTCTAAAATTGCGGGGGAAATGCTTTCGGATATAGGCAAGGACACCGTTGATTTCACCACTAACTATGACGACAAGCTGAAAGAGCCTTGCGTTCTTCCGTCACGCTTCCCGAACCTGCTTGTAAACGGCTCGACGGGTATCGCGGTAGGTATGGCGACAAATATTCCGCCGCATAACCTCGGAGAAATAATCGACGCAATCAACGTACTTATCGATAATCCCGACGCGGGTATCGACGAAATAATGGACTGCGTAAAGGGTCCCGATTTCCCGACGGGCGGTATCATCATGGGATATTCGGGCATACGTTCCGCTTATTATACGGGACGCGGAAAGATAATCCTGCGCGGACGCGCGGAAATTGTGGAAGAAAAAACGCATACCCGAATCGTTATCACCGAAATTCCATACATGGTAAATAAAACGCGCCTGCTTGAAAGTATCGGCGTGCTTATGCGCGATAAGCGCATCGAGGGCATCTCGACGCTGCGCGACGAATCGGACAGAAAGGGCATGAAAATTGTTATTGAGCTTAAACGTGAAGCGAACGCTAACGTTGTGCTCAACAAGCTGTATTCCTACACCCAGCTTCAGGACACTGTAGGGGTCATCATGCTCGCGCTTGTAGACGGACAGCCGAAAATTCTTCCGCTGCGCGATATGCTTGTAAATTACCTAGACTTCCAGCGTGAAGTTATCGAGCGCAGAACGCGCTATGACCTGAAAAAGGCAAAGGACCGCGCACACCTGTTACAGGGCTTTATGCTCGCAATAGACAATATTGACGAGGTTATCGCAATACTGCGTTCGAGCAAGACTGTTCAGGAAGGTAAGGAACGCCTGATGGAGCGCTTTAAGGAAGCTGACCTCTCAAGCCTGTTAAAGCGCGCAATGGACGAGCAGTATCAAGACATTCAGTTTGAACATACGGTAGGACTTTCCGAGCCGCAGGCTGACGCGATAGTTCAGATGCGATTAGGACAGCTGACCGGTCTGGAACGTGAAAAAATCGAGGCTGAGCTTGCCGAGCTTATGGGCAAAATAAGGGAGTACATGGATATTATCGCCGACCGCTCGAAAGCGTACGGGATTATCCGCGAGGAACTCGCGGTTATCCGCAAAAAATACGGAGACGAACGCAGAACAAGCATTGAACAGGTAAGCGGAGAGGTCGATATTGAGGATCTTATTCCTGTCGAGGAAAGCGTTATCACGTTTACGCACCTCGGCTACGCAAAACGTCAGGCTGCGGAGGTGTACAACCTACAAAAACGCGGCGGGCGCGGAGTTTCGGGCATGAAACAGCGTGACGAGGACTTTGTCGAGAATATTTTCATTGCTTCTTCGCACGACAACATTCTCTTTATCACCAACCTCGGAAATATGTTCAAGCTAAAATGCTACGAGATTCCGGAAGGTTCAAAGCAGAGCAGGGGAACGAACATTGTCAACCTGCTCCAGCTTGCGGAAAACGAACACGTTGCCGCAATGATCAAAACGAGTGATTTTTCAGATAATAAATTCTTCATCTGTGTTACGAAACAGGGCATTGTGAAGCGCACTCCTTTGTCAATGTTCAAAAATATCCGCAAAAAGGGTCTGCGCTGCATAACATTCAAGAGCGAGGATGATGAAATTGCGGCGGCGCACCTTTCCGAGGGCGACAGCACCGTAATCCTCGCAACGCACGACGGTATGTCGATACGCTTCAATGAAACCGATGTGCGCAGCATGGGACGTACCGCGGCGGGAGTAAGAGCAATCAAGCTCCGCGAGGGCGACTATGTTGTCGGCGCGGCTAAGGTTTACGACGAAAACATGACTATCCTGACCGTTACCGACCGCGGAATGGGCAGAAGAACGCCTGCGGGCGCATACACAATACGCAGGCGCGGCGGACTTGGTCTGAAGAACTACAAGGTTGACGACGAAAAGGGTTACGTTTGCGGTATCCGCTCGCTCGGCGCTGACGACGACGTTATTCTTATCAGCACCGACGGCGTTATTATACGCATCCGCGCAAATGACCTGCGGTCTATGGCAAGAACAGCGCGCGGCGTACGCGTGATGAGGCTTTCCGAGGACGCGAGAGTTGTTACATTCAGCAGAACAGAGCATGACGACGCCGAGGAGACTGAGGCAGTTGAACAGCTTTCCGAGGAAGATCTCAAGGCTCAGGAGGCTGAGGCTGCCGCCGAAGAAGCGTCCGAAGCAATCGAGTCTGACGACGCACCTGATGATGATGCGGACGAGAGCGACGACGAAGACGAAAACTAATAAAATAAGCAAAGTCCGGGAAGAAATTTCCGGACTTTTTTGTGGAAGCGAGGCGGGAGGTGAAGGCGCGGAGCGCGCGTGGACGAGCGAAGCGAGTACATTAAGCGGACGCGCGACAGCGTGGACGGACGCGCGCGGAGCGCAGCAGCGGGGATTTGCAGAGCGCAGCAGCGCGGCGTCGGCGAAAGTGAGAAAGGTGTCGGGGAGAGAGAAAGCCGAGATGTGCGCCGATAGCATTTTGTTATGATACAATAGAACTGTTACAAAAAAGAAGACAAACGCACTCAAAAATGTTATGATGTTAATAACCACAAAAACACATAACGAAAGAGGCGTTTATATTCATGAATATTATAGCTCT
>Ga0129309_1000886_pt1 | contig 18874 bp, 17 predicted proteins | sample L1105metagenome_FD_94439 | JGI IMG/M metagenome (GOLD analysis project Ga0129309, IMG submission 94439) | Ring-tailed lemur group fecal microbial communities from Wisconsin, USA - L1105 metagenome | ecosystem: Host-associated > Mammals > Digestive system > Large intestine > Fecal | place: USA...
AAATCTCCGTATGTTGAGGAGGTGGTCACATGGCAAATGAACATTCTGTTGCAGAAAGCGGCAAAACGATAGTGTCGATTAACGAAAAATATACGCTGACCATAAAAGAGGCATCAGAGTATTTCAACATCGGTGTGAAAAAGATGCGGCGTCTGGCGGAGGATAACCTGGGCCGGTTTGCGGTTTACAGCGGAAACCGCTATCTCATAATACGCACAAAATTTGAGAAATTTATCGAGGAATCTTCTGCGGTCTGATTTTTCTTTACTTGCCGTGAGTAGTTGACTTTTCAGGGCTTTAGAGTGATATATGTCATGACCTAAAAAGGTCGAAAAACCGGGAAAAGGAGGCCATGACATGAAGGAAACAAACCGGGTGGCAGGCAGCGGAAAGACCGTAATTCCGATTAGTGAAAAGTATATGCTGACTATAAAAGAGGCGTCAGAATATTTCAACATTGGGATCAAAAACATGAGAAAAATGGCGGAGCAGAACACTGGAGCCTATGCCATCTTTTTAGGAAACCGTTATCTGATCGTTCGTAAGAAATTTGAAGAATACATGGATTCATTGACTATGGGAGAGGAGGAAGAAACAGAATGAAGAAACCATCAGCCGAGCAGAAGGATATTCTGAATCAGGAGGAGGCAATTGTATATTTTGGACTCAGTAGGAGAAAGTTCTATAAACTTCTGAAAGAGGGGAAGAACACGCCCTTTATGGCAATGTACGGCAGCCGTAGGCTGATCATCCGTACCGAATTTGAAAAATATCTGGAAAAGCATCCAGAACTAAGGAGGCGGACATAAATGGCAAAAAGACCAGGCAACCGGCGTGATTCCAAGCACAGGGTTCTCCGCCGGGGAGAATCCATCCGTGCAGACGGGAAATACCAGTTTAAATATCATGTGAATGGGAAACCGCACTTTGTGTACAGTTGGCGGCTGGAGTCTACGGATAAACTTCCGTCCGGAAAGAAACCGTGCCTTTCCCTGCGGGAGTTGGAAAAGCAGATCGGTTACGATCTGGACACGCAGATGGACCCCGTTGGCAAGAATATAACGGTGGTAGAATTGGTGGAGCGCTACCTTAGAACCAAAACGGGAGTAAGGGATAGTACCCGCGCAGGCTACAGAACCGTGCAGCGCACATTAGAAAAAGAACCTTTCGGCGGAAAGAAAATATCTCAAGTAAAGGTATCCGATGCAAAGTTGTTTCTGATAAAGCTGCAGAGTGACGGCAAAGGATACAGTTCTATTCATTCAATCAGAGGTGTGTTACGACCTGCCTTCCAGATGGCGGTGGATGACGATGTTCTGCACAAGAACCCGTTTGGTTTTGAACTGGCTACGGTAATTGTCAACTACAGTGTAACAAGAGAGGCCATTACCAAAGAGCAGATGCGGAAGTTCCTGAAATTCATCCATGATGATAATGTTTACTGCAAGTATTATGAGGTGGCTTACATCCTGTTCCATACGGGGATGCGAATTTCGGAATTCTGTGGCCTGACGCTTAAGGATATTGATTTGGAGAACCGAATCATCAATATCGACCATCAGTTGCTCAGAACATCAGAAATGAAGTATGTGATTGAAGCCACAAAGACAAATGCCGGAACGAGGAAGCTGCCCATGACGGAAGATGTGTTTCGGTGCTTTCAGGCAATCATTGAGGATCGAGAAAAACCGAGATTTGAGAAGATGGTGGATGGGCATACGGGATTCCTTTTCACAGATAAGGACGGAATGCCCCTGGTGGCGATGCATTGGGAACACCGCTTTAATCACATGGTCAAGCGGTACAATGACATCTACCGGGTGCAGATTCCAAACATCACTCCCCACGTCTGCCGCCATACCTACTGCAGCAACATGGCGAAGTCAGGAATGAATCCAAAGACGCTCCAATACCTGATGGGGCATTCGGATATCGGCGTGACGCTGAATACCTACACGCATCTTGGATTGGAGGATGCTGCGGATGAATTGAAGCGGATGGAAGAACTGGCGTATGCAAGAAAAGAATTGGAGAAGGTCAAGGGAGAGAATCCGGTTTCGCAGAAAATGTTCCGGGCAATTTAATATAGAAAGAACACATGGCGCTCTGCTTCGGCAGGGCGTTTTTTCTGCATTCCCTACTCCCAAAATTCTGCGGTTTATGGTAGAATATTCGCAGTAGTAAAAGAAAGAATTTTAATATCTGCCATTTTGTAAAGGAAGTTAATAAAATATGGGATATGAATTTAAAGAGGCTGAAAAACCTAGCGATTGGCCTGCAAATGCACGTGAGGATATATTGGATGTTATATGTGATAAAGTTGAAGAATTTAGGAGAGAACCGTCATATAAAACACGAGAAGTATTACTGGCATTGCTATGTGAGCATGATTTAAACCAACATACTGGATATGGATGGGTAAGAGTGACGGAGTATGAAGTTGCTATTATAAATTATTTATATTTAGTGGGATCGATGTATCAGATAAACTCATTAAAGACTTATTTATACAACATAATAACAGAAACAACGAGACTAATAAAGATGACATCTTGGTGCAATCCGGTGTTGGGAATCAAAGACGAAGATTCTGCTCGAATTATGCCGTATGAGCAAGGACTTGAGCTTTCATTAAGGTTATATCATATTGCGTATCAGAAGTATACAATTGAAAAAAATGCTTCATTTGCGGAACAATTAGTTGAGGTTGTAACATCTGTATTAAATCTTAACACAACAGAAGAAGATATATCTTCTCTAGCCTATGCTTATTCGGCGATGTTGCATGATATAAGTAATATGCACGGAAGTAAAAAAGAAAGACTTTGGGAGTTCACACGTGAGGAACTTCGTATATTATTTGGTTTGGAAGCGAAATTGCTCAAAATGAATAATCAGTCACCGGTTGTACGTCCTACAAGGGGTGTTCTGATGATGCAGATTAGTAATTTTATATTAAAATCCAGACACAACTATAATGAAGATTATATTTGTAAATACCTTCCTAAAGAAGTGGCGAAAGCCAGCATAACAAACCATCAAATTTGGATGAAAAAAACAGAATTATTAAATGATGAAAGAGAGCAAAAAGTAATACCGGAGCTTTTTCAAGATACTTCTTGGATAAAATATGATTGGATAAAGAATATTGATTTTACGGCAACGAGAAACTATTATGTGTCTTGTTTTAGTAAAGCAGTGAACAGTAGTGAAATGCAAGATGGGTACGGAGATTGCTTATATGGATATAAAAATGACAGAATTGTGGATTTAATTGCTCCTATTGGAATAGCAAAATTAAAGAAAAAGGATGGAGCAGATAGTGATTTACCAGATACAATAGAACGACCTTATATTTCGCAAGTCATTACTTTCGATGTTATATATGATAAAGAAGAGGCAAAAAAAGAACTAGCTTATTTATTTGAAATTGTCGATATGTTTGAGATGGATGATTTGGATAAACGACAATTTTTGCAGGATATTCTCCAATATTGGATTTTATCTGTGAAGGATTATAAATGGCATGAAGAAAAAGAAAGACGGTATGTACTCTTCCTATATGATGATTATAACTATAAAGAAACTGAACTTGATGATACTTTTCTCAAAATAAAGACCTCTTTGTTTTTAACACCTGATTTTATAATTGGCAAAAACCCGGCCAGATGGGAAATAATGAGACAATTGGCTGCCAAAAGAAAGGCATTGTTTAGTAAGGAGTATTTGTTTTGTAAAGATTGTTTAATGCAGGATCATGATTCGGCAATTATGAAAATGCCTAAAGAATGTCCTGTATGTGGTTCGAAAAATTTAGAAATGGTTTATCATGAAGAGTAGTAAAACACCCCAATTCTTACTACGATTTTACTACGTTTCATGTCCTCAACTTGCCCCGTTTTGCCGCATTTTGCTTATTCTGTGACAAATTTAACAATCTTTAAGCAAAATTATAGTCGGCAAATCGCGGCAAAACAGGGCAGAATACGGCATTTTAGGAGGATTTTTGTTTATGATAAAAGTATTATTCGTTTGCCACGGCACTCTTTGAAAGCTTCTCCCAAAAGTCAGTAAAATCAAGGTCCGGAAGGCATAGGCAGCTGAAAAATAACCCGAAAATAACCCACGGGATTTTGTGTAGGTATTACATGTAAATATAGATGATGTTTGGGACGCAACATGATAGAAAAGCTGTAAGATTTTGAAAAGAGAAATCTTATGGCTTTTTTGCATGTTTAGTATTACAAATACAGTTTTGTATAGATTGAAAAATTCACGTTTTCGTGATACTCTATTCCTATATCTGTTGGCAAAATAATGGAGGGATGACATGGCGGTCAGTTACAAAAAATTATTCCATTTACTGATAGAAAAAAATATGACGAATGCACAGTTGCAGCAGGAGGCTGGCTTCTCCGCAAATATCATCACACGGCTGAAACGTAATGGGTATATTTCCCTCGAAAGCGTAGAGAATATATGCCGTGTTCTGAACTGTGACGTTGACGATATTCTGGAATTTGTACCAGAGGATAACGGAGGAAAAGAGAATGGTTGATACCAAAAAGGAACAGGAACGTGATGAACTGCACCGTGCAATATGGGCGATTGCAGATGAATTGCGTGGAGCAGTTGATGGTTGGGACTTCAAAAATTATGTTCTTGGCACAATGTTCTATCGTTATATTTCCGAAAACCTGTGTAATTACATAAACAGCGGTGAGATTGATGCGGGCAATACGGATTTTGATTTTGCAAAAATGACGGATGAGGATGCAGAAGAAGCAAGAGAAGGACTGGTAGAGGAAAAAGGATTTTTTATCCTTCCGAGTGAACTTTTCTGTAATGTCCGTGCCAATGCTGCGAATGATGAAAACTTAAATGAAACACTGGAGCGTGTGTTCCGACATATCGAGGAATCAGCGAAGGGCAGTGAGGCAGAGAGCGACTTTGCCGGACTGTTCGATGACTATGATGTAAACAGCAATAAACTGGGTTCTACAGTTGCAAAGCGTAATGAAAAACTTGTAAAACTGCTGAATGGCGTAGGCGAAATGAATTTGGGAGATGTGAAAGACCATTCCATTGATGCCTTTGGTGATGCGTATGAGTACCTTATGACTATGTATGCATCGAATGCCGGAAAATCTGGTGGAGAGTTCTTTACTCCGGCAGATGTATCCGAATTACTCACACGTCTTGGAACTGTAGGGAAAACAGAAATCAATAAAGTATATGATCCGGCTTGTGGTTCAGGTTCATTGCTTCTGAAGGCTGAGAAAATTCTTGGCAAGGATGCTATCCGTAATGGCTTTTATGGGCAGGAGATCAATATCACAACCTATAATTTGTGCCGTATTAATATGTTTCTGCATGATGTAGGATTTGATAAATTTGATATAGCCTGTGAAGATACCTTACTTAGTCCGCAACATTGGGATGATGAGCCATTTGAGTTGATTGTGTCTAATCCACCTTATTCCATTAAATGGGCAGGAAATGATAATCCTCTGCTTATTAACGATCCACGATTTGCTCCGGCAGGAGTTCTGGCTCCGAAGAGTAAGGCTGATATGGCATTTATCATGCACAGTTTGTCATGGCTTGCGCCTAATGGAACAGCTGCCATTGTATGCTTTCCGGGAATTATGTATCGTGGTGGTGCAGAACAGAAAATCCGTAAATATCTGGTAGACAACAATTATGTGGATTGCATTATTCAGTTGCCAAGTAATCTGTTCTTCGGTACTTCGATTGCAACCTGTATTATGGTAATGAAAAAGAACAAGACAGACAACAAGACCCTGTTTATTGATGCCACAAGCGAGTGTGTGAAGGTTACTAACAATAATAAGCTGACCCCAGAGAATATTGATCGTATTGTGGATGTGTTTGCCAAGCGTGAAGAAGTGGAGCATTTTGCACATCTGGCAAGCTATGAAGAAGTATCTGGTAATGATTATAATTTGTCTGTATCCACTTATGTTGAAGCCGAAGATACCAGAGAGAAAATTGACATCGTGAAGCTGAATGCAGAAATAAAAGAAATTGTTGCTCGTGAGCAAGTGCTTCGTGATGAGATTGATAAGATCATCGCAGAAATCGAGGTGAACTCATGAGTACAAAAGAATTAAAAGTGTCTTTTAATGCCCCGTTAAATGAACTTGACACGGAAGTGCAGACATATGGATGCAGAGCAAATAACCCAGATATATGTGCTAATAATTCCATTACAAATATTTGTGCTTTTACATCTGAAGATGGTATTTGTAGAAAGCCGTCTCGTGCATGGAAAAAACAATATCATAAATTAAGTGGAGGGCAGAAAAATGAGTAAAATTGATGATTTGATTCAAGAATTCTGTTCTGACGGAGTTGAATATAAACCAATAAAAAAATTGGCAGAAGTTGGAACTGGAAGCAGTAATGGCAATGAAGCACAGGAAGATGGAAAGTATCCATTTTTTATACGTTCACAAACAGTGAAAAGAAAAAACGAATGGGAATATGATGAAGAAGCAATTATTATACCTGGAGAAGGTGGGATTGGAGAAATATACCATTATGTGAATGGCAAATATGCTATTCATCAAAGGGTGTATCGTATACATTTTACTGATAATTCAGTCGATGTTAAGTTCGCTTATCATTATTTTCGCGCCTTTTTTAAGAACTTTATTATGCGTAAGGCTGTAAGTGCGACCGTGAAATCTATAAGAAAGCCTATGATAGAGGAGTTTATGCTCCCTGTACCTCCTCTGGAGGTACAACGTAAAATAGTCCATATTTTGGACTCTTTCACGTTACTTACAGCCGAGCTTACAGCCGAGCTTACAGCTCGGAAAAAACAGTATAGTTTTTACAGAGACACTTTAATACAAAAAGAGTGTAAATCTGAAAAAGTTAAGCTGAATACTGTTTGTGAAATTTATGACGGAACACATCAAACACCAAAATATACTAACGGTGGAATACCATTTGTGAGTGTAGAAAACATTGATGATTTGTATGGAACACAAAAATTCATTTCGACAGAAGCTTATGCGAAATATAAAATTAAACCCCGCATAGGTGATGTTTTTATGACAAGGATTACTGCAGGGATTATTGGAAAATGTACAGTAGTAGAGCGAAATGATGATTTAGCTTATTATGTTTCGCTGGCATTGTTGCGTCCAAATGCAGACATTCTTGATAGCAAATATTTGAAGTATTATTTGGAAAGTGGTTGGGGCAGAAGAGAATTAAGTAAATGGATATTGTGGGATGCAACACCTACAAAAATAAATAAGGATGATATTGGAAGAGTGCTTATTTCTGTTCCACCGCTTGATACGCAAAAAAGGTTGGTACAGGTAATCGAACATTTTGATGTTATTTGTACGGACTTGAATATTGGCTTGCCAGCCGAAATCGAAGCACGCCAGAAGCAATATGAATATTATCGAGATTTGCTCTTGACATTTGCTGAAACGGGCAGCACGCTCATGACAGACAGACAGACAGACAGACAGACAGACAGACAGACAGACAGACAGACAGAGCTGAGCACAATTAAGCTCATTCAATATGTGTTTGGTTATGTTACGCTGCCAATGGGAAGTTTATTTGATTTCCGTAATGGACTGAGCAAGGGAAAGGATTTCTTTGGTTCAGGTATTCCTTTTATCCGATATACGGATGTTTATAATAACAGATTTCTTAAGGGAGAGGATATTACCGCACTGGTTGAATGCACTCCTGCAGAAATTGAAAAGTTGGGAGTTCACCGTGGAGATGTGTTTTTTACCAGAACGTCAGAGACAGCAGAAGATGTTGGTTGGTCATCGGTAATGCTTGATGATATTGGCGATTGTGTATTTAATGGATTTACGATTAAGGCAACTCCAAAAACAAATTATTTGTTGCCGGAATATTGTGCATTTTGCTTTGCTACGGAAGATTTCAGGAAGTATGTTACAAGCCATTGTGCATTTACAACCAGAGCATCCTTAACGGGAAAAACGATTGCAGAATATCAGCTTGTTATTCCGAGTATAGAAAAACAGCAGGAGATTGTAAATGTGTTGAATAAATTTCATAGCCTTTGCAATGACCTGTCCGCAGGACTTCCAGCAGAAATCGAAGCACGTCAGGAGCAATATGAATATTACAGGGATAAGCTGTTATCCTTTAAAGAATTACCAAAGTAAGGAGGCGAGAGTGTGCCGTACTTTAATATTATAGCGGAGACATCGGAGAATACCGTTGTCACAGAATATGAGCCAGTCAAGAAACGTTCTGATAGTTACCAGAGCGAAGCAGAACTGGAACAGGAGTTTATCCGTCTGCTCTGTGAACAGGGATATGAATATCTGCCTATTCACACGGAGAAAGACCTGATTGCCAATCTCCGTAAAAAATTAGAGGAACTGAATAACTATCAGTTTTCAGACACAGAATGGGATGATTTCTTCAAAAATGCCGTTGCTAATCCCAATGAGCATATCGTGGAAAAGACCCGGAAGATACAGGAGGATAATGTACAAGTCTTGACCCGTGATGACGGTTCTTCCAAGAATATTACACTCATAGATAAAAAGAATATCCATAATAACAGGCTGCAGGTCATCAATCAATATGTGGTTGGCACAGAGAATGGTGCGAAGCATGACAATCGCTATGATGTTACAGTATTGGTAAACGGTCTGCCTCTTGTGCATATTGAACTGAAACGCAGAGGTGTTGCCATCCGTGAGGCTTTCAACCAGATTAACCGCTACCAGAGGGATTCCTTCTGGGCAGGATGCGGACTGTATGAGTACATTCAGATTTTTGTCATTTCCAATGGTACAAATACAAAGTATTATTCTAACAGCACCAGACGGAATGCGGAAAAGGAGCATGAGAAACGGGGAGCAAGTAAGACCAAGACCAGTAACAGTTTTGAGTTTACTTGTTTCTGGGCAGATGCCAATAACCGTGTAATTCCTGATCTGATTGATTTTACAAAGACTTTTTTTGCAAAGCATACGATTCTGAATATCCTTACGAAATACTGTATTTTTACATCAGAAGATATGCTGATGGTCATGCGTCCATACCAGATTACGGCTACGGAGCGAATTCTCAATCGTATTGAAATTGCTAATAATTATAAGAAGTACGGCAGTGTTGAGGGTGGTGGTTATATCTGGCATACTACAGGTTCCGGCAAGACGCTGACTTCGTTCAAGACGGCAAGACTGGCATCAAAGTTGCCTTATATTGACAAGGTGCTGTTTGTAGTTGACCGAAAGGATCTGGACTACCAGACCATGAAAGAATATGATCGTTTTGAAAAAGGGGCAGCCAACAGCAACACCTCGACTGCTATATTAAAACGGCAGTTGGAAGATCCGGACGCACACATCATTATAACTACAATCCAGAAACTGGCTACCTTTATAAAAAAGAATCCGGGGCATGAAGTGTATACGAAACATATCGTTATTATTTTCGATGAGTGCCACCGTAGTCAGTTTGGGGATATGCACACTGCGATTGTAAAGAATTTCAAGAAATATCATCTGTTTGGATTTACAGGAACACCGATTTTCTCTGTTAATTCCGGCAGAGCCAAGAATCCAGAGTTCTTTACTACAGGTCAGACTTTTGGAGATCAGCTCCACAGTTATACGATTGTGGATGCTATTAATGATAAAAATGTTCTTCCATTCCGGGTGGATTATATTAAAACGGTGGATGTGGAGGAAGAAATCACAGATGAGATGGTCTGGGACATCAACCGTGAAAAGGTTATGATGGCTCCTGAACGTATTCGAATTGTAACACAGTACATACTGGAACATTTTGACCAGAAGACTTATCGTGGGGATAAAACATATATATATAATACGCTGACTAATATTGCAGAAGTGGCTTCTGCTAAACGGGATGAGGTAGAGGAAATCAAGCAGAAACAGCGTATCAGTGGTTTTAATTCCATTTTTGCAGTATCAAGCGTTCCGATGGCAAAACTGTATTATCAGGAATTTAAGAAGCAGATGGCAGCAGACCCGACCAAGAAGCTTCGAGTTGCAACCATTTTCAGTTATGGTGCAAATGAGGAAGAATCAGATGGTATTCTGGATGAAGAAAATTCAGAGGATACCTCTGCCCTTGATCAGCCATCCAGAGAATTTCTGGAAGAAGCTATTGACGATTATAATAAAATGTTCCATACGAATTACGATACCTCAAGTGATAAATTCCAAAATTACTATAAAGATGTGTCGCTTCGTATGAAAAACAAGGAGCTGGATATTCTGATCGTAGTAAATATGTTCCTTACAGGTTTTGATGCCACAACTATGAATACGTTGTGGGTAGACAAGAATTTGAAAATGCACGGATTGATACAGGCATTTTCCCGTACCAACCGTATTCTGAATTCTATCAAGACCTTTGGAAATGTTGTATGTTTCCGAAATCTGCAAAAGCGTGTGGATAGTGCTATTTCCCTGTTTGGAGACAAGAATGCCGGAGGAATTGTTCTATTGCAGAGCTTTAAGGATTATTATTACGGATATGAATCTGTAGATGGCAAGTCAATGCCAGGATATGTGGATATGGTGGAAGATTTGAACAATAAGTTTCCTCTGTCAGACCCACAGATTGTCAGAGAGCAGAATCAGAAGGATTTTATTGCTTTGTTTGGTGCGATTCTTCGTATGAGAAATCTCCTGCTTTCCTTTGACGAGTTCAAGGGGAATGAGCTGATTTCCGAACGTGATTTACAGGATTATCTTGGTCGTTATCAGGACTTACGTGATGAGTGGAAACGCAAGCGTCAGGAAAGTACGGATATTACAGATGATGTAGTATTTGAGATTGAACTGATCCGGCAAATAGAAATTAACATCGATTATATTCTCATGCTCGTAAAGAAGTACCATGATACCCATTGCGAAGACAAGGAAGTTCTGATTACCATTAATAAGGCGATTGATGCCAGCCCGGAACTGCGTAGCAAGAAACAGCTTATTGAAACTTTTATTGCAGGAATCAACGATGTGGATGATGTCATGAATGAATGGCACGAGTTTGTGGTGGAACAGCGTGACCATGACCTTAATGCGATTATCACAGAAGAAAAGCTAAAACCAGAAGATACACGGAAGTTTATGGAAAATGCGTTCCGTGACGGAGAAATAAAAACAGCCGGAACGGATATAGATAAACTTATGCCACCGATTTCACGATTTGGCGGTGGTGGCAGAGCCAAGAAGAAACAAGGTGTCATTGACAAGCTGAAGTCTTTCTTTGAAAAGTATTTTGGTATCGGTGGTTCGTCTACATTTACTGAGCCAGAGCATAAGAAAGTGAAGTATAGTCTTGATGAGCAGAATACATTGTCTATGGTTGCGGAATCTAAAATGCCATATGGAAATGAATAAAATGTAGGGAGAGTGTGTTTGCAATGAGTAAAGGAGTAATTTACATACTGACTAATCCATCATTCCCTGATTATGTGAAAATAGGATATGCAAAAGATTTAGAAAAGAGAATGAAGCAACTAAATCGAAGTGAAACTATTCCATTTGCATTTCGTGCATATGCTGTATATGAAGTGGAATCAAATCTGACAGATCTTGTTTTGCATGATTTGATTGATAAATTGAATCCAGATTTAAGATCAATAGAAAATTTTGATGGAAAAGAGAGAAAAAGAGAATTTTATGCCATGAGCCCGGAAGATGCCTATGACTTACTAGACAGTATTGCAAAAATCAGTGGAACAGAAGAACGATTGAAGAAAATGGCACCAGAGGGACATGAAATTTTGGATGAGGAAACAGCTGCAGAAGTCGCAAAAGAAAGTAGGCGTGGACCATTCAGATTTAGTAAATATGGCATTCCTCAGAATGCTGAATTGGTTTTTATTAATGATGCATCGGTGGTTGTGAAGGTCATTGACGATAGGCATATTGCTTATAAAGGAGTTACGACATCTTTATCAGCATTAGCACAGCAGTTGTTGGAATATGATTATCAGGTACAGGGAACTGCATATTTTAGCTATCAGGGGGAAAAACTAACAGATCTTAGAGAACGAATGGAAAGCAAGAAATAACACGTTGATTGCAGAAAGTTGGTGGAAAGCTTGGATATAAAACAATTAATCGGTGAAGCAACTGAATATGATAAAAAGCTAACTTTGGAAGCGAAGAAACCAAAGAGTTGGTGTAAAAGCGTAAGTGCTTTTGCAAATACACTTGGTGGAGCATTAATCTTTGGAATAGCCGACAATGATGAAATTGTAGGACTTGAGAATCCGAATAGTGATGCTGAAAAAATAAGTGAAATCATTAAGACAAGGATGGATCCAATTCCAGAATTTCGTCTTCGATTTGAACAGGTCGAAGATGGAAAAGTATTAATTATACTGGATATTTTTAAAGGTGAAGAGACACCGTACTATTATTCGGGTGATGGTGTGCTGGAAGCATATGTCCGTGTTGGAAACGAGAGTGTGAAAGCGACATCAACGGAATTGAAAAGACTGGTATTGCGCGGTAGAAATACATCTTATGATTCACAGATTTCTACGTATAAAGTGGAAGATTTTGCCTTTTCCAAACTCCGGGAAAGATATAAAAAATGGACAGGAAATAGTTTTGATGAGAAGGATCTTGTATCATTTGGTCTGGCGAATGAGCAAGGATATCTAACAAATGCCGGAGCCTTGGTTGCAGATGAAAGCCCTATCCGATGGTCAAGACTGTTTTGTACCCGGTGGAATGGACTAAACAAAAGTGGTGGTACAATAGATGCATTTGACGATGCAGAATATTCTGGAAGTGTATTGTCCTTGATTGATAATGGAGAAGCATTTATTAAGAGAAATGCGAAATTAATGTGGCGCAAGACTGCTAATTCTAGAGAAGAAATGCCGGAATATGTAGAACGTAGTTATCATGAAGCATTGGTTAATGCATTGGCGCATAGAGATTATCTTGTGAATGGCAGTGAAGTGCATATTGATATTTACGATGATCGTATGGAAATTTATTCGCCGGGAGGCATGCCAGACGGTTCCATTATTCAGGACAGAGATCCGCTTACTGTTCCGTCAACGAGAAGAAACCCGGTTTTGGCAGATATATTTAATCGGCTAGGATATATGGAACGTAAAGGTAGTGGATTCGGAAAGATTATCGGTGGCTATGAATTTCAGATTAATTATGATGAAAGTAAAAAGCCGTCTTTTAGATCAGATCGGTACCAGTTTACAGTTGTGATGCCAAATTTGAATTACAATGTCCCTCAGGATGTCCCTCGGAATGTCCCTCGGAATGTCCCTCAGAAAAAAGAGACCAATCCGTTGGAAATCCAAATATTGAATATGATAAAAAAGGACAATAAAATCAGTACAGAAAAAATGGCAATGACGTTAGGAATAAGTTCCAAGACTGTAAAACGTCACATCAAAGATATAGGTATTGTTCGATTTGTTGGTCGTGGTTCCAATGGGCACTGGGAAATAATTGATGATTAGAAATACAATTTAATATCATGCATAGCAAAGCTATAAGATTTCAAAAATGGACTCTTATAGCTATTTTTTTGTGCAAAAATAAAAAATTATTCTCCAACACCCTGTAAAAACACCGTTCTTCTTTTGTATATGTGAGAGACAAAAACAAAAAAATAAAATTTTTTGCATTTGCCCACTGTATTTTACCCTCTGAGCGTTTCGTTATATGAGGGCGTAAAAAAGAAAGTCTGATGCAGTGGCAAAGAAATTGTTTTCATGCTCTCGATTGAATTCAGGCCTGATTCATATGGAACAAGTAAATCAGAACAAAAAAGGAGGAAGATGCGATGAACAAAGTGATTTTAATGGGACGGCTTACAAAAGCTCCGGAGATTAAATATTTGCAGGATGATAACAAAACTGCAATGGCGAGATATACGTTAGCGGTTGACCGAAGATATGGAAAAGACCGGGAAAGGAAAGCAGATTTTATTTCCTGCGTGACGTTCGGAAAGAATGCAGAATTTGCAGAAAGCTATTTGAAAAAAGGAACCAAGATCGTCATCAGCGGAAATATCCGCACGGGGAGTTATACGGACAGCGAAGGAGTGAAAAGATACATCAGCAATGTTGTTGTGGAAGAACATTTTTTTGCTGAAAGCAAGAAAGCATCCGATACAGATTTCAAAGATGAGAAAGATGGATTTATGAGTGTACCGGAAAATGAGGAGCTGCCGTTTGAGTAGACAGATCTCTGAAGCTTAAGCGGAAGAGCGCACTTATATACTTTAGCAAGTATGTGCGTCCTCCGGAAGGGTACTTCTTTCTGGAAGCTATTCCAAAAGAAGTTTTCGGATTGCATCCGGTGAAGGGGGTATCCCTTCCGGCATAGATGCCTAACCCATAAAAAGAAACATGAAAAGAGAAATAACAGGAGGAAGTTGATTATGGCAAAAAAAGAAAATTTTCAGGAATATGTAACACGTACACAAAATGAAATCGCAGGGATTGAATCGAAAATCGAAGCGGAAGAATTGAAAAAACTGCAATTAGAACACAAGATGCAGCGATTGCAGAATGTTACAGAATATAAGGTGAATAAATCGAAAAAAGCGAGAGTGAGTCGCCTGATTACAAGGGGAACTGCGATTGAATGTATTTGCAAAGATGTGGAATTGCTTGATAAAGCAGAGTTCTTTCTTCTGGCAGAAAAGATTTTCTCGGATCCGGTTCTTTGTGATGAGATTGCAAAAATGGTTGTTGGAAGAAGAGATCGTATAGAAGCAGGAGAAGCAGAACTTCAAAGCACCATTGAAAACTTAAAAGAAGCTGGATATTGGAAGTCCAGCAGAAAGGAGTAGGAGATGGCAAGCTATCATTTTCATTTAACACAGGTGAAGAGAAGCAGAGGACAGTCCGTGATTGCTCAGGCTGCATATCGCGCAGGAGAAAAGCTTTACAGTACCTACTATGGAGAATCCAGTGATTTTACAAGAAAACGTGGCGTGGTCATGGCAGAAATTTGTCTGCCGGACCATGCACCCAGGGAATATGCTGACAGGGAAACTTTGTGGAATGCGTTGGAATGGGCAGAGTCCGGAAGAAAAGCACAGCTGGCTCACAGCTTTGATATTACGCTCATGAACGAGTTTTCCATGGAAGAAAACATTGAAATGGCACGAGCATTTGTCCAGGAAGAACTGGTGTCCAGAGGCATGATTGCCGATTTTGCAATTCATGATCCAGTGTGGCCGAAAGGTGCAGAACCTAATCCACATATCCACATCTTAGTTCCGATCCGTCCTCTGAAGGAAGATGGAACCTGGGGGATAAAAGAAAAGAAGATATCGGTGATGGATGAGCAGGGGAATCCGGTTTTGGATAAAAATGGAAAACAGGCATACCGTGCAGTATCCACAACCGGATGGAGTAGCAAGGAGATGCTGATCTATCTGCGAAAAAACTGGGAAAATCGGTGCAATGAAAAGTTTAAAGAAAAAGGATTATCTGTTCGGGTCGATGCACGTTCTTTCAAAGAACGGGGAATTGACCGAATCCCGATGATTCATGAAGGACCACATGTACGCGCAATGGAAGCAAAAGGAATCCGGACTGCATTAGGAAATCTGAACCGGCTGATCAGTCAGTTTAATCAGATAGGTATGGAAATCACAGTGCTGAAATCTTGGATATCAGAAAAAATATATGAACTGAAAAGGCAGATGCATTATGTGCAGAAGCCAACGCTGGCCGGGTATTTGCAGCAATATTATGACGAGAGAAACCGAGTGGCAAGAACCTATCAATATGGAAGTCAGAAAGCAATGAATACAAATCTGAAACAGCTTGCAGAGACGATTGCATTTTTGTCAGATGAAAATATTGATACACCAGAAGAACTGGAACAGCGGATTCAGGAACTGAGCAGCCGAGGGCATGATTTGCAATACGATCTTGATGAGGCGGACAGTTTGATTCAGGAGATGAAGAAGTTGATAAAGGCATGGGATGATTATGAGACATTTCGACCGGTTTATGAAGAGTATAAAAACAAATTTTTCGGCAAGGAAAAATTTAAAAAGGAGCATGCAAAAGAACTGAATCGGTACCACAGAGGGAAAAGAATCGTCATGGGAAACAGGAATGCAGAAGGAAAAGTGCCGGTTTCCAATTGGAAAAAGTATCTGAAAAATGCAACGGAGGAGAAAGAAACTTTAGAAGCGGAGAAAAAGGAAGTTCTGGAAAAGCTTCGGCCATTGCAGAAAGTACAAAGATCCGTTGATCTGGTAATGATGGAGATAGAAGATCAGCCAGATCCAGAGAATTTGCTTGCAGAAGAAAAAACAGCATGCAGAGATCAGATTCAAAAGAAAGATAGAGTAAAGAAAAAATCATATGGAGTGGAATTATAGGAGGAACAGAAAATGCCAAGATATACAGAAGAACAGATAGCAAGAGCAAATGAAACAGATCTGGTTTCTTTTCTGAGGGCCAGAGGGGAAAAACTGAAGAGATCAGGAAAAGAATATCGATGGATGAAGCATGACAGTCTGACAGTCGATCATAATGAGTGGTATCGCTTTAGCGGAAGTAAAGGAGGACATCCCATTGATTTTTTAATGGAATTTTATAATATGTCATTTCCGGAAGCTGTAAAATCATTAATCAATGAATCACCTGGCGAAGATAAACAGGAAGTCAAGAAAATGGAACAGGAGGATGCAGGCAGCCATGAAGGCTGCCCCATCCCCTCAGAAAAAGCGAAATTGCAACTTCCAAAAGTATATGAAAACAATGAAAGAGTAAGGGAGTATCTGACAAAGGAAAGAAAGATCTCTGAAAAGATTATTGACCAGATGTTTGCAGAAGGGAAAATTTACGAAGATGCGGTAAAGCACAACGTGATATTTATTGGTTGCGATCCGAAAGGAACAGTTCGTTATGCAGGCATAAGAGGAACGAAAGAAAAATACCGGGGAGATGCACCGGGATCGGAAAAGGCATATGGATTTAGCCACACGGGTACAGATGATACGTTATTTGTCTTTGAAGCACCGATCGATCTGCTTTCTTTTCTGAGCGCCACAGGAGATGGATGGGAAACCCATCACTACATTTCATTGGGCGGAGTCAGCGAAAAAGCGTTGATGCAGTATCTTGCAGATCATAAAAATATCCGAAAGATTTTTCTTTGCCTGGATAATGATACTGCCGGGAATGCCGCTTGTGAGAAGCTTGCAGAAAAAATCCCTGACGATAAGATGGTGATGCGATTAAGACCAGTAAAGAAAGACTGGAATGAATGTCTGACAGCAGGAATTGATAGAAAAGATATGGCAGAGGAAATCCCTTTGAAGAAGAAACAAGTACAGGAAGAAAATCCAATCCCAGTCATAAAAATGTCAGACGTGGAAGAAAAAGTAGTGCAGTGGTTATGGTATCCATTTATCCCATTTGGAAAAGTAACTCTGATTCAGGGAAATCCGGGAAAAGGAAAAACATGGCTTGCAATGGCACTTTGTGCATATTGTACAGCAGGAAGAGAACTTCCAAATGCTCTTCCAATCGAGCCATTCAATGTCTTTTACCAAACCGCAGAGGACGGTGTCGGAGATACGATCAAGCCAAGACTTGCAAAATGTGGAGCAGATATGACGAGAGTCCGTTTTATCAATGAGGAAGAAAAGCAACTTTCCATGACAGATGAAAGGATTGAAAAGGCAATCAGGCAGAATAATGTAAGGCTGATGATCATGGATCCGATACAGGCCTATCTGGGAGCTAATGTGGATATGAACAGAGCCAATGAGATCCGGCCGTTGTTTCGCAATCTTAGTAATATAGCAGAACGTACAGGATGCGCCATTGTGTTGATTGGTCATTTGAACAAAGCATCAGGAGTGCAGAGCGATTATCGTACACTGGGATCTGTGGATATCGCTGCGGCGGTCAGAAGTATTTTATTTGTAGAAAAAGTTGAGAAAGAGAAAAGCCAGGATATCCGCGTGGTCTATCAGCAAAAGGATTCCTTGGCGAAAAAGGAAAATCCGGTAGCATTTTCTCTGAGCGATGACGGGCTTGTCTGGATGGGAGAATATGACATTTCCATTGATGATCTGCTTGCCGGAAATACCGGAACAAAGAAAGAGACGAAACTGGAAAAAGCCAAAAAGCTTATTCTTGAATTGCTGGGAAAACGGAAAATGATGTGCCTGGAAGAACTGGAAGCAGAGCTGCAGGCATATGAAATTTCGGCAAGAACTGGAAGAGATGCGAGAAAAGATTTAGAGAATCAGTTAATCTATGGATGGTATCAAAGCAGAAAGACAATTTCACTGAAAAAAGATTCTTAAGCAGTTACATTGGCAAAAAAGGCATTGGCAGTGGCAATGCGTATAGAGCCACTTGCCTGCCGCCAATGTCAGAGGAACTTACATAAAAGAAAAATGATGCGAGAGGAGATGAGCAGATGAGTAATTATGAAATACCATACTGGAAGAAATATACATTATCTATTGAAGAAGCAGCGGCATATTTCCGTATTGGAGAAGGAAAGCTTCGCAAGTTAGTGAGCGAAAATCCAAATGCAGAATATCTGTTGTGGAACGGAAACCGCGTGCAGATTAAGAGAGAAAGATTTGAACGATTTGTAGATACACTTAGTGCAATATAAAAAACAAAGAAAAAAAAGAAGGAGGTGTTCGAGGTGGAGGTTACATGATATACTAACAATATCATGTTGCGTCCCCTTGGAGGTAGAATATGATTTCAAAGAGACGTGATGATAAAGGAAGAGTTCTTCAACAGGGAGAATGGCAGGAACCAAGTGGAAGATATCGTTATAAATACACAGATTCACTTGGAAAGCGAAAAATA
>Ga0129309_1000887_pt1 | contig 18864 bp, 19 predicted proteins | sample L1105metagenome_FD_94439 | JGI IMG/M metagenome (GOLD analysis project Ga0129309, IMG submission 94439) | Ring-tailed lemur group fecal microbial communities from Wisconsin, USA - L1105 metagenome | ecosystem: Host-associated > Mammals > Digestive system > Large intestine > Fecal | place: USA...
TCACATGGTCCGGGTCCTCCACCCACTGTCCATCGGGGCCCAGGACGTAATAGGGCTTCTTCTCCACGGATTCGATCTGGCCGCCCACCAGGGCGCCGGAGGCCATCAGCGGAGAGGGCAGATGCTCCAGGCAATTCTCGTACAGCTCCACCGGCACACCCTCCGCCCTTACCACGTAAGTGACCTTGGTCATGGCGGTCTCCACCGTCTCGCCGCCGCCCCGGTGCGCCAGTTTGATGCCGGCAAAGACCAGCACCGCCAGGATCAGGAGCACGGCAATAATATCAACAATGTTGAACTTTCCGATACGCTTTGCTTTTTCTTCCATAATTTCCTCCATAACGGGCGAAAAGCCCGGTCGATTCTCTGTGGACAAGATTCCTGAAACATTGTATAATATTTTCCGCCATTTCACAAGACCATTTTCACAAAGAAGGGCCATCGCGCCAAAAAAGCGCAGGGAGGTTCTCATGAAAGTCATCCATCTCATCAGCGGCGGCGACTCCGGCGGAGCCAAGACCCACGTGCTGAGCCTGCTGCAAAACCTCAACAAAACCATCACCGCCCAGTTGGTTTGCTTCCGGGACGGCCCCTTCGCCGACGAAGCCCGGACCATGGGCATCCCCACCATGATCTGCGGCGGGAACAACATTTTCCGCGTCCGGCGGCAGCTGACGGATTACATCCGCCAAGGGGGCTACGAGCTTATCCACTGCCACGGCTCCCGGGCCAACATGATCGGTGCCCTGCTGCGGAAGACCACCGGACTGCCGGTGGTGACCACCGTCCACAGCGACTACCGGCTGGACTATATGGGACGGCCCTTCAGTCATCTCACCTTCGGCACCATCAACGCCTACGCCCTGCGGCAGCTGGACTACCGCATCGGCGTGTCCGACGCCATGGTGGACCTGCTCATCTCCCGGGGCTTCCCCGCGGACCGTTTTTACGCCATTTACAACGGCATCGACTTCACCCCCGCCCCGCCCCAGGGGGACCGGCTGTCCTACCTGCGGAGCCTGGGGGCTGATGTGGACGCCGACTCCGTGGTGGTGGGCATCGCCGCCCGGCTGAACCCCGTCAAGGACATGTCCACCCTCATCCGGGGTTTTGCCGCCGGCTATGAAAAGTGCCCCCGGCTGCGGCTGGTCATCGCCGGCGACGGCGAGGAACGGGAGAAACTGGGGAACCTGGCCCGGGAGTTGGGCGTGGAAAAGCAGGTGACCTTCGCCGGCTGGATCAGCGGCGGCATGGACCGTTTCTACGCCGCCCTGGACATCAACGCCCTCACTTCCCTGTCAGAGACCTTCCCCTACGCCCTGACGGAGGGCGCCCGCTTGCATCTGGCCACCGTGGCCACCGCCGTGGGCGGCATCCCCTATCTCATCGACTCCAGCGTCAACGGCTTTCTGATCCCCTCTGGGGACTGGCAGGCCCTGGGTGAGCATCTGGCCGTCCTGGGCAACGACGACGCCCTGCGCCGCGACATGGGGGAAAAGCTGTATCAAAAGGCCTCCACCCAGTTTTCCATTCAAAAGACCGTGGACACCCAGCTGCACATCTACCAAGAGATCCTCCGCCGCCACAGCCGCCCCAAAAAGGACCGGGATGGCGTGGTCATCTGCGGCGCCTACGGCCGGGGCAACGCCGGCGACGACGCCATACTGGAGGCCATTCTCCAAGAGATGCGCTCCATCGACCCGGATATGCCGGTGCTGGTGCTGTCCAAGGACCCCAAGTCCACCCGCCTCGCCTACCGGGTCCAGGCGGTACACCGCTCCAATTTCCCCGCCTGGCTGCGGGCCATGCGCCACGCCAAGCTCTATATCAACGGCGGCGGAAGCCTTATCCAGGATGTGACCTCCCGCCGCTCCCTGTGGTTTTACCTCCACAACATCAGCGCCGCCAAAAAGGCCGGCTGCAAGGTGCAGATGTACGGCTGCGGCATCGGCCCCGTCACCCGGGAAAACCACCGCCGCCTGGCCGCCGACGTACTGAATGCCAACGTGGATGTCATCACCCTCCGGGAGCCGGACTCCCGGGAGGAGCTGCGGCTCATGGGCATCACCAAGCCGGAGATCCTGCTGACAGCGGACCCGGCCCTGACCCTGCACCGTGCCGGAGATGACGAGATCGACAGCGTGCTGCTGCGCTCCGGCATCCCGCCTCACGGAAAGTATATCTGCTTTGCCCTGCGGCAGTGGAAGGGCTTTGAGGAAAAAGCCCCTCTGTTCCGCGCTGCCGCCCAATACGCTTACGACACCTACGGCCTGGCGCCGGTGTTCACCGCCGTGGAAAAGCATCTGGACCCGGCGGCCCACCGGCTGGTTGCCAAGGGCCTGGCGGCCCCCCACTATTTCCTGGATGACGCCGGCGGCGCCGGCACCATCATCGGCGCCCTGAGCCGGATGGAAGTGGTGGTGTCCATGCGGCTCCACGCCCTGATTTTCGCCGCCGGGCAGGGCATTCCGCTGGCCGGTGTGGTATACGACCCCAAGGTCTCCTCCTTTTTGAAATATATCGGCCAGGAGCTGTTCGTGGACCTGGATGCTCTGACAGAGGAAAACCTGCGGCACATGATCGACCAGGCGGTGCGACAGTCCCGGGACCCCGAGGGCCAGGCCGCCGCGGTGGCCCGGCTGCGCTCCTTGGAGCAGCAGAATGTGGCGGTGGCCCGCCGCCTGCTGGACGCATAAGGCGGCTATGACACAGGAGATGAGGAAATGCACAATCTCAGTCAGCGGATTCACTTTACTATGGCTTTCATCGGCGGATACCTGGGCGTCCACGCCATCTTGTCCTTCAGCAATCTTCTCGGCAACGCCCAGACCTCCAACCTCATCAGCATGGTCACCAGCCTGCTCTCCGGCGACTGGCAGCAGCTGCTTCAGCGGACCGGCGGTATGCTGCTGTACATGGCGGCTATCGCCCTGACCGTGTATCTGCCGCCCCGGCTGCGCTGCGACCTGCGGCTCATCAGCGTGGCGCTGGACGCGGCGGCCGCCGTGGCCGTGGGCTGTTTCCCCGGGGATATCGCCCCGGTCCTGGGCCTGTATCCGCTGTTTTTCGCCATGGCGTTCCAGTGGAACAGCTTCTCCGGCGCCGATGGCTTTGTCAGTTCCTCCATCTTCTCCACCAACAACCTGCGCCAGTTCACCATGGCGGTGACGGAGGTCTGGGGCAACCACGACCGCTCCCAGCTGCCCAAGGCCGCCTTTTTCGGCAAGACCCTTCTGTCCTTCCACGCCGGTGTGGCCGCGTCCTTCCTGCTGTGGCATGTGTTTGGCTTTCACAGCGCCTGGTTTACCCTGTTTCCCTGCGGATTGGCCTTTTTCCTGGTGTCCGCCGACATCCGGCGGCAGAAAAGTGCGGAAGCGGCCCTGTAACATACCACAAACGCCAAACAGACGGGCCTTTCGGCCCGTCTGTTTCAGGCTGTCGAAAATTTTTTTCGACAGCCTGAGCAAGCTTTTCAGAACTTTTTAAGTTCTGAAAAGCTTAGATTTCAAACGAAAGACACCCCTCCTGGGTTTCTTTCGTAACTATCTTCCTTCCCGCTTCCCAGCAGTTCCCTCTTTTCGACAAACTCAAACAGACGGGCCTTTCGGCCCGTCTGTTTATTCTTCTTCCGCGCGGCCTCCGGCACAGAGGCTCCGCTGGACGGAAATGGTGGCCAGGGTATCTCCCAGCTGGGTCAAAACAGCCGCGGCCAGCTCCAGGTCCTCATCGCCCAGCTGCCCCGCAATGGCCACCGCCAGCGTATTGACAGCCGTGGTCAGTGCCAGCGGATCACAGTCACAGTTTCCCATAGCATCACCATGACCAGCTTATGCGGCAGGCCCTCCGTCAGTTCCTTTTTTGCTTTCCCCCGGAGTCCATGGGAAACACCGTCAGCTTTTCGCCGCCGTCCCACACCGCCAGCAAAACGTCTCCCTCATCCCGGTAGCCCTGCTGCAGCAGCGTCCGCCGGACCCAGGCATCCTCCTTCCCCGCCTGGCGGATGTTCTCCTCCAAAAGCCGCCCATCCATGACGAAGGGCATCTGGACCTTGGACTGCTTCGGATTCAGATTCAGGTCCGCGGGAGTGGCGGGGCGGTCCGCTTCCTTGGGCAGAAAGCTCACCACGCCGTTGTGCTCCAGCACCGCCGACTGGAGCTGGTTCAGGTCAAACCAGCCGCCGATGCGGCAATAGGTGAGAAATTCGTTCAGGTCCAGCCGGGCTTTTTTCAGGTTTTCCCGGTAAATGACCCCATTTTCCAGCAGCACCAGAGGTTTTCCCGTCACCATGCTCCGGACCTTCAGGAATTTATTGGTGAGAATGGAAATGACAAAGGCCGTGACACCGTAGACGATCAGTGCCGTCAGCGGCCGCAAGGGCTCCTCCAGCTCCGTGGCCAGCTCCGCCGCGATGGAGCCGATGGTGATGCCCACCACATAGTCGAACATGGTCATCTGGGATACCTGCTTGGTGCCCATGAGCTTTGCCAGCAAAAACAGCACCGCGATGGACAGCAAAGAGGACAGGGCCGCCAGGCCCACCTGCGCAGCATACTGCATCAAAAAAACCGCCTCCCGGAACAAACGTCTTTCCGACAGTGTGTCCCGGGAGGCGGCGCTTTATTCACTCTTTCAGGCTGCCGTGGATGGGAGGCTCCGCGTGGGGGCCGCCGGCGTGGTGGGCATTGGTGTGGACATTGATGTACTGGGCCTTCAGCTTGGAATACAGGATGGTCTGGCTGGAGTAGAGGCCGTTATAGCCGGAGAGCATATAGCTGATGCCGCAGGCCAGAGCGAAATACAGCAGCCCCCCGTCGCCGAACAGCTCCACCGACAAGAAGATGGAGGCCACCGGGCAGTTGACGGCGCCGCAAAACACGGCCACCAGTCCCAACGCCGCCGCGAAGCCCGCGGGAATGCCCAGCAGGGGGCCCACCACACAGCCGAAGGTGGCTCCCACAAAGAAGGAGGGCACCACCTCGCCGCCCTTGAAGCCGGCGCTCAGCGTGATGGCGGTGAACAGCAGCTTCAGCAAAAAGGCCGCCGGATGGGCTTCTCCCGCCTCCACGGCACGGGTGACCACCTCCATGCCGGCGCCGTTATAATCCGTGGTGCCGCTGAGGTACGTCAGGGCGATGATGGCAAAGCCGCCCGCCACCACCCGCACCCAAGGGTTCGGGATGCGCTTTGCCATCTGGTGCTCGGCAAAGTGGATGGTGTTGCAGAACAGGATGGACACCATGGCGCACAGCGCCGCCAGCACCGCCACCTTCAGCAGCATCACTACCTCCAGCTCCGGCATGGACACCGTGAAGCGGGTGGGCTCCACGCCCATGGCCAGGGACACGCCGTAGGCCGTGAGGGAAGCTGTCAGACAGGGGATGAAGGCGGCGTGGTACATGACGCCGATGCTGATGACCACCATGGCGAAGACCGTGGCCGTCAGGGGCGTGCCGAACAGGGCGGAGAAAAAGGCCGCCATGCCCGCCATGGTGGCGGTACGCAGGTCCCGGTCGTCCAGATGGAACAGCCGGCCCGCGTGATGGCCGATGGTGCCGCCCATTTGCAGCGCGGCGCCCTCCCGGCCGGCGGAGCCGCCGCACAGGTGAGTCAGCACCGTACCCAGGAAAATGGCAGGCAGCAGGAAAATGGACAGTCCCTTACCCAGGTGTACGGCGTCAATGATGTCATTGGTGCCCTGGCCCTCGGTCTTCGTCAGCTTGTAAAAGCCCACGATCACCAGGCCCGCCAGCGGCAGACACCACAAAAGCCAGGGATGGGCTCCCCGCAGGGCCGTGGCCTCATGGACGCCGATGTGGAACGCGGAGCCGATGACACCGCAGGCCGCGCCGATGACCACCGCCACCGCCAGCCACTTGCCCAGGGCCTTGCCGTACAGGAGGACACGGCCGCAAAAGTTCCGAAATGCTTCTCCAATGGGTTTTTCCATGGTATATTACGCCTCCGCTGCCGCCGGGACAGGTACTGCCCTGCCGTCCAGGCGGGTCTCCAGCACCTCCGGTGTTTTCAAATACCGGCTGAACGCCGCGAAAAACCGGGAGTACTCGATGCCCGTGGCGATCCGCTCATCCATCACTACGCCCAGAGGCATACGCTTTTTGCGGCTGCCCTCCGGCGCCATGGGGTCCGGCACAGGCTTGCCCATGCACACGAACACGCTGGTGGTGCCGAATTCATAGCAGTGGTGGAAAATATAATTGGTGTTGATGGAAGCCAGGTTCGTGATGAACAGGCTGGTGTGGAAGGGGCTCAGCTCAATGATCTTCCCCGGCAGCAGGTTGTGCTGGTCCAAATGGTAGGCCAGCCAGAACACGAGCCGCGCAAAGCCCGGTATGGAAAACGCGAGATTGGCAAATTTGTCCGTGTTATTATTGTGGGCGGCCACCAAATTCCGGTCGATATGGTCCTTGATCTTCTGGCTGATGGAAAACACCGTGTCCTCCGGGTCCAGGTAGATCTTCAATGTCGTCTCGTCCGGCGTGCCGTCCGCCCGGGTCTTCAGGATGACGAAGCTGAAGCAAAAGTGATTGCGCTTGTAAATTTTGCGGTTCATAATGAAATAATTCACCTTGGGATTTTCCAAGGCGGCTTTGTAGTAGGCCGCCACCAGGACGCTCATATGGGTGACACTGAGGCCCTCCCGCCGCTTTTGCCGGATGTAGTTGCGCATGATATCCTCATCCACATAGTCGTTGGCCCAGTTCTGGGCGTCATACCGGCGGGGCATGATATAGGGCAGCGCCTGCACGATGGGGCTCAGGCCTTTGACACGGGTTCCGTCCGCTCTCATGGCTCTCTCCTCACTCTTTCCAAAACTGGAGAGCCGATGCTCTCCGCTGGGTTTACACACATGGTCAGTATATAAAAATTTCGTTAAAATTTCAATATTTTTCCGTGTGTTTTTTCACAAGCAGTCAATTTGCATAACCGATTTTTGGATTTTAGACTGCCTATGGTTTGAATTTTCGGTTGATTCTTCCCGTTCCCTGTCGTATACTGAACGGAAAGCGGTATCACAATAAAAGGAGATGTCTGATGATGAAATACGGACGTACTTACAATTTCTCCGCCGGCCCCGCCATGATGCCGGAGGAGGTGCTGGAGGAGATCGCCGCCGAGATGCTGAACTACCGGGGCAGCGGTATGTGCGTCATGGAGATGAGTCACCGCTCCAAGGCGTTCCAGCAGATTCGGGACGAGGCGGAGGCGGACCTCCGGACCCTCATGGGCATCCCGGACAACTACAAGGTCCTGTTCCTTCAGGGCGGCGGCACGCTGGAATTCGCCATGGTGCCCATGAATCTGATGAAAAACGGCGTGGCCTGCTATGTGGAGACCGGCGCCTGGTCCAAAAAGGCCATTGCCGAGGCGAAACGTTACGGCGAGGTGAAAATTGTCGCCTCCTCCGCCGACAAGAACTTCTCCTACATTCCCGACTGCTCTGACCTGGACATCCCGGAAAACGCCGACTACGTCTACATCTGCGAGAACGAGACCATCAACGGCACCACCTACCACACCCTGCCCAACGCCAAGGGCCACGTGTTGGTGGCAGACCAGTCCTCCATGTTCCTCTCCCGCCCCTGTGATGTCAGCCGTTACGGCCTCATCTGGGCCGGCGTTCAGAAAAACGTGGGCCCCGCCGGTATGTCCATCGCCATCATCCGGGAGGACCTGCTGCGGGAGGACCTGCCCGATTTCGTGCCCACCTACCTGCGCTATAAGACCCACGCCGACGCCGACTCCCTGTACAACACCCCCAACTGCTGGGCCATTTACTGCTGCGGCAAGGTATTCAAGTACCTGCTGAAAAACGGCGGTCTTGCGGCCATGGCCGCCCGGAACGAGGAGAAGGCCGCCGTGCTGTACGACTTCCTGGACCAGAGCCGCTTCTTTACCGGCGCCGTCCGGAAGGAGGACCGCTCCCTCATGAATGTGCCCTTCGTCTCCCCCTCCAAGGAGCAGGACGCCGATGTGGTGGCTGCCAGCAAGGCCGCCGGCTTCGACAACCTGAAAGGCCACAAGTCCGTGGGCGGCCTGCGGGCCTCCATTTACAACGCCATGCCCAAGGAGGGTGTGGAGGCCCTGGTGGCATTTTTGAAGGCCTACGAGGCGGAGCACCTGTAAATTTCCAATCACGCAAACAAGCAGCTGTGGGAGTTCCCACAGCTGCTTGTTGTTTATAGGCGTTCCAGGATACGCTTTTTATACGCCAAAAACGCCGGTGTCAGATTGAAGTCCTTCCGCCGTGGCTTCGGCTCCCGGATGACGATCTCGTCGGTGACCCGCCCGGGCTTTCCCGTCAGAAGGTAAATGCGGTCCGACAGCAAAATGGCCTCGTCAATGTCATGGGTGATGAACAGGGTGGACAGGCGGATACGCTCCATCACATCCAGATACCAGTCGTGGATGGCGCTTTTCGTCAGGGTGTCCAGGGCGGAAAAGGGCTCGTCCAGCAGCGCCACGTTCTGGGAGAACAGATACGTCCGCAGCAGCGCCGCCCGCTGGCGCATACCGCCGGAGAGCTGGGCGGGATACTTCCGCTCCGTGCCCTCCAGGCCGAATTCCGGGAACAGCGCCGCCGCTTTGGCCCGGGCCTCCCGCTTCTTCTCCCCCCGCAGCAGCAGGGGCAGGGCCACATTGTCCTGAATGGTGCGGTAGGGCAGCAGCAGGTCCTTTTGCAGCATATAGCTGATGCGGCCGGGCTTGCCCGTCACATCCTCCCCGTCCAAAAACACCTGCCCCCTGTCCGGCTCCACCAGGCCGGAGATGATGTTGAACAGGGTGGTCTTTCCGCCGCCGCTGACGCCCAGCAGGCACACCAGCTCTCCCTGCCGCAGGGTGATGGAGATGTCCTCCAGAACAGGGGCGCCGTCAAAGCACTTGCTGACGCCCCGCACCTCCAGCTTTTCCATCTCAGGCCTCCGGCAGGAAGTCGTTGGTGAAGCCGGCATCGGGGTCAATGTCGCCCTTTTCCAGCAGGTCATGGTCGTTGAGCCAGGTAAAGTAGGCGCTCCACCGCACCGGGTCGATCTCGCCCCAGCGGGAGGCGTCGGCGATGTACTGCTCCGCCAGGTACTGCTGGCTCGCCACCACCAGGTCCTGGCTGTCCTTCAGCTCCGGTGCCGCCGCCATGAGGATGTCCGCGGCCTCCTCGGGATGCTCCGCCGCGAACTGGTAGCCCTTGCTTACCGCCGCCATAAAGGCCTTGGCAGTGTCCGCATCCTCCTCCAGGAAGCTGTCATTGGCAATGATGATCGGGGTGTAATAATCGAAGACCGGATCGATATCCTTCAGCGCAAAGAAATCCGTCTCCAGGCCCGCCACCTGGCAGGCAATGCCCTCCCAGCCGTAGAACACCCAGATGGCGTCCACGGAGCGGCTTTCCAGTCCGGACACGGCGTCCGTCACCGTGGAGGGGATCAGCTCCACTTGGTCAAAATCACCGCCGTCACTCTCCACCACCTGCCGCAGCACCGTCTTTTCCACAGCCTGGTCCCAGGTGGCGTATTTGTGGCCTTCCATGCCCTTGGGGCGGTCCAGGCCCTCGCCCTTCCGGGAGATGATGCCGGCGGTGTTGTGCTGCAATACCGCTGCCACGGCCGTGATGGGCATGGGGGAATCGCCGCCGAGAGCGTCGGCCATCTTGCCCTGGGCGGACACGCCGAACTGGGCCTGGCCGGAGGCCACCATCATCTCGGCGCCGTCCTCGGCAGGCTGGACTACCTTCACGCTGAGGCCCGCCTCCTCAAAGTAGCCGTTGGCAATGGCGGCGTACACACCGGTATGGTTGGTATTGGGGGTCCAGTCCAGGACAAAGGTGAGCTCTTTCAGCTCCGTTCCCCCGCCGCCGGTCTTTTTCGTGCCGCAGGCTGCCAGGCTCAGGGTCAGCGCCGCCGCCAGCACCAGCGCGGCAATCTGTCTTCTTTTCATAGGTTGGGTCCCTTTCTTCCTAAATCAAGATTTTTTATCCAGATGGCGATAGGGCGTGCACAGCCGCTCCGCCAGGTCCACCGCCGCCATCAGCGCCAGGGAGATGGCGGAGATGAGAAAAATGACGGCGAACATTTTATCAAAGGCAAAGGCCTTTTTCACCCGGGTCATATAGACCCCCAGGCCGCCGAAGCCGCCCAGCCACTCAGCGATGACCGCTCCCACCACGGCATAGGCCGCGGCGATCCGCAGTCCCGAAAAAAACTGCGGCACGGCGGAGGGGAGCTTGATGTACCGGAAGATCTTCCACCGTCCGGCCCCCATGGAGCGCAAAAGATCGATGGAGTCCCGGTCCACCGCCCGGAAGCCGTCCAGCACCCCCACAGTCACCGGAAAGCAGGAGGACACCACGATCAAAATGATCTTGGGCGTCATCTCGTAGCCGAACCACAGCACCAGAAGAGGCGCGATGGCCACCGAGGGGATGGTCTGCAAAATCACCAGGATGGGATAGATGGCCCGGTACAAAAAATCAAAGGTATCCATGAGCACCGCCAGGAAAAAGCCAATGACCGTGCCCAGGGCCAGGCCGTAAAAGGCCTCCTGCAGGGTGATGCGGCTGTGCTCCCACAGCTGGGGCGCGTCCGTCCAGAAGGCCCGGACCACGTCCGTGGGCGCCGGCAGCATATAGGCCGGCACAAGGCCGCTGGCGGACACCGCCTGCCAGGCCGCCAGCAGCAGACCGACGGCCAGAATGGCCGGTCCTTTCCGTCCCAGGGCCGCCCGTATGGTCTTCATAAAGCGCATCCCGCCTCCTTTTCGAAAAAATGCCTTCGCCGCTCATTCCGGCGAAGGCATTTCAATCGTTTTGCAACGCATTCGGTATGCTCCCTACGCTGGCATGATCCAGATCAGGTGTAATGGGTCACGGAAAACATCCGCCTCTCAGCCCGTTCCTTCGGGCTCCCCTGTTGTCAGCTTGTTAGTTTATGGCATTTTCCCTGTTTTGTCAAGTCAAAACAGACCCATTATTTCGTCCGAACCAGCTGCGCCACCGTCTCAACAGATGCCCCGCATTCATCAAATTGCGTGAGCACCTTTTGTTCAATGGGAAACTTGTACGCAATCGCCTTTACAAAGCGTTTTTGCGTCTTTTGTTCCTCACGAGGGAACAGTTCAACCTCAGAAATCAGGTATTTCACAAGGTCACGCCGCTCTGCTGCATTCATTCTATCATAGATTATGTCAAAAGACGAGAGGATTCCGATCATAGATTGCACGGACATCTGCTCACTTTCCAAAGTAGCCTTTTTCATCATGCTCTCCTGCAACAGATCCTCCGCCTTATAAATCTGATCATAGAGATCATTCAAGCGGCGCGTCATATCTGCGCGGCGGCGTTCTGCATACTTGTCATCCGGGGCAATGCGATCAATATCCTGTTCCAAGCTGTCACGGCTGCGCTGTAAAGCGGATAGCTGCTTTTTGTAAGCGGTAATATCATTTTCGACCTCAGTCATGTCCACGGCGGTCATTACCTTTTCCTGCAAATCCTTGATAAACTGCGGATTGCGGACAATCTTCCGGGTGTACTCCATCACCTCGTCCTCAACCTGACTGGCTACCACGCCATTTCTGCGGCATACCGAAGTCCCCCGGTGTTTTGTCGCATAGGAGCAGACATAAGATTCTGTACGGCGCTCTGTACCGTCCTGATTTGTCCACTTGGTCATGCCGATGTACATGGGTGCGCCGCATTGCGGACATTTTACGATACCAGACAACAGATGTGCGTTATACTGACCGATGTTGTGATTGCCCTTTTTCCCACGGATGGCTTTGATCTCCTGCACTCGGTCAAAATCCTCTTTAGAAACAAACGCCTCATGGGAAATAACCTCACTCAAAATATACTCGTCCTGTTTCACAAGCCGATACTCATTATCTTTGCCGGGAACTTTCTCTGTGCGTCGTTTGCCCCATGCCACGCGCCCTGTATAAACCGGATTGCTAAGCATTCTCTTGATGTGGTCAGAACTCCACTCGCCATAGCTGGGGCGGATTGCATTCTTTGCCGGTGGGCGAGTATAACCGTTTCGATTGAGATAACCCGAAATTGCTGTGTATCCCATATTGCGGTTTAGGAACATATCAAAGACCAACTGCACGACAGCCTTTTCTTCCGGAACAGTCTCCAATTTTCCTTTACTCTTGTCATCGCCCTTTACCAGACGATACCCATAGGGTGCAAAGCCACCGTTCCAGCCGCCGGATTTTGCTTTTTCCTCGCGCCCCAAAAGGCTCTGTGCAATGATGTTTTCGCGCTCCAACTCAGCTACCGCGCCAAGAATGGTAATCATCATTTTTCCCATAGAGGTCGAGGAATCAAGCCCATCTTCTACGCACATCAGGTGAACGCCGTATTTCATAATGAACTCAAGGGAGTTCAGCACATCCCGCGCGTTTCTGCCAAACCTCGATAATTTGAAAACCAGCACATAGTCCGTATGCACTTTTCCACTCTGAATGTCATCCAGCATCCGCTGGAACTCAGTCCGTCCCTCGATACTCTTGCCACTTTTGCCTTCTTCAACGTAGGTATCAAGAACGGTCATACCCCGACGCTCGGCGCATTCAGCCAGATAGTGTTTCTGCCCGTCCAGACTATACCCCTTTACCTGACGCTCACTGCTGACACGGATATAGATTACACACGATTTGCCCTCTTTCGTATTATACATAGATTTCCTCCTATTGCAGGACCGGGCGGTCATCGACCGCCCGGAATACTCTGCTCAGATTTTCTGATTTTCCTTTTCTGCGGCAGCATATTTAATCAGGATTTGTGCCAGAACATTGATAAAGTTCTGGTAGCAGTCCCTCTGCTCTGCTGTCATCTGAACCACGCTCTCCTTGGGAAAGCGAAGCTCGGTTCCATTGTTTGCAGTGTAGCTCTTGTAGTTTTCGTTTTCTACCATGTAATCACTCCATTTGACGTTATGTTCGTCAGCCGAATGAAGTGCCGCTCTTTCAATGGTAACTCAACAGTTACTATTATATGCTATTTCCAGTCTTGGGTCAATAGCTCCGGAGCGATTCTCCGGTAACTCCTGAATTGACATTTCTGCTTGCTCTCATGTATAATTACTTTGATAATTCCCGGAGGTGAAGTCAATGAGTATGGCTCAGGTTATCCGGGCTGCTATGAAGAAGCAAGGCGTAACTGTCAGTCAGCTTTCAAGGCAGCTTGGCTGCACAACCCAAAATATCAGCGGCAAAATGCGCCGTGACAATTTCAGGGAAAGCGAGTTGCAGGAAATAGCGGCGGCTATCGGCTGTCGGTTTGAGGGTCGTTTTATTTCAGAAGAAACAGGAAAGCCGGTTGAATAATATTCCTGTCTCATGGGTGGGTAAGCTGCTGCAACAGCTTACCCATTCAGCATTTCTGCGGCTTTTTTGATATTAGCGCTGGCATTGCCTTTGCGGAAGTTCTCCCCGTCGAAGCGGATCGGGACGCAGACTTCCAAGATGCGGTCAAAAATGCGGCGGTCATCCAGATCGGCAGCTTGCTTCATAACGGAAAGCGGAATATTGGTCGTGACGATCATGGGCTTGCCGGTCAGCAGCCGCTTGTCAACCACATCGAACACTCGCTCCTTGCCGAAACTGGTGTTGCGCTCTGCCCCCAAATCATCCAGAATGAGGAGGTCGGGGCGCATGAGCGATTTCATGTAGTGGTCACGGTCTGTGCCGAAATTACCCTGCATTCGGTTGACCACATCGGACATTCCCACAAAGAGGACGGACTCCAGACGGTCAATCAGAGCGTTGGCAATACAGCCAGCGGCATAGGACTTTCCTGTCCCGACATCCCCAAACAGCAGCAGGCCGATGCCATCTTGCTTGAAGCTGTCCCAATTTGCGGCGTACTCTTTTGCCTTAACAAGCTGGGGTGTAACGACGGCATGATCAAACCGCCAGCCAGCGGCAGGAATATCGCGGAACGCTTCGGAGCGAAGAGTGGTAATTCGGGTCATGCGTTCAAAATCCCGGCGTTCAGCTTCTTCGCGATCTCGCTTTTCGGCAGCGCACTGACACATGACCGGGTGCTTATGGAAGCCCTGATTTTGTAGATCGGCGGGATAAAACGCTTCTTTTGGAGTGTGACATTTGCCGCAATATTTCAGCCCATCAGAGGGATCGATGTAATCATCAGGTGCGCTGTTCAGCGTTTCGGTCGTATCAATAATAGCGGATAGAATAGGGTTCATATTTTTCATAGACATTCTCCCTCGTTATAATCATCATAGGTGTAGTTCTTAGCGGACTTTCCCCTGTTGTCCTCGTCAAGCCATTTTCGGATTGTTGCGTAGTGATTTGCATAGTGTCTTCCGTTGGATGCCATATATCGCGACAGGCGTTGGATGTACTCATCGTACTGATTGGGAAAACTAGCTTGCAGGGCAGAGATTTCACCATCCGAGAGAAAAACATTTTCAAACTCTCCATAACGGCGGCGTGTTCTCTCTGCTTTTTCTGTCTGGCTTTTATCTTTATATTCCTGTTCAGTATTACTTGTGGGCAATTCCTGCCCCATGCAAGGTGAAGATATCTGCCCATCCATCGGGCAATTATTTCCCTCTGGACGGGAAGAAAACTGCACCCCATCCGGGATTTGCAGGAATATACGGTTTGCTTGATTCCAGCCTTGACGGACGCGGGTTATCAGCCCTGCGTTTTCCAGTTCCCGCAGAGCGGTCTTGACTGTCCTCTCGCTCCGATCAAGATCATTCGCCATCTGCTTGATCGTATAGATTACATAGACATTTCCATTCTCAGACTCCCAACCGTTTTTCTGGGAAAGTATGGTGCGGTTCAAAAGCAGCCCGTATAACAGCTTGGCGTTGATGGAATACTCGCCTGTCAGCATGAAGCGCGGCAAGGGAATAAACGGCGGCAGCGCGGTATTTCGTTTGAAATAGATTTTCCATCACTTCCTCTCTGGTGCGGCAGGATATTGTGCCTATGGCGGCTTGTCCGTCGGACCTCTTGGAAGTGAAACGTCATGCTCAGTTTTTGCGCGTTTGGAGCGATAGTGCGGACACTCTATCAAGACCGTCCGGAAACTCTGCTTGCAGTCGTGGACGCATTTCCGGCAGAGGGCGTTAAAGGTGATGCGGCCACGGTCGTTGAGAAAGAACGACCATTCCAGCTTTCTTGATTTACTCATGCGCGGCATATTGTGACCCTCCTTACATTCATAATTCCTGTTTTTGCGATTCTTTCAAAAGCAACCATATTTCTTCCTGACGTGCTTTCAGCTCGGCAATATCGGCAGCATAGAATCGCCCGGTCTGATTGATACGCCGGCAAACCTGATTGATATTGGCGGTAGCATGGCTGACAGCAGCGGCCAGCTTTTTCTGCTCGGTGTAGTCCACCTTGATGATGTACCCGTCTAACAGCATTTTCCGGGCATACGCACCGAAGTTTCGTGTACTAAGCTGCGCCATCTTCTGATGGATCAGATTCATTTCCTGCTCGTTCAGGCAGATTTCCTTGCGGATGGGCCGCGTGCGGTCTGGCATGATAAAACACTCCTTTCACTTTACAACGGACAGATTTTCTGCGAATGGGGGGGTAACGTAAAAAATTTCTTTTTACTTTTTAACGGACTTTTTTTCTCAAAAACTTGACACCCTCTTAAAAAATATGCGCCCCTGCTTTTGCGAAAGCGGGAGCGCGTTGTATCTGCGGATATGAAATTATGGAGAATAGCAAGCACATCCGGTGTCCGTACATACCGGAAAAATGTGAGTATCGGCCTTGCCTTCAAACTCACATTTTCTGTTTTGGGGAGTCCCCAAGCCCCTCGTATTCTAAAAAGAAAATACTTTTTGAACTTTTGAGAAAGCGACTTGATTTTATTCGCTTATCCGATTATAATATAATATGAATTATTGTAGGCAGAAGCGAGTGAGATAGGAGTGGCCCATCTTCATATCGCCGCTTCCAAATGGATGCAGACTTTTGAGCAGATTCCAATTTTTCTTTCAACCGCTCATTCTCCGCATGAAAGATAATGCCGTTGGTGGCATAGCGTTTCAACGTGTAGCATTCATCTGGTGTCAGCGTGATATTGTTTCCGAATGTGGCTTTCTTTCCCATCGCTTCAACATCCTGCACCGTCAACGCCATGGTCTTTGCCACCTTGGTTTCCTTTTGCAGAGCTTCCAGTTTCTTTTTCTGCTTCTCCGTGGCAGCCTTGGCATCCTCCAAACTCTGTTCTGCCTGTTCCACCTGTTCGGTCACAGTTTCCAAACGCTGCTGTTCAGCCTGCACCTTGAACTGTGTCACCGTCAGATGTTCTTCGGTGCTGCCACGCTCTCCACGCTCCACATCAGTGTAACCAGCAGCACGCATGAAATTAAAAAAGTCATCCTGCAACACGCTGTAGGACGACTTCAAAATCTTTTTTCCTTTTGCGTTAATCATAGGAATGCCGTTCTCGTCAAGCACCGGCTTGGAGTCCCATTTTTTGCTTCGGCTGACCTGCATGATTGTTTCCTTGACGGTGCCGACCAAGGATTTATCCTTGCACCGCTTCGACCACAGAACTTGCTTTTCAACCACTGGGATATAGACTACATGAAGGTGGTAGTGGTACACATCCTCGCCCAAAGCTTCGGACATTGCCCGATTGCGTTCATCTGCGTGCATCACAGCAGAGAGGATATACTGCTCACCACCCACGATCTCCACGGCGGCTTTATAGGCATCTGCATAAAACTGTTTCGCAAATTCGTAGCCGCCGTGATTGTAGAAATAAGCGGAGTTTACATCGAATACCAGCTCGCCATATTTGACGGCATCCGGTTTCAGACCTCTGGTGGAGATCACCTTGTCCTGTTCCAACTGCTCAAACATTTTCACATAATCGTCTGTGGGCGTTTTATAGTGGACGTTCAACGGGGTGCGCTCCGGTACGATGTCCTGATTGCTGTAACTGTCCTTTTCACGCTCATTGTGTTCCTGTATTTTTGCCACATCATCCGGTGTCGGTAAGTCCTGATTCCGGGCTACGGTGCGGTCTATTCCATCATTTCTCGCCATAGATTTTTGTCCTTTCTTTGAGATTTGCAGACGGCGGGGAGCTACGGAGAGGCACTTTTTCAAAGTGTAATAACCCACTATAACACTTTCATCCATACTGGCTGCAAAGTGCCGTGGGCTCTCCGAGGGCTCTCCCGAGGGGGAGTGCGGTCGCTGCGGCGACCTCCGCTGACCAAGGCGAAAATGTCTGCAACTTTTCTCATGGTCAGCCCGTCTGTACGACGCTGTTCTGCGGAACATCCTCTTACAGACGGCAGCAGTGAAAGACGAACCTTTCACTGCCATCCATAGGCCTCACTGCGGTTCGCCTATGGGGACGGGAGATGCGAGGGGCTGTTGCCAGGTCATCACTTCTCCCGTCTTTGCTGCCATACGATGTCGTATCCCAGCACATCGGCAAGCTCCAATACTTCCTTGTATCGGATGCTTTCCCGCTGTAATTTTGCGGACAGGTTGGAAACGCTGTCACTCCAATCGTACTCGTCCGAGAGCAGGTCAACCACCTCCTGCATAGTCATTCCGGCACGGATGATCTGTGCCTTGATTTCGTTGCGTACATTCATACTGAAAATTCCTCCATAATTTTGATTTGTGGCTCGGTGCAATGACGGCTCTCCAAAGCAGAGCAGATGCACCGAATAGTGAAAAATCCGCTTTCTCCAAAATCGTCTTAATTTTGTGGGTGCGATACTCTGTCCATATAGGCATATATCCTGCATTCTGCGGCGGCCAACGGCCGGTGGTGCGTTTAACCAGCGGCCGGTATTTCAAAGGGCTTCCGGCGTCAATGGTAAAGGCTAAGGCCGGTGCTTACGCACCCCATTGACCCCAAAATCCCTTTGAAATCAATGGTTTTCAAGCAGACCTAAGTGTAGGTCTGCTTGACTTACACTGCATTTTGGGGTGGCCGTTCATGCACCGCACAGCGGCCGTTTAGCTCCGCATCAGTGGCCGTTGGTGACCGCCGTATGCAATATCCCACTTTACTGTTCCGTGGGGTTTTGTCTGGAACAGCGAAAACACCCATTGTTCCGTGAACCGGGTGTATGGTTTGGAGAAGCACGATTTTGTGAAATACTTTCGTCCTGCGGTCAAAAACTTTGCTGTTTTCATTACCATTGATTTTCAATGCCCGAAAACGGGTCAGTTCTGATCGCTGATTATTCTCATAAATAGAGAACAACGGGTAAAATGCTGCGTACATACGTACCAAAAGGCACAGCGGGAATCAGTCCTGCCAGTCCTCCGGTACGTACGTACATGGCGAAACGTCGTAAAATCCATTTATATTAGGTCGTGCCACAGCTTCCACGCCCATAAATCCCCATACCCGCCGTCCGGCAGAATTGGTGATGTTGTTGCAATGCTCCAAATTAAATTTCTTCGCATTGGCAACCATGGCATCGCTGAAACTGCGGGATTTCAGAGGGGCAAGGGAGTTTTCCTCGCACCACAGGCGATAGATAGCGTAGAAGTCTTTGGAACTGATGGACGCATCCGCTTTGCGCCGGATGTATCCCTCGGAATCCATGAAGTCAAAAATGTTGTTATTGTCACGCTTGACCGCTTCCCGGTTTTCACGGATGCGGTCACTCTCCGTAAACTTAAAATTGTTAGACACAAGCCGCTGCAAGCCTTCAAATGCCCAGAGGAAAATGCCCTCGGCTTCGGCTTTCATCTTCTCAGCAAGGTCGGGATCGTCGGCTCTGTCCACGGGCTTTTCCTTGGTGGTCAGCACAAGCTGTCTGCGGTAAAAGCCATCGCTGCGGTCATACAGTGCTTGCAGATCGCCGTTGCTGA
>Ga0129309_1000894_pt1 | contig 18721 bp, 17 predicted proteins | sample L1105metagenome_FD_94439 | JGI IMG/M metagenome (GOLD analysis project Ga0129309, IMG submission 94439) | Ring-tailed lemur group fecal microbial communities from Wisconsin, USA - L1105 metagenome | ecosystem: Host-associated > Mammals > Digestive system > Large intestine > Fecal | place: USA...
ATTTCCCCGGCGTCAGCGGAAATACAGATCCCCAGAATTGCAAAGGCTTCCGGGCTGGATGAAGAGAAACTGCGCGAGATTGTAAAAAACAACACAAGCGGTAAACTCTTCGGTATTTTTGGAGAGGAAACGGTGAATGTTTTAAAGGTGAATATCGAGATCGCAAAAAATATGGGAATCCTTTAAAAAGACCGGATTGCTTGGCAAATGCCGGCACCCGACCGTTTTCAAAACCTATTTTATAAAAGGGATTTTTAAGGCACAGGCTTTCTCGAAAAAAGGGACGGCAGCGAGAGCTGCCGTCCCTTTTTTAATCGTTTTCTTTCCTTCCCGTCCCGATCAGGCGGTGTCTCTTTGCCTGCTTTTTGTACGCAATGGTAGAAAGCAGATGGTGGATAAAGAATAAGCCTGTGTAAAAGAGGCACTGTCATTTTGATCATGCAAAGAAAACAGTGTAAATGGATATTTTAAGAAATAAAAAAGATGCCTTCTTTGCTGTTAGCAAGTATTATGAAAAAATGAAATCATGAAATTGCAATGTCTTTTTTAAAATACGATAGAATGATTCACCCTCCACCGAGACAGCAACTTCAACATTTCCATTCCAATTTGGCGAAAATGTCGTTGCACCCATATTGTTTTTTTGGTTCGTTTCAACACGGCCGTTCCCTCTTTGGAAACGGCATATATCCGGGTAAAAAACAGAAACAGCAACCAGAGGATCGTGTAAGGTTAGCTTTTTAGAGCTTTCCAACCATGCGTTTCCAAAATCAAATACAGCATTCATCAGATGATTGTCCGATATCCCAAATGCCCTTGCTTTTTCGGTTTTCACAGTAAGCATATCCGTAACTTCAAGCGGAATTGCTCTGTGAATTGCAATTTTAGATTCAAACACAATTTTTGAAGCCAGTGGGTCAGCCCACGAATTCCAGTTATACCACGGCTCCGGCAAAACCTCTGCGCCAAAGTAGCCATTTATCACATAAAGCCCTTTTAATAAATCCGAAGCATCGGGATATTTTTGAAGCATGGTGGCGATGTTTGTCATATTGCCGATCCCAATTAGTATGATTTCATGCGGATTTTCCTTTATTTTTCGATACATAAAGGCGGGGGCGTCTGCTTTTTCAAAATTACGATGCGGCCAATGCGCTAAAGCACTCGTACCGTCTGGAGCGGGATATACGGGGACAGGTTGTAATGCTGTATCTAAGCCCGCTATGATAGGGATGTCTTTTCCAGCCGCCTGGCATATTGCGTCTGCAATGGCGGCTCTTTTTTCCGATTCTCCACAAACGGTTGTAATGCCGAGCAATTCACACTGCGGCTCTTTTAGTAAATATGCAAGGCAAATTGCATCGTCAATGTCGCCGTCAATATCTGTATCAAGCAAAATTTTTTCCATTTATTAAGTCCTCCTGTATTCTAATTCTAATACAAGAGATTGGTGCAAATTTCCATTTGGCCCCTTCTTTCTTCCAATAAAACAAAAAGTTCATAACGCCTCAATGGCCCCATCCGGGAAATCATGGCTTTTTTAGGATGTTTTTATCCCCAACAGAAAAAACTGAACAGCGGTGCGGTGGCCTTTGATTTTTGCAAAAAATCAAAGCAAGCGATATACGATTAATCCGATGTAAGTTTATGTTACCCCCAAATACCATTTTAGCGCGGGCATAAAACCATAACAAAAAGGAAGAGCCCCGAACGCGACTTGCGTATCGAGGCTCTTGAATGGCAACCCTGCCCACTTTGGATGCTGGTGGCAGGGGGTCAACTTGAAAAAAGTTGGTAGCGACCGGGAAGCCGTCGTGAGCGCGTTTACAAGTGAACAAGCGAGCCGAGCGTGACTTTTTGCGAAAGAGGAGGAGCAGCTTTGTATCGCTTGCTCCGACGTGACATCTCTCTCGGTTTGGAACCACTCCAGACGCGGGCATTTTGGGGAGACATAGGCAAAGACTTGGAGCGCGAAATGGCTCCAGGTCTTTGCCTGTAATACCGAAACACTATGGATATTCCTTTTTATCTATTTGCTCTCCTTTGTTGATACTCGAAACTTTCAATTAGAAACTCAGAGATAACCATTGCACTATTCACAGCCATCTTTGCATGGTGCTTTTGAGGATGTTTAACTGTTGCATGCCTATCTGCAATATTGTTTGATACTCCAGCAAGGCCATTAATTATTGATATAAATCCTCTTAGTATTTCATTGAAGGAATTTCCCGTATTTTTATCATCTGGATACATATTAATTTGTTTTGCAACCCTTTTATACAATAAAAGTAGATTCCCATCATATGATTGCCGGGTCTCGGTTTGAATTTCCTCTATACTGAGAAGTATTTCTTCAACTAAGGTTCTGGCATTTGTTATTGCACCATCATAATCTAATGAATTCATTTTTCTTTTACATTTTGAAATCTGTTGGACGACAAAATTAGAACAGAGTTTATTTTCAATTTCCACTTCTACTACATCAGCAGAAAGTATACACATATCTTTCGCAATATTCATTATTGTAATTCCATCAACAGTCTTAAGAGTGTTTTCTACATATATGCGTTTACTGTTGACAGTACAATTTTTGCTTGAAATTGGGACACCAAAACCTCCTAAATAAGTATTTATTTCATCCCTTGTCATAGTTTCTTGCAACTCACATGCAATCTGAGAAACTATGTATTGCCGTTGTTTGCCTTGCAAGGTCTCTGAATGTTCAATAAGATCTGCTTTTATTCCATCCCAAAAGCAAAAGAATTCTATTGCATTATCATCAATCGGCGTAAAGCTACCAATACTATCAGAGAAAGAACTCAAATTGTTGAGATTGCAGTAGGATTTAATTGCACATATGTGGCCGTTTAACTGAGCATCAATAACACAGGAGCAATCTGCATCTAACATATACGAGTTTGTATGGGATTGCACATACTTCTCAAGCGAGTCAATTTGATCTGCAATTTTTCTAATATCCAAGATATGCCACTTCCTTGCTTGAATATTATACTTCATATTTTTATATAGCGCAATAAGAGCAGCAAAGATTGCTACAATAGCCTCACCACGCTAAAAAGGAGCTGAGGCTATGCCAATCACATATCCAACAGAACTCAAAGTCAAAACCATTCGCCGTTACGAAAAGGGCGAGTCTATCAAGTCATTAAGTCAAGAACTGCACATTTCCCAAAGCACCCTGTATCAATGGAGAAAAGAATACTGCTTGATCAAAACACCCAACCGCACCTACGCACCCAAAGAATTTGACACCATTTCCCGGCGGCTGCAGAAGCTGGAGCATCACATGGAGATCATTCGCCAGACCGGGTATCTGTCCAATGTACCATTGCAGAAAAAGCTTGCTACCCTTGAAGAACTCTATAACCGGGCAGGTAATCTCTTCAGTGTCCACGAGCTATGCGATACTCTTGATGTGGCAAGGGGAACTTTCTACAATCACATCTTTCGAAGAGCTGACCGGAGCAAGTATCAAGAGGAACAGGAGCAGCTCATGCTGAAGGTCAAGCAAGTATTTGATGATAGCGAACAGCGCTTTGGCGCAGAGAAAATTCGTGTCACTCTCGCTAAAAGTGGTATCCGTGTGAGCATGAAGCGTATTTCCGCCATCATGCAGGAGTTGGGACTGTGCAGCGTCCGGACAGACGCAAAAAAGCAATTCAAGCGGAAACAACAATATGCAAAACAAAATTTGCTGAAACGAGAGTTTTCGGCAGACCATCCAAATCAGATATGGGTCAGTGACATTACATACTTCAAGGTCAAAAGCTACTGGGTCTATCTCTGTATTATCCTTGATTTGTATTCCCGCAAGATTGTCGGCTGGCGCGTCTCCCGTCACATGAGTACACATCTTGTTACAGCGACCTTCAAGGCAACCTTTCAGGAACGGGGAAAAACCGCAAAATCTGATCTTTCACAGCGACCGGGGCAGCCAGTATGTTTCAAAAACGCTGGCTGGGATATTTCAACAACACGGTGTGAAGCAATCCTTTTCCGCTACGGCCAGATCACTGGATAATGCTGTGGCTGAGACTTTCTTTGTCACATTCAAACGGGAGGAGGCTTACCAAAAGGACTACACCTCCGAGCAGCACTTTTGCAGAAGCGTGGAAGAGTATATTCGCTTCTACAATGAAGTGTGCCCCCACCAGACGCTGAACTACAAGACACTACAGGCGTTTGAGGATGCGTACAAGCCTGTTTTATCGGAAAGTGGTGTCTAAATAGACACTCGGCGTAAAAATATTAGTTTTGCGTTTTGAGCATTTTGGAAAATCAGCGTCCTAATATGAAAAAGAGGAAAGCCCCATATTGCAAGGCTTCCCGAACATGACAAGTCCCGCTTTCCGATAGAAATGTTCGAAAAGCGGGACTCATTCAGCCCACTTTGGATGCCGGTGGCTCACCTGCAGCCCGAAAAGCCGTTAACAAAAGTATACCATAGTTGGTGATGCCGCGTCAATTCTTACTTCTCGGGTTCCGTATCATCATCTTGTTCAGCGACAACACCTTCAATCATATTGGTCACGACCTGATTGAGTTGGGCGGCATTTTTCGATGTAATAACTGGTGTGCTGGATTGGGAGTCGATCTCGGCTCTGGCATGACCGGCAACAGTTCCGCCTGCTCTGGCTACTTCAAGATTCTCCTGAAATGTTGCCGGCTGCCTCTCTTTTGAAAACTGCGTCGTTGTCGCCTCCGCCAGCATGCTCAGCACCAGCTCCAAGGTGCTCATGTTGTCCCGGAGGTTCTCTTTAGTCAAGCCCTTGAGTTTCTTGTACTGCCGTGTGGTCATGCCGGACCATGCACGGGAGATCTCGTCGGTGAGGATAGCATACTCCACGCCTTTCTGCACACCTCGGGCATCCCACTCATCGGTCAGCTCCTTGCGCACCTGAATCGCTTGCAGTCGCTGGTTGATCCACTCGCGGGTATAGCCTTTGCGCAGATAGGTTTCCAGTGCCCGTTCAATGGTCAATTCCGGGTCGATGGTTTCTTCGATGCGCTCTCGGCCGACCTCCGCCAACCAGAGCTTAAAGGGTTCTGCTTTCGGTGACGGGATGGACTGGATAATGCGGAGGAGCTGCTGGGTATCAGCCACATCGGTTAAGCGCCTTTTTCCATCTTCTGCGGTCAATTTCAACTGCTGACAATTTGTCAGCAGTTGCTCAGCGCCTTCTTCTTTCAAACGCTGCTTGAGCTTTGCCCAGTAGTTGCTGGCACCGCGTTGAGTCGGTTGATCTGTCAACACTGCCACCACATCGACGATGGAGAAATACCATTCTTCTTTTTCCTCGTCCCATGCGGTGCGAATCCGCTTATCCTCAAAAAGCTGGATCTTATCGTTTTGTTCCATGACGCTATACCTCCGTTTCCTCAATAAATCTAAGCAGCCCTTGGCAGCCCTCCAGCACATCCTGCCAAGTTGCCTCGAAATCGTCCGTGTACCACGGGTCGGCAACATCGCCGGGGCGGTCGGTAAAGTCCATCAGCAGGTGCATCTTGTCGGCATGATCCCCGCCACAGATGCGGTGCATATTCTGGAGATTCCGGACATCCATACCAATCAAGAGGTCGTACCGGTCGTAATCCCCATTGGTCAATTGCCGGGCTTTGTACCCACTGCACTGTATCCCATGCTCCGCCAGCTTGCGCCGTGCAGGGGAATAGACCGGATTGCCGATCTCCTCGGTGCTGGTGGCAGCAGAGGCTATCCGGAAGTCCTGCTCCAGCCCCGCTTTCTTCACCAGATCCTTCATCACAAACTCCGCCATGGGACTGCGGCAGATAAAAAGTATTTTTATCATATCTCTCGGTCCCCGTCGTTTCATTTTCACTCTCAGTATAGCATGAAGGAGGCAAATTGTCGAACTGCGAAAGGTGCTCCTGCGCGGAAATCCCATCGACCAGTTGCTTCTTCGTCCACCCATATCTGCGGACAACCCGGATGTACCAGCCCATCTCCTCCAGTGCCAGACCGGATTCCAGAATCACCACATTCTGCGTCCAACCGATTTCCATGGCCTTGTCCAGCAGGGCGGGGCTGTTTTCATAGGTGCGGTAAAACTCCCGCATCCGGCGCAGGCTGCGTGGGGAGAAACCGGACGCATTCGGGTACTTCGCCTGCAGGTATTCTGCCGCGGCTAAGGCGGCGCCCTTCTCGGCTCTGCAGCCGACGATCCTGCCGATCCCGCAGCAGAGCTCCATCTGCGGCAGATCCTGTGCCATGAGGCTGTCCAGCGCGGTATACATGGTGCTGTAGTCGATTTCTTTCCGGACGTTCATTCGGTTCCTCCTTTCCGGCTTTGGAGCCTGTTTGCAAAGTTCCATCCCAAAGAAAAAAGCGGCAAAGCTGCCGCGCTTTTCTCCGTTATGGAAGAATCAGTTTCTCTCCTGATCCAGTTCTTTCTCTATCTCCATGCCGCCATACAGCCGGACACGGATCCTGTCCTCGGACAGTACCGTCACCGTATCCACAAGCTGGCGGATCATGCTCTCGTCCCACTCGGTGATCTCGGCTGTTTTGGTATTGAGCAGTTCCATCGCACGGGAAATCCGTCCGTTTGCCGCTGAATCACTCTGCTGCTGATCCAGCAGGGTTTTCTTCTGTTCCTTCAACCTGGCCGCTTCCTCATTGATCCTTTGGAAGCTTTCCGCATATTCCATAAACCCATCCGGCTTTTCTCTGGACTTTTGGAACACAGCCCGGAACTCCTGCTCCAACTCTTCCAGCCTGCGATTGATGTCTGCCATACTCATTGTGCCGCCGGGCAGGGCCAGCAGCTCCATCCGCATGGCGTCGGTGATCTGCCCGGTCAGCGTCTCCTTCTGGCTCATCACCGAGTTGATGACGGCAAGGATCGCTCTTTGGAGAGGCTTCTCATAGATGGTCGGCGAGTGCTTGCAATATTTTGTCCCGTAGTCCAACCGGCTGGCACAGCGCCACACCGCCGTTTTCCGCCCCCGCTTGCTCCACACGCAGCGGCGGTAGAGGGTGCCGCACTCCCCGCAGACCATTCGCTCGGTGAGGGCATATTTCCCGCTGTAGCAGGCCCGGCCGGTGGAGGTGTACCGCTTGTTGGGGGTGCGCCCGGCGTTCCTTCTGGCGAACTCCGCCTGTACCGCGTTGAATTTGTCCCGGCAGATGATTCCCTCATGGTGGTCTCGGATGAGATACATGGGAAGCTGCCCGGTGTTTTTGATGGATTTTTTGCTGATGCAGTCGCTCACATAGGTTTTCTGTAATAGCACGTCCCCGCAGTAGATCTCGTTTTTCAGGATATTCCGGATGGCCGATTCCGACCAGATTTCCCCGCCGGACGCGGTTGGGATCTTCTCCTGCTCCAGCTCGGCTTTGATCATGCGGATGCTGTGGCCCATGAGGAAGCGGTCGAACATCTGCCGCACCACCTCCGCCTGTTCGGGGATAATACGGGGGTTTCCGTCCTCGCCACGCTCGTAGGCATAGAGCTGCTTGTATCGGAAGGCGACCTTTCCCTCCCGCATAGCCTGCCGCCGGCCCCATTTGATGTTGGCGCTCATCGATTCGCTTTCTGCCTGGGCGAATGCGCCCATCAGGGTCAGCAGCATCTCGCTTTCCGAGTCCATGGTGTTGATATTCTCCTTCTCAAACATTACTGCAATTCCCAGCTCCTTGAGGGCGCGGATGTAGTGAAGGCAGTCCACCGTGTTTCGAGCGAAGCGTGAGATAGACTTGACCAGTATGAGATCGATCTTTTTCTGCTTGCATTTGCGGATCATTTTGAGAAATTCAGGGCGCTTGGCAGCGGAAGTACCAGTGATCCCTTCATCGGCAAAAATGCCTGCCATCGTCCAGTTGGGGTTCTTCATGATCATATCGGTGTAGTAGGTCTGCTGGGCCTCGTAGCTGGTGAGCTGTTCCTCGTCCTTGGTGGATACACGGCAGTAGGCGGCTACCCGCAGCTGGCGCTGGGTTTCTTTCTTTTTGGACATCTCCGGCTGGGCGGGGATGATAATGATGTTTGGACTTGGGGCTGTTGTGGTCATAGCGTTTTGCTCCTTTCCATGATTTGTCCGTTTTTCAGTTTCAATCCTGCCGACCCATCCGGATGGATGAGGACGGCGGACGCGACGCTTTTCAGCAGGTCATGGGGTAGCACCTCACTGCTGAGAGCCTCTCTGATCCGCAGGGTCTCATAGTCCTCTGAGCCGATGGCACTCAGCCGGGCAGCAGCGAGGGCATATGCTGTCATTTTGGCCTTTTCCTCCTCCATCGGCTGACGGTCCATGAGGGCGTCCAGCTCTTGGCGGATCTGCCGTTCTTCCTCTGATTCGGTGGAGACGGAAACTGGTCTTTGTACCTGTTCCGGATCCCTGCACAGCCGGTCGAGGATCACTTGCACCGCCTGCTCCGTCTGCGGGGTGGCTTTCTGTCCGCTGAGCTGCCGAAGCACCTTTTGCAGCTCGGTTGGCTGGGAGTATGTTTGTTTGACGATTCTCTTTGCACAAGCTGCATCGAACAACTTACTGTCGATGACCTGCGGGAATCCCTTTTCGCCTATATACCGCCTGTCGCCCAAAATCCGGGCGACCATGTTCTTGTTCCATCGGGTTTGCGGGTTGTATGCCACCGGCTGGCTGTTCAGCTTCCCGGCAATCTGCAGGAAAGACTCGCCGCAGATGTAGTCCGAGAAAATTTCCCTGACCAGCCCGGCCTCCTGTTCCTGAATGCAGATTTTCCCCATTTGCATGGTGTACCCAAAGGGGAGCTTCCTGCTTGCCGCCATTACCGCACCGTCCTTTCGATTTTCTCCGTCAGCTCCAGCCCGTTCTTGAGGATGAACCGCAGGCTTTCGTTGCTCTCCGCCACGATTTTCTCGATCAGTTCTTCGAATATCTCCCCATCGAACCGGGGCAGGTATTCGGGCGCCGATTCCAATGTTTCCAGCAGCTCCGTTGTTTTGGGGATGCTGTCGTCGTCGGCCGCTGCCAGCAGCCGTTCCTTCTCCTGTTTTGCCGCAGTAAGCTGACGGGCCAGTTCGTTGCTTTGGGAGATAAAAATATCAGGATCCACAAGGCCGCATTGGTTCATGCGGAACAGTGTATGATCCTGATCGGTAAGGTCGCAGATTCTTTTGTTCAGCTCGATGATATCCTCGCTCCAGAGCATCCTGCGCTCCCGAATGGCCCGTAGGTTGGAGAGTAGCTCCTTGAGGATGGGTTCGCCATGCAGCTTCAGCTTGTGGTAGAGCCGCAGGAACGCGGCGTGGATCTCCCGTTCGGGGATTTGGGTGATGGGGCAGTTGTCTTTTCCGTGATTGTGATTCCGGCATTCCCAGTAGGTTATCCCTCGGCAGCTCTTTTTTCGGAACAGGGTACCGCAGGTGCCGCAGTAGATCATCTGGTTAAGAGGGTTTTCCCGCTTAACGCGATGGCGGACCATCTCTTCGCGGACAGCTTTCAGCTCCTGCACCGCCTGAAAGGTTGCCCTGTCGATGATGGGCAGGTGTGTACCTGACGCATAATATTGTTCCCGTTCACCGTTGTTTTTGAACCGCTGCACCGGGAAGGTGTCGGTGGAGTAAGTCTTTTGCCAGAGGGAATCCCCGATGTACTTTTCATTGGAGAGGATGTATGAGATGGCGGTGTACTGCCATCTGTATTCCTCTTTTCCGGACTTGACCGGTATCCCGGCATCATTGAGGCGGTTTGCGATTTCCCTCATGTTCATGCCAGAGAGATAGCTGCTGAAAATTTCCCGTACCACCTCTGCCTGTTCCTCATCTATCTCGATTTTGCGATCCCGGATCACATATCCATAGGGCATGGAGGAGGGCAGGAAGGTCCCGCTTTGCATCCGGTGCTGATAGCTCCACCGCTGGTTTTCGGAGATGCTTTCGCTCTCCTTCTGGGCGATGGCGGCGAACACCGCTGTCATCAGCTCGCCACTCATCTGCGAGGTGTCGATATTCTGCTCCTCAAACCAGACCCCAACCCCGATGGCTTTCAGGGAACGGATGGTTTCCAGGCATTCCTTGGTATTGCGGGCAAAGCGGGAGATGGACTTTACAAGGATCCGGTTGACCCGCCCTCTGCGGCAGTCGGCAAGCAGACGCTGGAACTCCGGACGCCTCCCAGCCGTGGTGCCTGAGATGCCCTCGTCGGCGTAGATATCCGCCATGATCCAGTTGGGGTTTTGTGTGATCAGGTCGGTGTAATAGTGGATCTGCGCTATGAAGGAGCCCAGCTGGTCGCTGGAGTCGGAGCTGACCCGGCAGTAGGCGGCTACCCGCAGCTTTTGGGTTTCTGGCCTTTCAGCCGCCTCAATGACGATGACTTTTCTCTCCTGCAGCGCCAAGCTGCCCTCAGTGTTTTGTCTGCTCACGGTGCTCACCTCCTGTCAGCAACATACAATACCATGTTTTCTATGCAATAGCTATGTCAAAGGGAAGAAAATACCCACCAAAAATCCCCCCTCAAAACGGGGAAGATCATACATACAAAGCGGTGGGTCAAGCTGCCGTTTTCTTCTCTGTAAGAATGATGTCCGCGCCCATCTGCTCGGCGATTCGGGCGGAGATCTTCTTCAGCTCCGTTTTGCTGAAACCGTGCTGCTCCAGTGTGCGGAGCAGATTCAAAATACCGCAGTAGTTAATGTTGATGGTTGTCTGATCCATTGTCGTTCCTCCTTGTCAAGATAAAGGCCGCCGAAGCTGGGGCGTCCCATGTATTTCACAGCCCGACGCTCACGCCCAGAGCCGCATTCACTTCCCGCATCTTCTCCTCATCTACACTGCCCATATATTCATTCAGCCGGGATTTGTCCAAGGTGCGGAGCTGCTCCAGCAGGATGGTGGAATGTTGAGGCAGCCCGCAGGTTGTGGGATCGATCCGCACATGGGTGGGTTGCCTATCCCGCTTGGTATATCCGGTGATGGCTGCCGCGATCACCGTAGGGCTAAAGTGATTGCCGGTATTGTTTTGGATGATCAGGACAGGGCGGCTTCCGCCTTGCTCAGAACCGACAACCGGTGACAGATCGGCGTAATAGATATCGCCGCGATGGATCTGGCGCGCTTTTGTTTGTATATCCATGTTCTCCTCCCGTATTTTATGTAAGCGGGGGCTGTACCTTTTGTTTGGATACTGTCCCCGCTGATTCTGTCATTTATCTTCATCTCTTCATCGCCCGTATTCGACACTACTTCCCCGGGCATAGGCGAATGGTTGAAACAGCGGCTGGCTTCACCGCTTCACGGGACTTTCACCCCTCCCAGGATCTCTGCGAGCTGCCCCCATTGCTTGCGGCTGTGGCTGGGCAGGTGTATCTCTCCTGACGGTGTCTTGGCAAAACAGCCCGCCACAGGCTGCTTTTCGGACAGATGGACCCGCTTGTCACCTTATCTTGGCCGTCATTTACGGCAGCGTTTTTACTGCCGCAGGTGAGTCATCGCGCATCTTCCGGCGTCGCTTGCCCCGGTTTTCGAGGCCCGTCAGGGAACGTATTTCAACATTCGGATATTCTGTTTTCAAGGTTTCGGCGAGAAAATCTTCTTTCTCGCTTGTATAGGGAAAGAAGTACGCAGTTTAACAGCCATCAAAATGAAATTTTCAAAAATTTTTTAAGATCCCTGAGTATCCGCGCCTTTTTCTTGTGTACTGTCTGCTGGGAAATGCCCAACTCCTGCGCGCATTCCTGCTCCGTCTTTCCCTCATAAAACAAGGCCTGCACCAAGCGCCGGTCTGCTTCCGATAAAGCAGAGAGCGCCCGATACAGGGCCTGATTTTCTATTTCTTTGAGAACAATTTGCTCCGGAACATCCTGCGTGTTGATAAACTCCTTGAAGTTTTCATACGCTCCATCCTGGGCGCCAATCATGCCACTCATCTGGATCTCATGCGCAAAGAAGCTCCGGTCACTGTCCTGGATATTCCAGCCTGTCCTGCGGAAGAGGTGATATACCTCCTCATCCACCTCAATTTCTTCATTCCGCTGCGTCATTGTGTTAAATACAGTGAGTATGTACTTTTTAGATCCCATTTGCTTTTCCTCCGTAATTTTAAGATTTTGATGTCGGGTTCAAAATCTCGGAATTACGGGTACTTGGCGATGAAAGCCTGCCAGCCCATGCCGATCCTCCCATTGCCGGGCATGAAAAAAGCCGGAAGCGTTTTATCCGCTTCCGGCCAGTTCCTGCCGCCATATTACGGCAGGAAAAACCGAGGGCCCGAATGCTTCGCGCATCCGGGCCCCGAGTTTGCTTTATTCAATTTAGCGCATACCTGCCACTATACTGAGTATAGCAGAAGCAAAGTCGGCTGGGAGTAGGGATTAGGTCGGTTTTTCATCGGGAAAAAGTCGAGATATTGTGAGCTCCTCCTGAAGCTCCGGGATCGCGTATCCAAACAGGCAGAGTGAAAACAGAAAAAGCGCTTCCTTCTTGCGGTCGTAGAATACGCTGCGCTCTATGTTCAGTTCTTCCAGCAGTTCCTTCTCTGTGCTGTTGAACCGATAGATAAACTGCTTGGTCAGGATCTCATAATATAGCTCCCCCCGGTCGGGATATCGCTTGAGCCGGAGCAGAGCCCTGTCGATCACATCCACCAGCATTCTGCTTTGGACCACGCAGCAAACCTTTTCCTCAAATGCCTGCAGCTGTGTATCCGGGGCAAAATTCTCCAAATAGCACAGGCCAGCTTCCATATCCCGGTTGCCCATCTCCCGCGCGTATTCATGAAGCTCCTCCGTCCGTTCATTGAGGACCCACACAACATCCCGGTAGATCTTCAAAATCAGCTTGCTTCTATGAAAAACAGCGCTGCTGTCCATCCCCATGGCGGACATCTGGCTGCGGCATTTTCGGAGTGCGGCGCTTTCCTTTCTCATGGTGTTCCTCCTCTCTGTGTTCGCAATATTGCGAACATTTTTGGCAGACGGTATAGATTTCTGTTTTGCAGGGAGGGCTCTGCCGGGTTCTCCCTGTATCTCTCAAAGCAAATGACGGGATTCCAGACGGATGCGCATGGCCTGCCTGGACACCTCAAAGGTATCCGCCATTTTTGCGACGATCTGTTCATCGGAATGTCCGGGACGGATACGGTAAAAGCATTTTTTGATCTGCGGCATCGGCATGAGCAGGGCGGTGGCCAATGCATCGGCCTGCCTCTCGATCAGGCCGATGCTCTCGTCGCTGGAAGACTTCCCGTCATAAGCGGCTACATCGCCTGTACCGGAATAGAGCTTTTTGTGCAGCACCCAATGCCCCAGCTCATGCCCGCAGGTGAAGCGGAGCCTGCCGAGCCGGTTTGGTTCACAAAGCCGTTCGTCAATTAAAACCGTACCGGCCTTGACCGCGATCAGCTTGTACTGCCGCTGTTCCCAGTCGTACAGAATGGCAGCCCCGTCGTCAAAAATCGTTTCACCAAGAACGCACCCATTTTTGCGAAGCACATGGTACTCCAGAATGAGGTCAAACTTGGTTTCCATGATCGTTTCAATCGGGATCGGGCGCGGTTCCCCATCCAAGAGGGTCCGGTCATATTCCAGAAGGATTTTTCTCCCAATCGCCTCGATTGCTTCCAATCGAATCAACGGAAAAGACAAAACGCCCCCTCCTTAATGCTGACGCTTTTTCAGAATTTCCATAAATGCCTGCCATTCCTCGTCGGTGGCGTCCACCTCTTTTGCCACCCGCAATGCAGCGCGGACCACGTCGTGCTCCATGATGTACTCCGGCAGGTCGGCGGACACGGTTTTCCGGGACTTGGCGGCCAGATCCAGCAGCAGCTCATATTCCTGCTTGTCCAGCTCCAGAAAACGGGATACCCGTTCCACAAAATCCCCTTCCGGCGCCGGACGGCGGCCCTGTTCAATGTCGCTTAGATATCCGTAAGCGATATGGAGAGATTTGGCCGCTTCCCGCAGGTTTACCTTCCGTTCTTTTCTTCTGGTACTGATAAAGGCTCCGAAAGTCATCTTTTCTCAGTCTCCTGTCCAAAGGGAGTTCGCTGTCATGCGAACTGTTGTATTTATTATATACTAGAACATTCGTTCTCAGCAAGAGCAAAAAAGAAAGATGGGGTGAGGTGTTAAAAAACCATAACACCTTGCCCCATATCATCACAGAAAAAGCTGGGCGATCCGGCGCATCTCCTCCACGCATTCCTGCGGGGACAGGATCTTGATTTTCCCCATGAACTGAAACACCCAGCCGAAAAAGCTCCCGCTGAGATCCGCCTCGATTTCCGCCACAAAATGCTCTGCATCATAGATTCGGGTCGGGACATCCTCTCCGTACCGGTCGATGATCACCCGCATCAGGTCGTTTTCACACAGAAGCTCCAGACGGACAAGCCGCCCCGTTGCGAACATATCCACGATTTTGTTGGTGTATGCTGCGACGTCAAATTCTTCCGGCGGCACAAATCCGGTTTCCAGCGCTTTCGCGCCTGCCATACGGTCCACCCGGAAGTGGGCGATCCTTTGATGCTTATGGGAATACCCGATCAGATAGTAATGGTCGTTCTTCCATTCCAGTGCGTAGGGGTCCAGTATGTACCGATACCCGTCATGCTTTAGGATCTTTTGTTTCTCCCGCGTGTACTCATAATACTGGAATTGGAGCTGCCGGTTTTCCAAAATAGCGGTTTGGATACCGTCAATGATGTAGTATATTTTCTCGTTGTGCGGCTTGACCCGGCTGGTCAAGGCAGCCAATCTGCAGAGCTGGTCTGCCTGATATGTGCTGGCCAGGCGGCACAGCTTCCGGATCAGCTCCTCTGTTTTTCGGGGGGAGATCACCTTGGAGGAAGCTGCCGCGTCAACCAGCATCTTCAGCTCTGGAAATTCAAAGGTGCGATTTCCGATGAAATACTGGTTCTGGGTGCTTTTTGTCACGACGATATCGAATCCGGCGCCGGTTAAAGCGTTCAAATCCCCATAAACTGTTTGCCGGACGGTCTGGATGCCTTTTTCTTTCAGATAGGCGATGATATCCGATACGGTGGCGGGATGGTTTTCATCGGTTTTAAGTAAAAGGAAGCGAAGCAGCTCAATGATGCGGATATTGGTTTGTCCCTGCATAGTGACCTCCTGAAATATGTATGGGGCTGAATCTCACGATCCAGCCCCATATTTTGGGGTATTGTTATCCAATATTATACGCAGCAAGGAAAAATATGTCAATCTCCTTTCTTCTGTCGGTTTCTTTTCTCCGGCACCCAGTTCCCGTGTGAGGTCCCCAGCATTTGATACAATATTCTCATATCACAGGAGGTTGTACCACATGAAAAACACAAGGACCATCACACAGGAAATCATCAATATGTATCTTCAGAGCCTATGCTAACAGAAACGGGCTGACCAGACCATCAGCGGCACCGGCATCCGAGTGAGCGAACTGCGGTTCATCACAGCGGAGGCGGTGCGTACCGGCCGGGTTCAGGTCTACTACAAGTGCAAGTGCCGCGCCGCCTTTCTGCCGGAGGCCCTGCGGCAGAAGCTCCAAAGCTACCTGAAGGTGCAAAAAAAGAACGGCAGAGCCGGTGTTTGTCACCAAAACAGGCAGGCCCCTGGACCGTTAACATCTGGCGGGAGATGAAAAAGCTGTGCCAATCCGCCGGGGTAGCGCCGGGGGGCTTTCCCCACAACCTGCGCCACCTGTTTGCTTGGACTATTATTCCTTGGAAAAGGACCTGTCCCGGCTGGCGGATATTTTAGGCCATTCCAGCGTCAGCACCACACACATTTACACCGTGGAAAGCGGCACGGTCCACGCCCGGCAGCAACTGGCGCGCATGGGGCTCATCACAACACAAGGTCAATTATGTTGTTGGGAAATAGGAGTCCGACATCTCTATGGGGCAAAATTCCGTCAAATCAACAGCCGCCACCCCCGAGAAATAGAAAAACAGGCACAAAAAACCAAGTCGGTGGAAGGTCATTTTTCCCCGGCTTCATTTTCATGGGCATCTTTGGGCCGACACCCATAAATCCCGGCACATTCCAAATTCAAATACAAGGTCTAATATACGGTTCTTATAAGACTCTTGGCACATTCCTGTCTTTCCATAGTGTCGTTTGAGTGCAAAATTCCCATTATATTCGTACTCTGTAGTTTTGAGAAGTTCACGTAAAATACGTATGGCTGGCCTTTTTAATGCCTTTGAAAAATAAAATACCTATTTCACAATAGAAAGGTGAAGGAGTTTTTGTGCCAATACAGGGATAAAAGCATATAGTGGAATTCCCATTGGTATCAGTTTATATAGAAATCAACTTTGAATTCTTACTTAAAGATTCTTTATATTTTAGATTCCCACGAACATTAAAAACGGAAGCATATAATTCCCAATTATATTTTTAAACTCTTTTTCCTTCTTGCTGGCGTGTTCCAATACCTGGATTCATGATCAACTCATCCTTCTTTTAGCAATAAAAGGTGGAATAGAATAAAATAAATTTTAAAATTGCCAAAAGATTTATGAAAAACTATCTTAGCGTTTGCAATGACGATGACCTTTGAAATTACAGGGTATAGAGATGTTTTAGTATATACTATATTGATTTATTAGAACGTTATGTTTGTATTTTCAATTATAATAAAATCAAAACTATAACGCTTAAATAATTTGTCAAAATGTAGGACAATCCTTTTGTAACTCCTACACTTGACATTTGCGAAAGGATATGATATTATATTTTTATAAGTAAAGAGAGGTGTAAAGATGAGAAAGTAATTTGCTTTTGATTACATGAAGTTTATTGACAGTAGAGTGGTTATATTCATACTGTTTTATCATGTTGCCAAAAGTGGATTATGTTCTCATAACCTTTTTTTGTATATACAGAATTTTATTGTAAGCAATAACTGTGATTTCATCTCTCCGATTATGAGGTTATAAGTATGTAACGGGAACTGTTTGGCAACAAACGGTTCCCATTTTTGATTCATTCACGGAACCATAAAAGGAGAAATGTATATGTCACAAATCAAAGTAAATAACCTTACATTTTATTATGAAGAAAGCTATGACAACATATTTGAAAATGTTACATTTTCAATTGATACGGACTGGAAACTGGGATTCATAGGACGCAATGGCAAAGGGAAGACAACATTTTTAGAACTGTTATTAGGACGATACTCATATAAAGGGTCTATAGACGCAAGTGTAAAATTTGAGTATTTTCCTTATCAAATTACCGAACAGCAAATGCAATTATCAGCAGCTGATTTTGTTGAGGAAATTAAGGCGGGATGTGAAACATGGCGTGTCATATGTGAACTATCCCAGTTAGGAGAAAGTGCAGAGATTCTTTACAGAACCTATAATACACTAAGCTTCGGAGAACGCACAAAAATTTTGTTAGCCGTTTTATTTTCTGGTGAAAACGACTTTCTATTGATAGATGAACCAACAAGTCATCTTGATTATGTCGCCAGAGAAAGCGTAAAAATGTATTTGGCTTCCAAGAAAGGGTTTGTTCTGGTATCACATGATCGAGATTTGCTTGATTCTTGCATTGACCATGTTCTGGTGTTAAACCGGAAGACTATTGAAGTGCAGAGTGGTAATTTTTCAAGCTGGTGGGAAAATAAACAGCGTAAAGACCAATTTGCCATTGCCGAGGATGAAAAACATCGGAAGGAAATTAAAAAACTAAAGCAAGCAGCAAGGCGTACCTCGGAGTGGGCAGACAAAAGTGAACGTACTAAGATCGGGTTTGATCCCATAAAAGAGCATGATAGATCCGTGGATACGAGATCATTTATCGGAGCAAAAACGAAAAAGATGCAAAGCAGAGTAAAACAGATTGAAAAAAGAATAGGTCGTGAAATAGAAGAAAAAGCAGATCTTTTGCAAGATTTAGAAAGTACTAAGGATCTAAAGCTTACGCAGCTTATTCATCATAAAAATACGCTTGTAAATATTACAGACTACACTCTGCAATACACCGGTGCAATCGTACCTGTTTTTACTGACCTGACTTTGTCCATAAAAAGAGGAGAGAGGATTGCCCTGCATGGGGAAAATGGGTGCGGCAAGTCTACAATTATTAAGAGTATTTTACAAAAATCAGGGTTTGGTGACGTCGGCACCGCCTTTTTAGAAGAGGGGATTTGTGAAGTAGCTTCAGGACTTGCGATCTCCTATGTCAATCAGGATACAGCAGATCTAAGGGGCGGCATTTCAGAATTTTGTGAGGAGCATCATTTGGATAAGAGTATGTTCTGTACAATACTCAGGCATCTTGATTTTGAGCGGAACCAGTTTTCTAAGAATATGGAAAATTATTCAGAAGGGCAGAAAAAGAAAGTGCTGCTTGCGGCAAGTTTGCTGACTCCTGCCCATCTTTATATTTGGGATGAACCTTTAAACTATATAGATGTATTTTCCAGAATGCAGATAGAAAAATTGCTGCTCGAATATCAGCCGACCATGCTGTTTGTTGAACATGACATAAAATTTCGTGAAAAGATCGCAACAAAAATAATTAAACTATAGGATAAGTTAGGAGATAAGAACGTGAAGAATGTTTTTTTGTTGAGAAAATCTTAGAAATCAGGAAATTTTTTTGCTTTGAAACTGTAGGATTGTCCAAACTAAAGAGTTAAAAGAAGTCAAAAAGAGAAAAGGGAGGAGAGGAGTTGGGATAGCGGGAGAAGAAACGAGTTTTCTCAAAGCCGAAACGGTTGTAAGCTCGAACAAAAAC
>Ga0129309_1000898_pt1 | contig 18642 bp, 19 predicted proteins | sample L1105metagenome_FD_94439 | JGI IMG/M metagenome (GOLD analysis project Ga0129309, IMG submission 94439) | Ring-tailed lemur group fecal microbial communities from Wisconsin, USA - L1105 metagenome | ecosystem: Host-associated > Mammals > Digestive system > Large intestine > Fecal | place: USA...
GACAGCGCCGCACAGAGCAAGATTACCACTGCGCAGAGTACGGCGGACACAGCAAAGGCTAACGCGGCAACTGCACAGTCGGCAGCAAATACAGCAAACACCAAAGCAACAAATGCTCAGACGGCAGTTGATAAAATTCAGACAGGATTAGGCATCAAGTGGAATTACAGTACTTTTGCCACTGCAAATGACGGCGAGGCATATCTGTGTGCGTATAACCAGCAGACAGGGGCATTATCCGACGCTGCCGGATGGGTGGTGTGGAATGGCGTAAAGCGCACCATTGCCAAAGGGATGATAAACCCGAATTCGATGTGTCCGTTTAATAAGACGGTCTATATCGTCTGGCGTTTGTCGAGTGCGGGAGCTACATCGGGGACAAATTACCTGGTATGGTATAACTCCGGATGGAAGTCGGGAAATATCAGCGCATCTACTTCTGCCACGGTGTCTGCGTGGACATGGGTAGAAGCAACCGATATCGTGCTTGGCAGCTTTGTGGAACCGGCATCTGAGGGCGCATTTGTGGACTGCATATTATACAATCCATGCCTAAAATCCTCACAGGTGACAGCAGGTGATACTGCCTATATAAAAGCCGCTACTGCACAAAGCACAGCAAATACGGCCAAAACCAATGCGGCAACCGCCCAGAGTACTGCAAATGCCGCCAAGACAACAGCAAATGCCGCTGACAGTGCGATTGCGGCATGGTGCTACAACAATGACCGTACATATATCAATGGCGGGAAGATTTATACTGGGACGGTTACCGCGGAAAAGATAGCCGCTAATGCGATTACCTCTGCTAAAATAGCGACAGATGCAATCAAATCCAGAAACTACGCATATAGCAGCGGAAACTTTTCGACAGCTGGAACATATCTGGATTTGTCGAATGGAGCCATCAGGAGCAAGAATTTTGCAATAGGTAGTGCGGGGGATGCATACTTCAACGGAACGCTAAATGGAGCGACGGGAAGTTTTTCCGGCAAAATATCAGGTTCAACAATTACCGGATCAACAATTGAATCCAAAGGAATACTGGACAATGGAGACACAGGGAAAGCGGTCTTGGCAGAAGGAAAAATAACTTTCAAAAGAGGCACCAGCGAAACTGTATGTGGAAGTATTGGCGTAGGGGATGGAGAAAATGCGGCACTACGTTCGACAGCGTTGTATGACAGTGAAGGGAATGTTGCTATTAACATATATAGCAATGGAATGCAAATGTGCATGACTACAGAGTTCGCGGGAGAGGTCAGGATAAGCGGACTTAAATCTGGCCAAGTATTGACCTCTGACACTAATGGAAGAATAAAAGCATCCACAGTTACATCAATGCAGCTCAGCTATCTGTCCGGGGCAACAAGCAATATCCAGACACAGCTTAACAACATCCAAACGAAGATAAATGAGCTAAACACGAATATTACAAAAACAGAGTATCACAAAGGCGATACAATCGACCTAATTTTTATGGGCGCTGGGTATATGACATCAAACAAAACTGGTATATTTGCCACAATCCCACTTCCGAAACCTATCGGGGAAGATGTAAAAACCATGACGGTAACGCTCACCAAAGTTGAGATACGACAAGGCAACGGATATCTCGTCAATGGGGCTCCTACTGGCATTACTGCAACTTTTACCAAAAGCACAAAGGATTTTGCAAGGATAGCGCTAGAAAAATCAGCCGGTTTTGGCGGGACAAACAATGATACAGTTGGAATTTATATAGCTGGCAAAATTGTTTTGGCATGACACGGATATGCTGCTAATTTAAAGGAGGGCTGCATATGAAAATCAGAGCACCGACCAGCAAACTGGATTGTCGGAGTAACCTATAAAAAAGATACAAATATCAGGAGGATAAGAAAATGTTAGAGATCGCAAAAAACATCACAATTACAGGATACAGCAAGATTGACGGGGAGATCGCAGAAGGGCATCAGGCCGTGATCGACAGTGCGAATCCGGAAAATATGAGTATATCAAGCTGGCAGCAGGACGGGGCACTGTACAAAGCCAACCGCGTCCAATGCAGGGCGGATGCGGCAGAATTCGAGGATGCGGTTTATCTGCTGCAGGACGAGATGATCGCTGAAAAGCAGACAGCAGAGTAAGGGGGCCGTAAAGGTCTTTTTATTTTGGTTAATTTGTGCCGGCGCAACTGCCGGAGGAGGAATAAGGATGTTAAATAAACTTTCAGAGACAGTCACCGGAGAACAGATGCTGACAACGCTGGTGATAGTGCTGCTAATCGGATACTTTGTATATAAAGAGTGGCCGGAACTTAAGAGCCGCATCAGTGCAGGCCCGAAAAAAGAGCAGGAGCAGGAGACAGTGGGTAAAAACATTGCAAACCGCTTGTCACATGTTGAGGACAGGATTGTCGATATTGATGACAAACTGGCGCGCGATTATACCCGCTTAAATGCACTGGAAAAAGAATATGCATACAGCCGCCGCCTGTTGGATGAATCACTGGAAGAACGCGAGATCATCATGCGAGCGCTGCTTGGTGCACTGGGCGGCCTGCAGGAGCTGGGGGCAAACGGTCCCACAAAAAAAGCAGTAGCAGAGATCAACAATTATTTAAACCGTAAAGCGCATAGCGCGGAAATGAAGGAGGGTTAAAAAACATGAGAGACTGGAAGAAATGGACAAAAGCAGCAGGAGTAAGGGCAGTAAAGACAGTGGCACAGGCGGCGGTCGGTGCAATCGGGGGCGCGGCAGTGATGGGGGCTGTGGATTGGCGCGTGGTGGCATCCACAGCAGTTCTGGCCGGTATTTTGTCGCTGCTGACTTCGGTGGCGGGCTTGCCGGAACTGAAGGAATAATTTTCTGCTTTCCTGAACACTCTATTCATGAGGTGATGAGCATGGATAAGAAAACGCTGGAAAAACAGCAGCAGAAAAAAAGCAGCGAAGAATTTAACAGCATAACCCGGAAAACAAAGGTGGAAAATCAAAACCAGACACATAATGTCCGGAAAGAAGGAATTACACCGATCAATCAGAAGAGATAGGCGGCCACCACGGCTGCCTATTGGATAAGGAGTACATATATGAATTTTAGACAGGCATTTGAAACAATGAAACAGGGAGCAAAGGTTAAATTACCGTCATGGGGCGGTTACTGGTGCTGGGATCCCGAGAAGGAAACTATCATGATGCATTGCAGACCGCAGGATTCCGACAAAGGACAGGGGGCGGTTTTGGATATCCGGGAAACACAGAGAGTTGAATATACGTTGCAGAATATTCTGTCAGACGAATGGGTAATCGCGGATAAAATTAACACACCGGTTTTAGGCGGCGAAGCAGCATTTGGCTTTGGTGATGCCGTCAAATACATGAAATGCGGTCTGAAGGTAAAAAGAAAGGGCTGGAACGGCAAAAACCAGTATATCCAGCTTGCCATGAACATCAGCTACACTACAGTAGATAAAGTGGTTGTAAATTGTGACCATGAAGCGATCGGAAACAAGGCCATTGCCTTTGTAGGAACATTTGGTGTTCAGATGGGCTGGTTGGCATCACAGGCAGACATGTTGGCCGAGGATTGGGTATTTGTTGATCAGGAGGGCGAGTAATCGTCCTTTTTTTATGCTGCGAAAACGCAGCGGGAAGGATAACGACATGAAGTTTGTAACAGGCATACTGCTGGCCTGCGCGGTAATCGCAGGATATGCATTATGCAGGGAGTTTGATGACTGGATGAGAGATATCTATCCAGAAAATGAATGGGAGGATTAGAATATGGCAAAAATAGCAATCAATGAATTTGCGAGAAAAGCATATGAAAAATATCTTGCAGCAGGAATGACGGCAGAAGGAGCATGCGGCCTGATGGGGAACCAGTATGCGGAGTCCGCGGGATTTATTGCAAACCGGATGGAGTTTTTGCTTAAAAGCCTGCTGAAAATATATACAGATGAAACTTATACGGCAGCGGTGGACTGCGGGAAGATCAGTCGCGAAGGATTCCTGCATCCGCTTCCGGGAAAGCAGTATGGGTACGGTCTGTGTCAGTGGACGAGCCCCGGACGTAAAGCCGGGCTGTATGATCTGGCAAAGAAAAGAGGGGTATCCATTGGTGATGAGGATCTTGCGATTGATTATACGTTGATGGAACTGGAGAAATCATATCCCTCAACACTGAAAGTGCTGAAATCAGCGAGAACGGTCAAAGAAGCATCAGATTATGTGCTGATCCACTTCGAAAGTCCGGCAGACTGCGGCGCTGCAGTAAAAAATACAAGGGCAGACTACGCGCAGCAGTATTATGATTATTTCAAAAAGCTTTCGAGTGTCACAGAAAGCAGCGGTAAACAGACAGCGGAAAGCTATCTGGATATCATGCGTAAATGGATAGGGTACAGTGAAGCGAACGGGCAGTTTCGGGAGATCATTGACATTTATAACAGTCACAGGCCGCTGGCCCGCGGGTATGCGGTAAAATACACGGACGAGTGGTGCGACACAACGGTATCTGCGGCGGGAATCAAGGCGGGGTGTTCCGATCTGATTGGCCGTGAATGTGGGTGCGAAGAGCATGTAAAGATTTTTAAGCAACTCGGTATCTGGAACGAAGACGGCACCATCGTGCCGAAACCGGGATATATCATTGTTTACAGTTGGCGCACATCCAGACAACCGAACGATGCGTACAGTGACCATATCGGGGTTGTGGAATCTACTAAAAATGGACTGATCACGGTCATCGAAGGAAACAAAGATGAAGAGGTCGGACGGAGAGTAATCCCGGTAGGCTGGGGATATATCCGCGGTTACGCTATGCCAAGGTATGATAAAGCAGGTACAGGCTCTGGCAATACACCGGTGAATGCATCCGGCAATACTGCAACAAGTACATCCGGCCAGAAACCGGCTGTAAACGGAGCGGACGATGGCAGGATAAGCTACAAACCGCAGTGGGTAGGAAAATGTACGGCAGATACGCTCAACGTCCGTGTATGGGCCGGTACAGGCTATCCGAATATCAAATCGTGGCCAGTACTCGCTGAAGGAAATCTGGTTGATGTATGCGATTCTGTCAAAGGCACGGACGGGCAGGCTTGGTACTTTGTGAGAATAGCGGGGCAGTATTTTGGATTCGTCCATAGTGCATATATTCGGAAGATATAAGACTGGGATCAGTGTAGCAAAGAAAATGGCGGCAGGATATAACTGCCGCCTGTACCACAATCCTAATTTGTCTACCATTTGCCTACCGTGAATAAGTTTTTGTAAATTTCACGAAAAATCGATGAATAATAATAAATGCCAGTAAACTCCATAAATAAGCGGAAAAATGAGTATTGCAAATTATTTTAAAATGTAATAGATTATAATAGGAAGCAATACATTTGTATATGAAATATATGGAGTCTGTTGAATTTTAAAAAATATGGAAAATGAAAAAGACGGAAAGTTTTTAAGAGGACTGTTTTGCGGAGTGGCATTGACGCTCGCCTGTATGGCATGTTCCTTGGGCTGGACGAGGTGGAGACTTGAACATAGAAGTACTTCTAACAGCAGCAATACAGAGACGGAAACGGATGTGCAGGAAACAGAGCTGTTTCTGGACAACTGGGATATTTATAGAAAGACAAAAGAGATACAGTATCTGATTAATGAAGGCTATACGGGGCAGATTGATTCGCAGTATGCTGTGGACAGCATGTATCGCGGCCTTGTGGCAGGTCTGGAGGATCCTTATTCGGAATACTATTCCGCGGAAGATATGAAGCTGATGGAGGAGACGACCAGCGGAACTTATTCAGGAATCGGTGTGACACTTTCACAGGATCCTGATACAGGGGAAATTACAGTTATATCTTGTTTTGAGGATACACCTGCGACAGATGCAGGGATTCTACCGGGGGATGTTATTACCGGTTATAAGGGTGAACTGTTGGGGGATATGAGCCTGACAGAACTGGTAAATACAATAAAGACAGATGAAAATGAGACGATAGACCTGACAATTGAACGGAACGGAGAGAAACGGGAAGTAACCGTTGTGCGCAGCGAGATTAAGATACCCACAGTGTCTGAAAAGATGCTTGAGGAGAAAATCGGATATATCAGGATCCTTGAGTTTGATACCGTGACAGTAGACCAGTTTCAAGAAGCGCTGGACCATTTGGAAGATCAGGGACAGGAAAAACTGATCGTTGACGTTAGGGACAATCCGGGAGGAGGGCTTCAAGTCGTATGCGATATCCTTGATAAGCTGCTTCCGGAAGGTCTGATTGTATATACGGAGGATAAGCAGGGCGAGCGTACGGAGTATTATTCGGATGAGGAACACAAATTTGAAAAACCTCTGGTAGTTCTGGTAAATGAGAACAGTGCAAGCGCAGCTGAGATATTTGCAGGCGCTGTGAAAGATTACGGGTTGGGGACTCTTGTAGGGGTGACGACGTTCGGAAAAGGAATCGTGCAGAGGATATATAATCTTTCGGACGGAACGGGAATGAAGCTCACAATTGCAAACTACTATACGCCAAAGGGTGAATTTATTCACAATAAAGGCATAGAGCCGGATGTGAGAGAAGAGATGGATGAAAAGGTTAAGAATATGGTGTCTATTCCGGAGAAACAGGATAACCAGCTTCAAAAAGGAATTGAGATACTGAAAAATATGGAATAAAAGGACAGGGAAAGGTTTTGCGGAATGCAGAACCTTTTTCGTATGATTGCTGCATGGCTGAATAGTTTTGAAAAAAATAATTGAACTTGAGGAGCAAGTGTGCTATCGTATATAAGATAAGGGAGTATATATAAATAATAACAGAAGGAACGTGCGGTAATGAAGAGAAAATACCTTTGGAAGAAAATCGCGTATATAAGTGCTGCAGTTGTTATGGCCATGACAACTCCGGCAGTAACGGCATGGAGTGGAATGGTGACGGCAGCGGAAAAATCTGCTGTACAGGGGGAGAAAGAAACAGAATCGGAGATAAAAAAGGCGGCAGCGGAGGCTGCGCAGCCAGCACCGGCTCCAGTGGAAGCGACGCAGCCGGCATCGACGCCGGTAGAGACACAGCCGGTGGAGACGCAGCCAGCGCCTGCGCCGACGGAGGCACCTCAGCCGACACCGGCGTCAACAGAAGCGCCGCAGCAATCAGAGACACCACAACAGTCGGAAACACCGCAGCAGACGGAGACACCGTCGCCGGATACAGAACCTGAAACGGAGTCGAAGACCTCGGAACAGCAGAGCACGTCTGAAAGTGAAAGCGGTGGATCTGAGCAGGAACCGACGGAATCGGATACACCCGTGATAACGGAACCGGAGACAGAGCCGCTCTCCTCAACGGAAAGCGAGTCAGAATCAGGCGGTGAACCGGAATCACAGAGCGATTCCGAGACCGAAAGCGAGTCACAGAGCGGTTCCGAAACAGAAAGCGAGTCACAGAGCGGCTCCGAGACCGAAAGCGAGTCGCAAAGCGATTCCGAGACCGAAAGCGAGACGGAGTCAGAATCCGAAACGGAGTTTGAAGATCATTCCATATTGAATGCAAACTGGAAGACCAATATCATCGCGAGCAATGCGTCCTATCTCGGACAACTGTCATCCGCTTACGGAATCAGCATAGCAGACGGCTTCGGGAGCGTGATGGATGCGGTGGAGCAGCAGTTCGCAAAGAAGCTGACAGATCCGGACAATTTTCAGGTGACAAACTGGAAAGAGGTCTTTGCGGTATACATATATGAACTGAAAAGACAGACGGGAGCGGCAAAAGTCTCGGCGGATTCGCAGGCTCTGCTTCTGGACGTCCTGACAAAGATGAACGCACCGGAACTGGCGCTTGGCATTGCACCGGAGGCAGTGGAGATTGAAGAGGTATTCGTGGATGAATATCCGATAGAAGAGGAGCTTGAAAAGGTTGAGGAACAGCAGGAGCTTCTTGCGGATATCTGGATGGATATGCCCGGAAGTATGGGCGGTTTTGCAAAGAATCTGATTGATGAAGAAGCAGAGGAAGCGCGTCAGGCACAGTACGACAGGCAGCAGGCGGAAATGGAGCAGGCCAGATATGAAAAATGGCTGAGAATAAGGCAGGGGCAGCAGGTTCAGGCAAGCAAAAAGCTGGAATCATATTCGACAGCGGATATCACGCCCCGCACGATCGCTGATTATGTCGAAATGAATGGTCTTGGTGCAGCCGCACAGGCAGAGATTGAAAAATATGCATCTACCGAGTGCCTGCAGCTCTGTGCGATTGCAAGTGCAGCGCCGCAGATCGTACGTGCATCTGTCGGAAATGAGATCTCAGAGGAGCGTGTTCGCATTGTTACGGCGGCCTACAGCCTTGTCGGCAAGGTCGGCTATTTCTGGGGCGGAAAGTCCAGTGCGATCGGATGGGATCCGGCGTGGGGCACACCGGCAAAAGTTACGGCGGAAGGAAGCACATCTTCGGGAATGACAAGAAGCTATGGACTTGACTGCAGCGGTTATGTACAATACTGTTACAGAAACGGTCTCGGCGGCAGTGACTGCGGAATCGGCGGGCATACCACATCACAGTGGAACGCGTCTGTCATGGTAGACCAGGTAAATGTGAAACCGGGAGACCTCGTATTCTACGGAGGGCCGGAGCGCGGAGATATCAACCATGTAGGCGTCGTGGTCGGAAAATCCACAGACGGAGGACTGATCGTTGCGCATTGTTCTTCCAGCCGGAACGGTGTTGTTGTCGGTGAGGCATGGACTTCCGGATTCCGATATGTGCGTACAGTAACTTCTTTGAATTAAATACCGGCTTGTATCGAAATAATAGATTAATCTGATGTTTATAAATCATAAAGTAACGGCGGGTTTTTGGTTGACAAACAAAAATCCCGCTGTTATCATTTTTTCAGAACAAAGGCGTTCTTATCCCGATGGGAGAAGAATGCCTTTTATACGTTAAAAGGAGTGGATCAGAAAATGAAATATACAAAACAGGACGTGATCAGACTGGTGCAGGAAGAGGATGTAGAGTTCATCCGCCTGCAGTTTACGGATATATTCGGAACTATGAAAAATGTTGCCATTACAGCGAGCCAGCTCGAAAAAGCGCTGGACAATAAATGTATGTTTGACGGTTCTTCTATCGAAGGCTTTGTGCGTATCGAGGAATCGGATATGTATCTGCATCCCGATCTGGATACCTTTGTGATCTTTCCGTGGCGGCCGCAGCAGGGAAAAGTGGCGCGGCTGATCTGCGATATTTACCGTCCGGACGGTACGGCATTTGAGGGGGATCCCCGCTATGTGCTGAAACGTGTGCTGAAAGAGGCGGCGGATATGGGGTATCAGTTTGACGTGGGACCGGAATGCGAATTTTTCTTATACCATACGGACGACAACGGTCAGCCGACAACGATCACGCACGAAAAAGCGGGCTATTTTGATCTCGGCCCGGTGGATCTGGGAGAGAATGCGAGAAGGGATATGGTGCTGACACTGGAAAAGATGGGCTTTGAGATTGAAGCTTCCCACCATGAGGTCGCACCGGCGCAGCACGAGATCGACTTCCGCTATGATGATGCGCTCACGACCGCAGATAATATCATGACGTTTAAGCTGGCGGTAAAGACGATCGCAAAGCGTCACGGCCTTCATGCAACCTTTATGCCGAAACCAAAGGCCGGGGTCAACGGTTCCGGTATGCATATTAATATGTCGCTTTCCAGAGACGGAAAAAATGTGTTTGCAGATCATTCCGACGAGAATGGACTGAGCCGTGAGGCATATTATTTTATAGGGGGCATCATGAAGCATGTAAGATGCATGTCAGCGATCACGAATCCGCTTGTCAATTCCTATAAGCGGCTTGTTCCGGGCTTTGAAGCGCCTGTTTATATTGCGTGGTCCGCGCGCAACCGTTCCCCGCTGATCCGGATCCCGGGAATCCGTCAGGAGGGAACAAGGGTAGAACTCAGAAATCCTGACCCGTCCAGCAATCCGTATCTTGTGTTGGCAGTATGTCTTGCGGCAGGACTGGACGGCATAAAAAATCAGATTACGCCGCCCGCGGGAGTTGACCGGAATATATTTGATATGACAGACAAGGAAAGAGAAGAACTTGGCATTGAGACTCTGCCGGATAACCTGCTTGCTGCGGTTGAGGAGATGGAGAGAGATGAATTTATCTGCGGTGTTCTCGGCAGCCATGTGAGCAGAAATTACTGCAAAGCAAAACGGGAGGAATGGGCTCAGTACAGCGTGAATGTGACCGCATGGGAACTGGAACAGTATCTGCACCGGATCTGACGTCCTGTTTTGTGCTGGCATGGGCCGCACAGAAAAAATGACAGGAGGCGGGAAGCATGGTAGGCATTATTGTGGTATTTCCAAAAGCGGAAGATGCAAGAAACATTCGGAATATACTGGTCCGCAACGGTTATCAGGTATCTGCTGTCTGCACCAGCGGAGCACAGGTCCTGACAGTTACGGACCGTCTGGCAGACGGGATCGTTGTCTGTGGGTATAAGCTTACAGATATGATGTATACACAGCTAAAAGAGTATCTTCCGGCCGGATTTGACATGCTTCTGATCGCGTCGGAACATGCGCTTTCACAGTTCCCTGACGGAGAGATCATTCGGCTTTCGCTTCCGCTGAAGGTCCATGACATAAAAGATACGCTTGACATGATGACGGAAAACATCCTCAGACGCAGGAAAAAGGCAAAATTGAAGCCGAAAGTCCGCTCGGAGGAAGAAAAAAAGCTGATACAGGAGGCAAAGGAGCTGTTGATGAGCCGCAGCAATATGTCGGAAGAAGAGGCGCACCGGTATATGCAGAAATGCAGCATGGACAGCGGGACGAATCTGACTGAGACGGCGGAAATGATTTTTACACTGTTGAAATATTAATGATGTTGAGGAAAAGCATGGGGAGAAAAAGATGAAATTTACAAAGATGCATGGGATCGGAAATGATTATGTGTACGTCAACTGTTTTCAGGAGACAGTAGAAGATCCGGCGGCAGCGGCGATCGCCGTGAGTGACCGGCACTTCGGGATCGGCTCAGACGGACTGATCCTGATCAGGCCCTCTGAGGTGGCGGACGGAAAAATGGAGATGTATAATGCCGACGGCTCGCAGGGAGCCATGTGCGGGAACGGCATCCGCTGCGTGGCAAAATATATGTATGATCACGGGATAACCGATAAGACGAGTATCAGTGTGGAGACGAAAAGCGGCATCAAATATCTTGACCTTACGGTAGAAAACGGAAAGGTCAGCACGGTAAAGGTAAATATGGGGTCACCCATTTTAATGGCTGCTGACATACCGGTTATCTGCGAAAAGGAGCAGATGATTGACGAACCGGTGGAGGTGAACGGGGAAACATGGAGGATCACCTGTGTATCGATGGGAAATCCGCATGCGGTCACATACATAGAGGACGTTAAAAATTTTGAAATTGAAAAGTTCGGGCCTCAATTTGAAAACCATCCGGTTTTTCCTGATCGCGTAAATACGGAGTTTGTGCGGGTGATCGACCGCAGGACGGTAGAGATGCGCGTGTGGGAGAGAGGTTCGGGGGAAACGCTTGCCTGCGGGACAGGAGCCTGCGCTACAACGGTTGCGTGTATATTGAACGGTCTGACAGAAGACGAGGTCACGGTAAAGCTGCTCGGCGGTGAGCTGAAGATTTTCTGGGACAGAAAGGAGAACCTGGTCTATATGACCGGAAGCGCTACAACCGTGTTTGACGGGGAGATCGATCTGTAGGAAGACAACTTTCTCTCAGCATGATTTTACAGAGAGAATTTCATATATGGACAGATAGAGTACAGGAGGACAATGAAATGGTAAAAGTAAACGACAATTATCTCAAACTTCCGGGAAGTTACCTGTTTTCCACGATCGGAAAAAAGGTGGCGGCTTTTTCAGCGGCAAATCCTGACAGGAAGATTATCCGGCTGGGAATCGGGGATGTGACGCAGCCGCTTGCACCGGCGATCATATCCGCCCTGCACGGGGCAGTAGACGAGATGGCGGATGCGGCTACGTTTAAGGGTTATGCGCCGGATCTGGGCTATGAGTTTTTAAGAAATGCGATCGCAAAAAATGATTATGCAGACAGAGGCTGCGATATTTCGGCGGATGAGATCTTTGTCTCGGACGGGGCGAAATGTGATTCTTCAAATATTCAGGAGATATTCAGTCTTGACAATAAGATCGCCGTCTGCGATCCGGTCTATCCTGTTTATGTGGATTCCAATGTTATGGCCGGAAGAACCGGCACATGGGATCCGGCAAAAGAGACATGGAGCGACGTGATCTATATGCCGTGCACGGCGGAAAACAATTTTGCGCCTGAACTGCCGGAACAGACGCCGGATCTTATTTACCTGTGTTTCCCGAATAATCCGACAGGTGCGGCGATCACAAAGGAAGAGCTTCAGGTCTGGGTGGATTATGCGAATAAAGTCGGGGCGGTCATTATTTATGATGCGGCGTATGAAGCATATATTTCGGAAGAAAATATACCGCATACGATCTATGAATGCGAGGGCGCAAGGACCTGTGCGATCGAGCTGAGAAGTTTTTCTAAAAATGCGGGATTTACCGGCGTGCGTCTCGGGTTTACCGTGATACCGAAAGAACTGAAGGCCGGGGACACATATCTTCACGGACTCTGGGCGCGCCGTCACGGCACGAAATATAACGGAGCGCCCTACATTGTGCAGAAAGCGGGCGAAGCGGTGTATTCACCGGAAGGCAGGGCGCAGCTTAAGGAACAGGTGGCATATTACATGAGAAATGCCTCTGTGATCTACGAAGGCTTAAAGAGCGCGGGATATACGGTTTCCGGCGGCGTCAATGCCCCTTATATCTGGCTGAAGACGCCGGACAATATGAGTTCGTGGGAGTTTTTTGATTATCTCCTTGAAAAAGGAAACGTGGTAGGCACGCCGGGTTCAGGCTTTGGACCGGGCGGGGAAGGATATTTCCGTCTCACCGCGTTCGGAAGCTATGAGAACACGGCAGAGGCGATCGAAAGAATGAAGAGGCTGTAGGAACGAAATTCCTCGCGGCAGCTCAGCGCAGAAGCCGCAGGGAATTGAGAACAACGCATACGGTAGAACCGTTGTGGACCAGCGCACCGAGAACGGGATTTAAAAGACCGAGGGCGGAAAGCAGGATTCCGGCAAGGTTTACGAAACAGGCGAAGAAAAGGATATTTTGCCAGATGATCGTGCGTGTGCGTTTTGTAAGAGAGAGAACATATGGGAGGGCGGTGTCATCTTTTAAGGTAAAGATGATATCGGCCTCCTTTTTTGTACCGAAGGTCAGGCCGTTGTCGGCCGTATAGATACCGTTCTTTTCCTCTGATACAGAGCGGACGCTTCCGCAGCGCTCCACCGTTTCTCCGTCTGTGATCAGAATGCCCCTTTTGGCGGCGTTCCCGATGCAGGTAAGTACGGCGATCGGGCTTGAGAGCATCAGGGAGCACGGGCAGGCGATCACAAAGATCGTCATGACCCTGCGGATATCACGGGTGATCAGCCCGGCTGCAATGCCGCATCCGAGTATCAGCGGGAAAAACCAGCGGGAGAATCGGTCCGCCAGACGTCCTGCGCTTCCGCCGTCACCGGAGAGAGCCCCCGGCTGGCCGTATTTTCCGGGAGAAAGCTTTTCCATCGTGCGGCGGACATTTTCCCATGTTTTTTCTACGGAAAAATCTTCAAGCGCTTCTCCGAGAAGCATCATAAAAGAAACCTCTGCGCCTTCCATAAATTCACCGGTGAATACCGAGCCGATCAGGGAGAGCACGACCAAAAGGCCCGCCGTCACCCTGCGCGTCCGGATCACGCCCCGCAGCGTGTCAAAACAGACACGGCCTCCGCCCGCAGCCAGAGGAAGGAGGGATACCGGAAATGGCAGATTCAGTTTCAAAATCTCATCTATATATACGGAAAGAAGGATCAGCGCCAGAACAAATGCGGGATATGCAAATGTCTGACAGACCATTTTTTTATTCATTACACATCACCCGTTTCTTTCTTATCAAGTAGTTACCATATCATAAAAAAGAAAAATGTGCAAGTGTCTGGACATAAGTCGCGGTTGCATATAAAATAGAAGAGTAAAAATGCGAAGATATACAGCATAACAGAAACAGATGAAAGGCAGGAATGTACTATGAGCAAATATTTGGAAAAAGCAAAGGAATTAAGGGCGATTACGGAGATCCACTATAACTGCGCACAGTCGGTGCTGGTGCCGTTTGCAGATGAAGCCGGGATCAGTGAGGAGACTGCCATGAAAACAGCGTCGAATTTTGGCGCGGGGATGAGACGCGCAGCAACCTGCGGGGCGGTTACCGGTGGTTTGATGGCGCTTGGGCTTCTTGGCATAGATGATGTAAAGGTAGTCGGGGAATATCACAAAAGATTAAAAGAACGTCACGCGGGACATCTTGACTGTGCAGAGCTTCTGCGTATAAACAAGGAGCAGGGACGGGAGAAAAAACCTCACTGTGACGAGATGGTCTTTGAATGTGTAGAGCTTGTAGCTGAGCTGGCAAAAGAATATGGAAATCATCAATGACATCCTTATGCTCCGCAGGGGATGATTCCTGCCGTGCCGGATGTATATGCAGGGCTTTTATAAAGGAGGAAACGAAGTATATGAAACTGGCAGTTATTTTTCCGGGGATCGGATACCATACGGATAAGCCGCTTTTATATTATGCGAAAAAATGGTTCAGGGAAAACCGGTATCAGATAAGAGAGATTTTCTATACAGGGTTTCCGAAGGATGTAAAAGGAAACGATAAAAAGATGGAACAGGCATTTTATCTGGCAAAAGAGCAGACCGGGAAAGCTCTGGCTGACATAGATTTTGGCGGATATGAAAAAACAGTGTTTGTTTCAAAAAGTATCGGCACGGCTGTTGCGGCCGATTATGACCGGGAACATGGCGTCAATGCGGAGCACATATATTTTACGCCCGTGCCGCAGACATTTCTGTTTGTGAGAGAAAAGAGCGGGATGGTGTTTCACGGACTGGACGATCCTTGGTGTGATGCTCAGATTGTTTATGAGAACTGCCGCAGGTACGGACTTGAGCGGAGAACATTTCCGAAGGCAAACCATTCTTTGGAGACGGGAAATACATTTGAAGATATGAAGATACTGCAGGCTGTCCTTGAGTGCCTGAGAGAAAGAGAAATGGAGGAGCTGTACCGCCTGATCGGACTGCAGCCTGAAATAGTCCGCGGGCTTGAGGAAACCGGAATGGAGACAGAAGCGGAAAAACAGGAACTTCAGCTTGCGCGGCTTTTGGACAGAGATACGGTCAGGAATGCATATGAGGAACTTAAAAAGCAGCTCGAAAACGACCCTGACAATTTGAAGATGCTGTACTGCCAGCTTGAGTGCGCCCGCCGCGTTGCTTTAAAATACGAAGAAAGAGATATTCCCAAAAAGATCTTTGCGGATACGATGAAATGTTTTACCAGATATATACAGGAATGCGGGGAGAAAAACGGGCGGATGTATTTTGACCGCGGATGGTGGACATACAGGCAGATCAGCATGAGCCTGTTCCGCATCGGGGCGCTTGAGTATGAGATGGTAGATTTTGAGGGGGAAAAAGTGATCTCTGTACACATACCATCGGATGCGGATATGGGAAAAGAATCTGTGGATGAGTCTTTTTCACAGGCGGAGAAGTTTTTCGAAAGATATTTCGGAGACTATAAATTCACGAAATATATATGTGATTCATGGCTTCTGGCGCCTGCGTTAAGGCAATTCCTGTCAGATGGGTCAAATATCCTGTCTTTTCAGAACCGTTTCCGGATCCTGCGGGAAAAACCTGCGAACAGGGAATTTATCAGTTGGCTGTTTCAGGCGCCTGAGACAGCGAGAACGGAAGATTTGCCGGAACATACACGGCTGCAAAAGAGTGTTAAAAAACTGCTGCTTGACGGGGGAAACGTCGGAGCGGCGATCGGAGTTATGGAGGTAAGGAGCGGAGAGCATGAATAACCGGTTCATCCAGAGCGTATCGATCAACTGGGACAAAATAGAAAAGGACAGTTATTTAAGAGAGATTGAAGCTCTGAAGAATCTGGACAGGCTGACCTTTGATCGTCCCGTCACTTTTTTTGTCGGGGAGAACGGCAGCGGAAAATCCACGATGCTGGAAGCAATCGCGGTCGCTTCCGGCTTTAATCCGGAAGGCGGGACAAAAAATTACCGGTTTTCGACATATGATTCCCATTCGGAACTTTGCAGCGCCATAAGGCTTTCGAAGGGCTTCAGGACGCCGGGCTGCGGGTATTTCCTGCGCGCGGAGAGCTTTTACAATGTGGCTACGAGGGAAAAAGACTATGCGGATATCCGTCATCCTTCGCAAAGGCTGCATGAAAAGTCACATGGAGAGAGCTTTCTGGCCATAGCCCAGAGATACTTAAGGCCGAATGGACTGTATCTGCTCGACGAGCCGGAGGCGGCGCTGTCACCGCAGCGCCAGCTTACGCTGCTGATGGAAATATATGAGTGCGCGAAGGAAGAATCGCAGTTTATAATCGTCACCCACTCACCGATCCTGCTGGGGATGCCGGACGCTGAAATACTGACGTTTGACGGCGGACGGGTACATCCGTGCAGTTATGAGGAAACGGACAGCTATCAGGTGACAGAGATGTTTCTGAACAACAGGGAATATCTGCTGGAGCGCCTTCTGGGAGGCGGACAGGACGAAAGATGATAAAGCCGGATACAACAGGTCAGATACAGAAGGTCCGATACAGAAGGGGAAGCGCATAAGGACAGGCACATAAGGACAGGCGCATAAGGGATGCATAAGGACAGACGCATAAGGACGGGTACAGGAGGAAGGTACATGAGGCTAAGACCATATATAGAATGCAGGGATTTTGAATATCTGAAAAACTGGATCACGGACGAGAGAACGCATAACTTATGGTGTGCAAATCTTATCCCGTATCCGCTCACCAGAGAAGGAATGCGGTCCTTTCTGGAAAAAGATGCGGCGGACTGGGGCGGCAGCGCATATGTGGCAACGGAGGATGACGGGGAAACAGCGGGCTTTTTCTGTTATTCTCTTGATCTGACAGCGAATGAGGGATTTCTTAAGTGCATTGTTGTCAATGACCAAAAACGGGGACAGGGTTACGGAAAAAAGATGCTGCATCTGGCGCTCAGATACGCATTTACGGTGACGGGAGCCGAAACGGTACAGCTCAATGTGTTTGAGCAGAATGCAACTGCCGTGCACTGTTACGAAAAAATCGGATTTAAAGTGAGAACGCGTTCAGAGAACGCATTTTCATACAGAGATGAGATGTGGGATCGGAGCAATCTGGTAATAGAAAGAAATGGATATATATAATAATAACTATTCAGCCATGCAGGTCCCAGACATGCCGACAGTCGGCATTCGCTGCTGACGCAGCTTCTGTCTGGGACTTATGGCGAAACGTCATATAATGCGTATACGAAAAAGCTTCGTTTACAAATAAATTTGTACTCAGCTTTTCGTATGCGCACTGCATGGCTGAATAGTTACATACAATATGTAAACATAATAAACAATGATTGACAAAAATGAGAATCTATGCTAATATGAAAATACATTTCATGAACATCTGGCATTTCGCCAAAACTTCAGTGATGAATTATAGTAAACGACAAATGAATTTGACGTTTACTATAAACCCTCCGGGGGATGCGCACGATTTTTGCAAAGAAAATTCTGCGTTAACACGCAGCAAAAATCGGCGCAGGAAACGTCATAAAGAAAAAATTTATGATGTTTCCTATAAAATATTGGATAATGGCGGAATGCCGAGGGCAAGGGGACATGCTGCTCAGATTCCGGTCATTAACCGGAATGGAGGATTATGAAGCAGGAAACTCCATAACAGAACACTGCTTCACGCGGCGGGAAATAGAAAAAGGCTTGCCGGATAAACAGAGGACTTATGATAAAATGTCAGTTTTCATGATTTTGTTGAATAAACACAGTGAAGCGGAAAATCCCCTGCTGAAAATGCTGAACGTACTTTTGTCAGTGGACAAATCATATAAGGAGAAAGCACGGGAGCTGGAGGATTTTGGCATACCGATGAGAAGAAAAATGAAAAAGGAGTTGAAATTGATGTGTAATCTTTCCGAATATGTATTTGAGCAGGGTATGGAGCAAGGGATCGAACAGGGCATCGAACAGGGCATCGAACAGGGGATAGAGAAAAATCAGAGAGATATTTTAAGAACAATGCTTGCGGAAGGATATCAGGAGAAAACAGTGCTTAAAATTCTCGGAGTGACGCCGGAAAAACTGACAGAATTGAGAAACAGCCTATGATGTGTTCTGATGATCAGGTGAGAAAGATGTTGGACTGGAAAACGTTATTTCTGGAAACAAAACAGGCGCCGCGGAAGCTGGATATTGCTCTGACACATTATTTTACGGAAGAAGGTGAGTGGCGCGGTCGGCTTGGAGCTTATCTGAAGCAGCGTATCCGCCCGGCTGTATACAGGCTGATTGAAGAGGAAGCTGCCGGAAGACTTTGGAAATTGCTGGAAACGGGATGGGTTATGCCGGTGATCCTGGATGAGGCAGTCAGGCAAGCGGCAGAGGGAC
>Ga0129309_1000903_pt1 | contig 18490 bp, 14 predicted proteins | sample L1105metagenome_FD_94439 | JGI IMG/M metagenome (GOLD analysis project Ga0129309, IMG submission 94439) | Ring-tailed lemur group fecal microbial communities from Wisconsin, USA - L1105 metagenome | ecosystem: Host-associated > Mammals > Digestive system > Large intestine > Fecal | place: USA...
CGTCGGTCTTTTCCCAGAAGCAGCAGCTGTACTTGTCCTCCAGGGACTGGAGGACCCGGTCGGGCAGTACGGGGAACATCTGGTTGGTGGGGGAGGGGAACAGCATGGGGCAGCCCTTGGACAGAAAAGCGTCCCGCAGCCGCATGGCCTGGGCCACGGCCTTTTTACCGATCTCCTCATAGAGGCCGTCCTCCAGCAGAGCCTCAAACTGGACGCCCAGCAGACGGCCTTTGGCCAGCATGCCGCCGTGCTGCTTGATGGCATAGCGGAAATCAGAATTCAGCGCCTCGTTGGTGATGACCACCGCCTCGCCGAAGAGGGTGCCCGCCTTGGTGCCGCCCAGGTAAAATACATCGGTCAATCGGGCCAGATTGTCCAGAGTCACGTCGCCGGCGGCCAGTCCGTAGACCAGCCGGGCGCCGTCCACAAAGACGGTCAGGCGGTACCGATCGGCCACCTTGCGGATCTCCTCCAGCTCCGCGCGGGTGTACAGGGTACCCAGCTCGGTGGGGTGGGACAGATAGACCATGCCGGGTTGGACGGTGTGCTCCACGCTGGGGTCGTCGTAGTGGGCCTGGCACAGGTCGGCGATCTGCTGGGCGGTGATTTTGCCGTCCTTGCCGGGGATGGTGAGCACCTTGTGGCCGGTGGCCTCGATGGCGCCGGTCTCGTGGACGTTGATGTGGCCGGTGTGGGCGCAGACCGCGCCCTGGTGGGGCCGCAGGGCGGCGGCGATGACGGTGGTATTGGTCTGGGTGCCGCCCACCAGGAAGTGGACGTTCGCCTCGGGGGCCTGGCACAGCTCCTTGAGCAGAGCGGCGGCCCGCTGGCAGTGCTCGTCCACCCCGTAGCCGGGGCACTCCTCCAGGTTCGTTTCCACCAGCTTGTCCAGCACCTTAGGGTGGGCGCCGGTGGCGTAATCACATTCAAAACGGATCATGTGAGATACCTCCAATGTTGTTTGATGCAGATGAATTGCAGTTTGTCTCTCTATGGCTCCCCTCTGGGGGAGCTGTCAGCGAAGCTGACTGAGGGGGGGGACGATTGCATCCGGCCCCTCCGGGGCCATCTCTCCCAGAGGGGGAGGCTTTGGTTTTCACTTCTCACGAAGCGGCAAACTCCAATTTATCATAGAAAAGCCGTGCCCCGCAGGAACCCTGCGGGGCACGGTTGGATTTTCAAGAGGGGATCAGCGCAGAACAGCGCCGCACTCCTTCTCCAGGGTCTCCAGGATGGCCTTGACGTCCTGATCGGCCTCCTCGCTGGTGAGAGAGCGGTCGTCGGCCCGGAGGACCAGGTTAAAGGCCACGGACTTCTTGCCCTCGGCCACGCCCTTGCCGCGATAGATGTCAAACAGAGCGACTTCCTTCAGCAGGCCCTTGGCCCCCTTGCGGATGGCGTTCTCCAGAGCGCCAACCGTGACGGCCTCGTCGCAGACCACGGCGATGTCGCGGGTCACATTGGGGAACTTGGGCAGGGGGGTATACTGGGGATCGGCGCCCTTGGCGGCGAAGATGGCGTCGAAGGACAGCTCGGCGCAGTACAGAGCCTCGTCCACGCCGTAGTTCTGAGCCGCCAGGGGGTGGACCTGGCCGAAGACACCGATCTCTTTGCCGCCGGCCAGGACCTTAGCACAGCGGCCGGGGTGGTAGGAGGGGTTGTCCTTGACGGCTTCGAAGGTCACGTCCTCGGCCCGGACGTCCTTCAGAATGGCCTCCACGGCGCCCTTCAGCTGGAAGAAATCCATGCCGCTGCCGTAGGCACCCAGGGACAGCACCTTAGGCTCGTCGGCCAGGCCGTCCTCCCGCTCGAAGTAGGTCCGGCCCAGCTCATACAGGCGGGCGGACTTGTTGCGGAAGTTGTAGTTCCGGGTCAGGATCTCCAGCATGGAGGGCAGCACGGTGGTGCGCATAATGGAGGTGTCCTCGCCCAGGGGGTTGCAAATCTTCATGGACTTCCGGCGGGGGTCATCGGCAGCCCAGCGGATCTTGTCGTAATAGGTGGGGGAGATGAAGGAGTAGGTGATGATCTCGTCATAGCCCATGGCGCGGCAGACCGTGCCCAGTTTCTGCTCCAGCTTCTGCTCTTCGGAGTAGCCGCCCTGGGTGGTCTCGCCCCGCTGGAGGGTGCAGGGGATCTTGTTATAGCCGTGGAAGCGGGCCACCTCTTCGGCCAGATCGGCCATACCCACCACGTCGCCGCGCCAGGAGGGCACAGTCACGCTGTCGCCTTCCACGCCGAAGCCCAGCTTCTCCAGAATGCGGACCATCTCGGGCATTTCCACGTCGGTGCCCAGCAGGCCGTTGATCTTCTCGGGCTCCAGCTTCAGGACAGTGGGCTGGGGGACGTAGTTCAGAATGTCGATGACGCCGTCCACGACTTCACCGGCGCCCAGCAGCTCCACCAGCTCACAGGCGCGGTCCACGGCGGGCAGGGTGTTCAGGGGGTCCAGACCCTTCTCGAACTTGGCGGAGGCCTCGGTGCGCATACCCAGGGCCAGAGCGCCCTTGCGGATGCAGGTGCCGTCGAAGTTGGCGGACTCGAAGACCACATCGGCGGTGTCGGCCACAATCTCGCTGTTCTCGCCGCCCATGATGCCGGCCAGACCCACGGCCCGGGTGTCGTCGGCGATGACCAGGTGATCGGCGGTCAGCTTACGGACGTTGCCGTCCAAGGTGGTCAGCTCCTCGCCTTCCTGGGCACGGCGGACCACGATCTTGCCGCCCTTCACATAGCGGTAGTCGAAGGCGTGCATGGGCTGGCCGTACTCCAGCATGACGTAGTTGGTGATGTCCACGATGTTGTTGATGGGGCGCACGCCCATGGCGCGCAGCCGCTCCCGCATCCACTTGGGGGAGGGGGCGATCTTCACGTTGCGCACCATGCGGGCGGTGTACCGGGGGCACAGGTCGGCGGCGGGAGTCTCTACGTCCAGAAGGTCGCAGAGAGTGCCCTCGGCGCCGCCCTTGACCACGGGCTCATGGAGGCGTAGCTCCTGGCCGAAGGTGGCGGCGGCCTCACGGGCCAGGCCGATGACGGACAGGCAGTCGGGGCGGTTGGGGGTGATTTCGAACTCCACCACGTGGTCGTCCAGGCCGGTGACGGTCTTGATGTCGTCGCCGGGCTTGCAGTCCTCGTTCAGAATGAAGATGCCGTCGGGGATGCAGTGGGGGAACTCCTTCTGCTCGGCGTGGAGGTCGGCCAGGGTGCAGACGGTCTCGGACTTGGTGTTGTAGGCCACCAGGTCGCCCTCGTGGAGGTTGGGGCAGGGGCAGTCAATCATGGCGGTAGCGCCGCCGATATCCAGCACCACGTGGTACAGGCTGTAAGAGATCGTGGCGCACTCCAGCACCTTGGCGCACACCACGGGACCAAAGACCTTATCGCCGGCCTTGATGTCAGCGGAGATGGAGGGCTTGGCGGGGTCGATGGCCTTGTAGTCGCCCAGCAGGGCGGCGGGAACGATCTCGGCGTAGGGGAAGTCGCGGGTGTCCAGGCCCAGCTCGCTGAGGCCGCACATCATGCCGTTGGAGGGCACGCCGCGCAGCTTGCCCTTGGTAATCTTCACGCCGCCGGGCAGGGTGGACTTGTGGAGAGCGGCGGGGACCAGATCGCCCACGTGGACGTTCCAGGCGCCGGTGACGATCTGGATGGGATCCTCCTGGCCTGCGTCGATCTGGCAGACCCACATGTGGTCGGAGTCGGGGTGGCGCTCCATGGACAGGACCTTGCCCACCACCACGTTGGAAATCTCCTCTCCCATGACCTCGGTGATCTCCACCTTGGAGCCGGACAGGGTCATGGCTTCGGCAAATTCTTTATCGCTGGCCTCAACGGTGACGAACTCGTTGAGCCACTTACGGCTTAAATTCATAATCAAATCCTCCTATATCGTTAGGAAAGCCTCGCAGAGTTTCCGCTGCAGGCGGAAATAAATTTTAATTAAAGTCCGCAGGCGAATTCACTGCGCAGCCGTTGGCGGCTTTGCCGCCTTACGGATACGGCGTACCCCTTGCGGGTGCTTCGCCGCAGGACACCCCGACCCGTGGCCGCGGCGGCCACGACCGCCTTTGCGGTGTCGGGGTTTCCCGCGAAACTAATGTTTCGTGAGAAAGAGGAAGAATAAGCCTGTTTGGTGTACGACTTCGCCGTGAAGCGGAGTCGGGAGCCACAAGGGCTTATTCTGACGGTGAGGGGGGTATCGAAATCGGTTTTCTTGGGAACCGATTTCGTATCCAGGGGGGACAACATCCCCCTGGAAGCTTTAGAACTGCTCCAGGAACCGGGTGTCGTTCTCGAAGATCAGACGCAGGTCGGCGATCTTGAACCGGCGCATGGCCAGACGCTCCAGGCCCATGCCGAAGGCCCAGCCGGAGTAGACCTCGGGGTCGATGCCGGACATCTCCAGCACCTTGGGGTGGATCATGCCGGCGCCCAGCACCTCGATCCAGCCCTCGCCCTTGCAGGTGGGGCAGCCCACGCCGCCGCACTTGTGGCACTGGACGTCCATCTCGCAGGAGGGCTCGGTGAAGGGGAAGTGGTGGGGGCGGAAGCGGGTGACGGTACCCTTGCCGAAGAGCTGCTCCACCACGGCGTTCAGGGTGCCCTTCAGGTCGGCCATGGTCACGCCTTTGTCGATGACCATGCCCTCCACCTGGTGGAACATAGGGGAGTGGGTGGCGTCCACTTCATCCTTGCGGTAGACGCGGCCGGGGGCGATGATGCGGATGGGCAGGGGCATGGTCTCCATGGCGTGGACCTGCATGGGGCTGGTCTGGGACCGGAGCATGACCCGGCTGTCGGTGTCAAAGTAGAAGGTGTCGGACCAGTCGCGGGAGGGGTGGCCCTCCTCGGCGTTCAGGCGGTCGAAGTTGTAGTAGGCCAGCTCCACCTCGGGGCCGTCCAGCACGGTGAAGCCCATGCCCACGAAGATGTCCTTGATCTCATCCAGGGCGATATACATGGGGTGCTTGTGGCCGATGTCCACGCTGGCACCGGGGATGGTCACGTCCACGGTCTCGGCGGCCAGACGGGCCTCCAGGGCGGCGGCCTCCAGCTTTTTGGAGGCGGTTTCGATGGCCTGCTCCAGGGCGGCGCGGACCTCGTTGGCCAGTTGGCCCATGGCGGGGCGCTCCTCGGCGGACAGCTTACCCATCTGCTTCAGAACGGCGGTGAGCTCGCCCTTCTTGCCCAGGTACTGCACCCGCAGGGCGTCCAGGGCGGCGGAGTCCTTGGCCTCCTGGAAGGCGGCCAGCGCCTGGGCGCGAATGTTTGCTAACTGTTCTTTCATCTGTGTTCTTCCTTTCAGATGTTGATTTACATTGATATTTCAGGGAGGAAGGGCAGCAAAAAAGCCCTCCGTCCCCACAAAACTGGGACGAAAGGCCAAACCTTCCGCGGTACCACCCGCATTCGCGCCCCAAAGGGCGCGCACTTGAAACCCGGATAACGGCGGGTCAAGCCGTCCCCATCTCTGGGGCCGCTCCCGGGCGAACCAAGCGGCTGAACTCCAAGGCGGCTTGCAGCCGGTGACCGCCTTTCTCTGGGGAGTGAACGCACGCTATTTTCCCGTTCCTCGCATGTGAACTAAAGATATTTATACCACAAAAATCGTTGTATTGCAAGCCCGAGAGTGATATATTTAAGAAGCAAAAGACGAGAAAAATGATTTGCCGACGAAAGAGCAACATTTTCGTGCCGAATGCGTCTATCTCAACAGAGACAAAATGATTTGAGGAGGTATTCTGTATGAGCAAGAAGCGTGTGTTGGCCCTGACCCTGTCGGCGGTCCTGGCGGCGGCTCTGGTCCTGCCCGCCCAGGCGGTGGGCGAGGTGGTGGGCCACATCTACCACACCGACATCGCGGCCCAGATCGACGGCCATCCCATCCGCTCCTACAACATCGGCGGGACCACCGTGGTGGTGGCGGAGGACTTGCGGCAGTATGGCTTTGACGTGATCTGGAGCGCCGGTGAGCGGACCCTGACGGTGGAGCGCGCCCCTAGCAAGGCGGCTGACGGCGATTACCAAGCCTCGGGCCAGAGAAGACCCGCCGGGACTGTGGCCGGGAACATCCTGGCCACCGACATCCAGACCTATGTCCAGGGAGAGCTGGTGGAGAGCTTCAACATTGGCGGCGAGACCGCCATCCGCATGTCCAACCTGGCTGTGTGCGGCGATTTGACCTGGAGCCCGGAGGAGGATCTGGCGGCCCTGACCCTGTGGGTTGACCCCATGCAGAAGGTGCTGGAGGAGAAAATCGCCGCGCTGGAGCACTGCGCCCTGGTCAATGGGACCGACTGCTCTTATGAGGTGTACCCCAACGCCTATGGAACGCTGCTGTACAGCGTTATGAGCGGGATTCAAAATGACCACTCCCTGGAGCAGGTGCATTTCAGCGGACGGTCGGTCCTCCTAGACGACCTGCTGCCAGAGTGCAGCGTCAACTACCTGAAGCCCAGAGATATCCAGCTGAATGAGAATCAGAATCAGGTCAGCTTCTACACCGAGATCTGGGCGGCAGAGAATGACGAGATCGTGGGGTGGGGCGACACCTACTGCGTCATCGACCTGAGAGACCCCGCCGTGGTGCGGCTGGACCGGCTGGATCAGCCGCTGGAGTGGTGGGGCGGCTCTGCAATCTCCGACCATGAGCATCAGGACGACGAGATTGAGGTCCTCTTCACCCGGACGGGCGCGGAAGTGACGGGAGAGATCAAGCAGATGTTCTGCGGTTGGACGAAATGTTCCGCCGGTTCCACCGGGGTCAGCATCAGCTTTTATGGAAATAACTGCGGTGGTCCCTGCGAATACTGCAACGCGGGCAAGTCGTCCGGAACGGATACCTCCTGGGTCTTTTACGCGCCCTCGGTTGCGGAGCCGGACTTCGTCCAGACGAATTCTCCGGAGCTCCGGGAAAAGCTGGCCCAACACTTTCAAGTGACTCTGAACAGTCAGCGCGTGACCGGAGACCTGTGGCGCAGCCATGGCAACGGCCATGTGGACTACAACTTCACCTTTGACCAGCCCATCGCCCTGTCCGACGGAGACGTGGTGCGGGTGTGGATGAAGTAATAAGACCGGGAAAAGGGGCAAAACGTCCAAAATTCATTAGACAAACGGGCTGTATCGTGCTAGAATAAAGGCGTTCCGCTCTGCGGAGCGCCTCTGTTCGTTTCGCGGCTCCGGCCGTCGGGCAGAATCATCATAGAATCACCGGCCCCGTCCGCGGGGACCGGGACCATATAAATGGAGGAGTTCCATGTTAGAGTTACAGCATATCTGCTACGGCGTGGAGCAGGACGGCGAGAACAAGAACATCCTGCGGGACATTAACCTGACCATCCAGGAGCGCTTCGTGGCCATCACCGGCCCCAACGGCGGCGGCAAGTCCACTCTGGCGAAGGTCATCGCCGGCATCCTGACGCCCACCAGCGGCCGCATCCTGCTGGACGGGGAGGATATCACCGAGCTGTCCATCACGGACCGGGCCCGCCGGGGTATCAGCTTCGCCTTCCAGCAGCCGGTGCGCTTCAAGGGCCTGACGGTCAAGGACCTCATCACGCTGGCCAGCGGCAAGAACATCGGCGTGCCCGAGGCCTGCGACTACCTGTCTGAGGTGGGTCTGTGCGCAAAGGACTACATCGACCGCGAAGTGGACGGCTCCCTGTCCGGCGGCGAGCTGAAGCGCATCGAGATCGCCATGATCATGGCCCGGGGCACCAAGTTGTCCGTCTTTGACGAGCCCGAGGCGGGGATCGACCTGTGGTCCTTCACCAACCTGATTCAGGTCTTTGAGCAGCTGCACAACAAAATCAACGGCTCCATCATGATCATTTCCCACCAGGAGCGGATTTTGAATATCGCTGACCGGATCATCGTCCTGGCCGACGGTCAGGTCCAGCACGACGGCCCCGGGAAGGACATTCTGCCCAAGCTGCTGGGCGGCGCTGCTCCTTCGGTGTGCAGCGCGCTGAGCGATAAAGTCCGATAAGGAGGGACCGACATGGACGCAATTCAGAAAAACCTGCTGGAGCAGGTGGCCGAGCTCCACGAGGTGCCCGAGGGCGCCTATAACATCCGGGCCAACGGCCAGTCCGCCGGCCGGAATACCACTGCCAATATCGACATCGTTACCAAGACGGACAAGGACGGCATTGATATTAAAATCAAGCCCGGAACCAAAAATGAGTCTGTCCACATCCCCGTGGTCCTCAGCGAGAGCGGCCTGGAGGAGACGGTGTACAACGACTTCTATATCGGAGAGGACTGCGACGTCACCATCGTGGCCGGCTGCGGCATCCACAACTGCGGGGTCCAGAACTCCGAGCACTCCGGTATCCATACCTTCCACGTAGGCAGAAATGCCCGGGTGCGCTATGTGGAGCGCCACTACGGCGAGGGCGACGGTATGGGCCAGAACATCATGAACCCCACCACCGTGGTGGAGATGGACGAGGGCAGCTACCTGGAGATGGAGACCACCCAGATCAAGGGGGTGGACTCCACCGTCCGCACCACCCGGGCCAAACTGGGTCCCGCCGCCACCCTCATTATCAAGGAGAAGGTCATGACCCACGGCAAGCAGCTGGCCAAGTCCGACTTCACCGTGGATCTGGACGGCGAGGACTGCCACGCCAACGTGATCTCCCGGTCCGTGGCCCGAGGGGATTCCAAGCAGATCTTCCTGGCCCGGATCAACGGCAACGCCAAGTGCTACGGCCACTCCGAGTGCGACGCCATCATCATGGACAACGGCGTGGTCTCCGCCATCCCGGAGGTCACCGCCAACTGCCTGGACGCCAGCCTGGTCCACGAGGCCGCCATCGGCAAGATCGCCGGGGAGCAGCTCATCAAGCTCATGACCCTGGGCCTCACGGAAAAAGAGGCCGAGGAGCAGATCGTCAACGGATTTTTGAAGTAAGCACCGAAAGGGGCGTGGCTTGCCACGCCCCTTTTTGGATTTTTGAGGTTTGAAAGGAGTCGATCCTATGCAGCCCGTCACCACTACCGCCCAGATGAAAGAGCTGGACCGTATCGCCATCCAGAAGCGGGGCGTTCCCTCTCTGGAGCTGATGGAGAACGCCGCACGGGCGGTGGTCCAGGAGGTCGTGAACCTGGTAGGTCCGGTGAAGGCCCCCAAGGGAAAAATCGCCGGCTGCGTGGGCCTGATCATAAGCCACGGGGAGGGCCAGCCAACTCCGGAGGAGCAGCGTGAGATAGACGAGCTCCGGGCCATCGTGGAGTCCAAGAACACCGACCCAACCCAGCGCATCGGAGTCTTCTGCGGTCCGGGCAACAACGGCGGGGACGGCATCGCCGCCGCCCGGCTGCTGCTGGAGGCGGGCTACCGGGTCCGGGCCTTCCTGGTAGGGGACCGGGCCAAAATGACCGAGGACGCCCAGGCCATGGAGGAGAAGCTCATTGCCGCCGGGGGCGCACTGGAGGACTTTTCTTCCGATGACCAACGACAAAACATCTGGCTGACCACCTGTGACTGCATGGTGGACGCCCTCTTCGGAGTGGGGCTGTCCCGGCCCGTGACCGGAGACTTTTTGGCCGCTATCCGGCAGATGAACCACAGCCGCTTCTGCCCTGTGGTGGCCTGCGACGTCCCCTCCGGCCTCCAGGCCGACACCGGCGAGGTGCTGGGCGAGGCGGTGGAGGCCAAGGTCACGGTCACCTTCACCTGCGCCAAGCCGGGGCTGTACCTGGGCGAGGGCCGGAGCTATTCCGGCCGGGTGGAAGTGGCCGATATCGGCATTCCCAGAGAACTGTTTTGCGAGAAGGTTATCCGGACGTCCGAACCGGTTCATGTCCTGAAGAACGACCAGAAACTTCTGCCCCGCCGCCCCCGCACCGCTTACAAGGGGGATTTCGGAAAAGTTTTTATCCTGGCGGGGAGCGAGGGCTACACCGGGGCGCCCGTCCTGGCGGCCCGGGCTGCCATTCGCACCGGCGCGGGGCTGGTATACCTGGGGGTGCCTCGGGACATCTACCCTATCGTGGCCGTCAAATGCGACGAGGCCATGCCCTTCCCGCTGCGGTCGGAGTATGATAAAATCCTGGAGAAGGCCAGGGGCTGTGACGTGGCCGTTATCGGGCCCGGTCTGGGCCGGGCGCCGGAGACGGAGCGGCTGGTCCACCGCCTGCTGGCCGACCTGGAGATGCCCGTGGTCCTGGACGCCGATGGCATAAATGCGCTGCGGTCGCATATCAATATCCTGGACAAACGCTCCGCCCCCACGGTGCTTACCCCCCACGACGGGGAGTTCCAGCGGTTGACCGGGTGCCAGTTGCCCATCCGGGACCGGCTGAACGCCGCCCGGAGCTTTGCAAAAGAACACCGCTGCACCCTGGTCCTCAAGGGCCACGGCACCGTCACCGCCGCCCCGGACGGCCGGGTCTGGATCAACGCCACCGGCAACCCTGGAATGGCCAAAGGCGGCTCCGGCGATGTGCTGGCCGGAATGATCGCAGCTCTGCTGGGGCAGAAGCACCTGGGGCGGGAAGAAGACGGCGTGCCGTTCCTGACTGCCCTTGGGGTGTACTGCCACGGCCTGGCCGGAGACTGCTGCGCCAAGGAGCTGGGCGAGTACGGCATGACACCCAGCGATATGATTGAGGGCCTGCCTAAGGTTCTGAAGGAGCAGACGAAGCTGGATTGGTTTTAGTTGTGGGTTCTTTTCTCGGCTTCTCCAGGGCGGTCCGACCGATTTTAAGCAAAAGAAAAGCAACGCTTTTCGCAAAGTTCTTTCGATTCCTTTCTTTTAAGAAAGAAATCCACAACGACTAGAAACGGAGGTCCCGACGTGCGCAAACTGCTGTTTTGCGTACCAATGATGACCCTCCTGCTGCTGTCGGCCTGCGGAGCGGGCCCGGCGGGAGCCAGCGAGGCAGAGGAGTTGTCCCTGGCCATCCGGGGAGAATACCTGGAAATGACGAACTGGTCCGCCGACGCGGCCATCACCGCGGACTACGGGCAGCGGGTGTATCAGTACGAACTGACGGCCCAGCTGGCGGGGGAGGAGATGACCCTGACCCTGTCCCAGCCGGAGACGGTGGCGGGCCTCACCGCCCGGATCAGCGGGAAGGACAGCCTGCTGGAGTACGACGGCATGTCGGTGGAGACCGGTCCCTTGGACGAGGAAGGACTGACCCCCGTGTCTGCCATCCCCGCTCTGCTGGAGGCGGCCAAAACGGGCTATATCACCGCTTGCGCCATGGAGGAGGAGGGGACCCTTCTGCGCCTCGACTGTGGTGATCCCGAGAGCCAGCCCGGCGCAGGCCGGGAGCTCTCCCTCTGGTTTGACGCCCAAGGGCGGGATCTGGTCCGGGGCGAAATTAAAATAGATGGTTTTCGGGCCATTTTATGTGAATTTTCCAACGTTTCAAAAGAATAAGAGGGAAACAATATGACCGACATGACACGAATGAGAACCTGGGCGGAGATTGACCTGGACGCCCTGGAGCACAACTACCGGACCCTGCGGGCCATGGCTCCGGCAGGCTGTAAATTTTTGGGGCTGGTAAAGGCCGACGCCTACGGCCACGGCGCCCCTCAGGTGGCCAAAAAGCTCCAGAAGCTGGGGGCGGATATGATCGCCGTAGCCAGCGCCTTTGAGGGGGTGCAGCTGCGCCAGGAGGGGATCATGCTGCCCATCCTGTGCCTGGGTCAGACCCCAGTTGAGCTGGCCTCTCTGCTGGTGGAATACGACATTACCCAGACCGTGGAGGACCTGGACACCGGACGGGCCCTGTCTCAGGCGGCGGTGGAGGCCGGGAAAAAGCTGACCATCCATGTAAAGCTGGATACGGGCATGAGCCGGCTGGGCTTTTTGTGGAAAAAGGGGGAGGACAACGCCGGGGTGGTGGAAGAAATTACCGCCCTGTGCGCTCTGCCCGGCCTAAAGGCGGAGGGGATGTTCACTCACTTTGCCAACGCCGACGGCGACGAGGACTACACCATGGATCAGCTGACCCGGTTTCTGGACGCCAAGGCCGCCCTGGAGAAGCGGGGTGTGGAGTTCGCAATTACCCATTGCGGGGCCAGCGCCGCTGTGTTAAACTATCCCTGTACCCATATGGATATGATCCGGCCGGGCATCGCCCTGTACGGCTACTACCCGGACTCCTCCATGGAGGGGCTGGACGGTCCCGGTTTGGAGCCGGTGATGCGGGTGAAGAGCCGCGTGGCCGCCGTCCGCTCCCTGCCAGCCGGCACCCATGTCAGCTACGGCTGCACCGCCACCCTGACCCGGGACAGCCGCCTGGCGGTGGTGCCCATCGGTTATGGGGACGGCTATTGCCGCAAGATGTCCAACGGCATGGTCATGGAGATCCGCGGCGCGCGCTGTCCTGTGGTGGGCCGGGTGTGCATGGATATGTGTATGGTGGACGTCACCGACCTGCCTGAGGCGCAGGCGGGGGACGAGGCATTGGTCTACGGTCCCGGACTTACCGAGCGGGCCGCCCAAATGGCAGACACCATTGTGTACGAGCTGCTGTGCCGGGTATCTCCCCGGGTCCCCCGAATCTATTTGGAACACGGGATTCAAAGCCGGGCGTGACCGCCCGCCCGCTCCCCACATAGGATGGTATGGAGCAGCGGAGGAACCTGTCCGCAGGAGGACATTCCTCCGGGGCGCAAAGGCGCGGCGGGCTGTGAAAAAAACAGGTATAAACCCCGCCGCTCCGTGGGAGAATCATAGTACAGCGTTACATACGACCTCCAGACAGGCCTGTAACGCACACTATCTTCCAGCGGAGTGTGAACGTACGTGGACAACAGTGTGAAACGAGGCGACATCTTCTACGCCGACCTAAGTCCGGTGGTGGGCAGCGAGCAGGGGGGCGTGCGGCCCGTCCTCATCGTGCAGAACGACACAGGCAACCGCCACAGCCCCACCGTCATCGCCGCGGCCATCACCTCCCAGACGGGAAAGGCCCGGCTGCCCACCCATATCTCGGTCTCTCCACCCAGCTGCGGACTGCCCAAGGAGTCCGTTATCCTGCTGGAGCAGGTGCGGACGCTGGATAAGCGTCGGCTGCGGGAGAAGACGGGACGGCTGGACGATACTGTCATGAAGCAGGTAGACGCCGCCATCGCCGTAAGCTTCGGTCTCCATCCGGAGACCATGGTGTAAGAAATACGGAGGAGCCGCTGGCAAAAAAGCGGCTCCTACATAAGACAACGACAGGGCCCTGCCCGCAGACGGACAAAGGAGTACATACGATGAAAAAGAGCAAGAGATGGATGGCCGGGATCTCGGCCCTGGCCCTGACCGCCCTGTGTGCGGGCGGCGCTCTGGCCGCCACCGGTGATAAGGACGACCCCCTGGTCACCCAGAGTTATCTGGAGCAGACGGTGCTCCCCGGCCTGGTGAGCCAGGTGGAAAGCAAGGCTGCTGTCCGCCAGGCAGAGCTGGACAAGTCCTTCCAGGACAAGATCGCCCAGTATAAGCAGGATGTGGCCGCTATGGCCGGTTCCGGCGACAGCGCCTCCTACACCCTGGTCACCCTGACCAGCGGCCAGACTATAGCCTTGGATGTGGGCTGTGAGGTTATGCTCCGAGTGGGCACCGCCTCGGTAAATGCCGCCACCAGTCCCGCTCTTGTGGATGTCTCCACTGGGGGGACCGTCAACAGCGGGGCCTCTCTGACCAAGAACCACCTGTATATGGCCACCATCCCCGACCGGACCCTGAAGCCTACCGCCGCCACCGTCAAGCTGCTGGTGCGGGGCGGGTACTCTGTGAAGTGACGAAAAGAGCGAGAAACGGCTGTTTCTCGCTCTTTTTTAGAAAGAAATAAAAATATATCTTATGTCCTGTCTGGCGTGTATTCCGCAATATCCTCCAGCTTGCAGGATAAAGCAGAACACAGTTTATTTAACGTCTTCGTTTCTATATTCTCATTTGCGCGGAGTCGCCGGATAGTTTTGCTGTCAAGTCCGCACTTTTCTCTTAATTGATATGTGGATATTCCCTTTTTCTCCATTGTTCTCCATAATTTATCGAACGTAATCATCACAAAATGCCCCCCTATTGACACAAATCAGTATGGGGGTTATAATCTTTTTTATTAAGGGGATATAACCCCCATAACGACGGGTTGGTATATGGAGGCAAGTTATCCATGAATCCTGAGAAAGAGATCAATCATCAAAAAATTTGTCAGATGCTGGGAGTAGAAAGCGAAAAAGAATATTCTATTATTTTGTGGAAGTCGCCGCAGCAGCCACCGGAAGAAGCTAGCTATGTCCTGATTAAGTATTTGGAGGAAAATGGGCAACGGATTGAATGTGCAGATATCGCATATGAGGGTGGAAAGTTTCTTTCCTTCTATCCAGATGGTGATGTGAGAGAAATCAACGAGAAAAATATATTGGGGTGGAGTTATTATCCCTTTGACGACAGAGTGACAAAATAAGCGCGCGGCAGTTTTTAAACCTGCCGCGCGCTTATTTGATATCACGGATGTTTACTCATTCCAAACCCTAGGCCTGCTCCACATACTCCGCCCACAATGTGGGTCAGGTGGGACACATTGTCCTGAACGGTAACGGCGTCCACCGCCTCGCCGCCCAGGTAGAGGATAACCACCAGGATCAGCGTCAGGGGGACAGTCCCCTCCTTCATGCCGGACAGGGAGGACAGGACGATCATCATAAAGACGATGCCGCTGGCCCCCAGCAGGGCGGTGCCGGGGAACAGGAGGTACTGGACCAGCCCGGATACCAGGGCGGTGACAAAAATACAGAACAGCAGCTTTTGGGAGCCGTACTTCTCCTCCAGCGGCGGGCCCACCACCAGCAGGAGCATCATGTTGCCCATGTAGTGGGCGTAGCCCGAGTGGCCCAGCACGTGGCAGACCATCCGCACGTAGGTCAGAGGGTCGGTAGGGGAGGAGCGGTAGACACAGAACAGCTTTTGGGTAGACCACCCGCCGGTGAGCCACCCCAGCACCAGGGCCCCCAGGGAGACCAGAGCGAAGGTGAGGACCACCGGGGCGTTGTACTGGACCCGGAGCCGCCGCATCAGTGGTTCAGAACCCGGACCCGGATAATACCGTCGATGGCCCGGAGCTCGTCGGCCACCTGGTCGGTAATGCGGGTGTTCACGTCCACCAGGGTGTAGGCGTAGTCCTTCTTGGACTTGTTGGTCATGTTTTCCACATTGATGCCGTCGTCGGACAGAATAGACATAATCTTGGTCAGCATGGCGGGCACGTTCTTGTGGATCAGGCACAGACGGGCGGTGCCGCTCCAGTCCTGGGACACGTTGGGCAGGTTGACGGAGTTGGTTATGTTGCCGTTGACCAGATAGTCCTGGAGCTGGCGCACCGCCATAACGGCGCAGTTCTCCTCGCTCTCAGGGGTGGAGGCGCCCAGGTGGGGCAGGGCGATGACGTGGGGGACCCGGGCGATCTTCTCGTCGGGGAAGTCGGTGACGTAACGGGCCACACGGCCGGACTCCAGGGCCTCAATCATGTCGTCGTCGTTGACCAGGCCGCCCCGGGCCAGGTTTAGAATGCGGACCTCGCCCTTCATCTTGGAGATGGCCTCGGCGTTGATAAAGTCCTTGGTGGAGTTGGTGTAGGGAATGTGGATGGTCACATAGTCGGAGACCTTATACAGCTCGTTCACGTCCTTGACCACGTGGACGTGGCGGTCCAGCCGCAGGGCGGCGTCCACGGACAGGTAGGGGTCGTAGCCGTACACGTCCATGCCCAGCTCCAGGGCCACGTTGCACACCAGTGCGCCGATAGCGCCCAGCCCGATGACGCCCAGAGTCTTGCGGAACAGCTCGGGACCGGCGAAGGCGGACTTGCCCTTCTCCACGGCGGCGGCCAGGTCCACATTGGGGGTGTTGGCCTGCTCCTGTACCCACTCGGCGCCGCCCAGAACGTCCCGGGAGGCGATGAGCATGGCGGCGATGACCAACTCCTTCACCGCGTTGGCGTTGGCGCCGGGAGTGTTGAAGACCACGATGCCGTTTTCAGAGCAGCGGTCGATGGGGATGTTGTTGGTACCGGCACCCGCCCGGGCGATGGCCCGCAGGGCGGTGGGGAACTGGTAGTCGTGCATAGGAGCGGAACGGACCAAAATGCCGTCCTCGTTCTCCACCTCATTGCCCACCTGGAAGCGGCCCTTATCCAGATGATCCAGGCCGGCGGTGGAGATCTTATTCAGTGTTTTGATACGGTACATAATAAAAACCTTCTTTATATGGGAAATCAGGAGCCGAAACATGGTTTCGGCTCCTAATTCCGAATCCTAATTTTTAGTTGGCCTTGCCGTCGCCGCAAAGTCGGCTGCACTCGGAATACCCGAATGGGCATTCCTCATTGCGCTTCCTTGCTCCTCCTCTCCCCATACGACCCGCTGCGCTGGGCTCGCATGGGGGCCCATCAGTTGTTCTTATCGAACAACTTGATGAAGTCGCACAGCTTTTCCACGCCCTCCACAGGCATGGCGTTGTAGATGGAGGCGCGCATACCGCCGGTCTTGCGGTGGCCCTTCAGGTTGGTGAAGCCGGCGGCGGCGGCTTCCAGAACGAACTTGGCGTCCAGTTCCTCATTGCCGGTGCGGAAGGCCACGTTCATGCCGGAGCGGGAACCCTTTTCGGCGTGGCAGCGGAACAGCTTGGAGTTGTCGATGGTGTCGTACAGCATGCCGGAGCGCAGGTCCTTCAGCTTCTTCATGCCCTCGCCGCCGCCGTTTTCCTCCACCCAGTCCAGGGTGAGGCCCAGCATGTAGATGCACCAGCAGGGCGGGGTGTTGTACATGGAGTCCTTGTCGATCATGGTCTTGTAATTCATCATCAGAGGGGTGATGGGCAGCTCGTGGCCGGCCAGGTCCTCCCGGATGATGACCACGGTCAGGCCGGCGGGAGCCATATTCTTCTGGGCGCCTGCGTAGATAATGCCGTACTTGGACACGTCCACGGGCATGGACAGGATATCGGAGGACATGTCGCACACCAGAGGCACATTGCCGGTCTCAGGGACATAGCCCCACTCTGTGCCGTAAATGGTGTTGTTGGCGCAGTAGTAGAAGTAGCTGGCGTCGGGGTCCAGCTTCAGCTGGTCCTGAGCGGGGATGTAAGAGTGGTTCTTGTCCTCAGAGGAGGCGGCCACGCTGATCTGGCCGTACTTGGTGGCCTCCTTATAGGCCAGGTTGGAGAAGTTGCCGGTGACGGCGTAGTCCGCCTTGCCGGTCTTGCCGATCAGGTTCAGCGGGATCATGGAGAACTGGCCGGAGGCGCCGGTCTGGAGAAACAGGATCTTGTACCCCTCCGGCACGTTCATCAGCCGGCGCAGCTTATCCTGGGTCTCCTCAAAAATCTGAATGAAAACCTTTGAGCGGTGACTCATCTCCATCACGGACATACCAGAACCATGGTAGTTGGTGATTTCTGACCCGGCACGCTCCAGGGCGGACAGAGGGAGCATGGAGGGGCCGGCGGAGAAGTTGTAAACACGCTGGTCGTTCATTTGGGAGAACCCCTTTCAAATATAAATATATGGCCCCGGCGGTCCCGGAGCTTTGGCCCAAGCATTTTATCGGAGAGCGATAAAATACTATCCCAAGCCAGACGGAAACGAATTGCTTGGGATAGTTTTTTATTATAGTAAAGGAAAAAAGAAGTGTCAATCCTTCTGAGCGGAAAGTTTGTTAAGATTTAGCCAAAGAAACGGTAAAATCCACCTGGATGTGCTTAGGGGCCCCTTCCATCGGGAACAAATAGCCGGAACCTGTGTGGTAGCCCTGAATATCAGGCCGGTACTCGATGACGGTGCCGCCCTTGTTCCAGGACAGGGGGGAGCTGGGATCGGACTCGATCTGTTCGATTAGGTCCGTTAGCTGGGACCGGGACAGACCGCAGCGGCCATAGAGAAAGCTCCAGAGGATCTTGGCGGTGGCTTGGGTTGGGAGGCTGGTGGCGTGATCGCCGGCGCCTATGAAACGATAGGAGTAAAAAACTTCGGTGAGCAGGCCGTCTTCCTGGGTGAAGTTCAATTGGAGCGGGCCAGATGGAAACAGGTCAATGGACACTGAGTTGGGCGGATCGGGGGGAGCCACAAAGCTGCCCTCCACCGTAAGCTCACTGATCTGGTCATCGGGACCGGCCAGGTATTTGCTGAACTGATTGTAGTTGGACACGAACTGCTCCACCGTCAGGTCGTGGTTCTGGTATCGGGGGGCGCTGGAGAAGCGCTGGATGGGGATGAGAAGCAGAAAGAGCCCGAGGGCGGCGGCCCCTCCGCCCAAAAGCTTGAGGACGCTGCGCCGCTCGTCCCAGTAGGGCTTGCCCGGTCGGCTGCCCTCGGTGTAGGCCTCGTCGGTGTCCTTCTGCCAGGCAAGGGGCTGGTCGTGATAGGCCTTCCAGCAGGACCAGGCCAGACAGCCGGTGGTCACCAGAGGAAAGAAATTAAGGCCCAGGCCATAGACGATTACCTGGCCGGTACGGAGAAAGGCCGCCGTGTA
>Ga0129309_1000905_pt1 | contig 18459 bp, 15 predicted proteins | sample L1105metagenome_FD_94439 | JGI IMG/M metagenome (GOLD analysis project Ga0129309, IMG submission 94439) | Ring-tailed lemur group fecal microbial communities from Wisconsin, USA - L1105 metagenome | ecosystem: Host-associated > Mammals > Digestive system > Large intestine > Fecal | place: USA...
GACGGAGACGATATCGCCGCCGATGGCGTGGTGGGCGTCGGCGGCGGCCAGGGCCACGCAGACAGGCTCCGTGCAGCCCAGGGCCGGCACCACCTCCTGGCGCAGCAGTGTCAGCAGTTCTTCTTTGGTGATCATGGGAAAGCTCCTCCTTTTTATTGTGCTCAGATGCGGTGTTTTGATTGTTTACCGCATTTAAAAAGCAAACTTCGTGCCAACGTTTTTTTCACGGACCGTTCGCTTTTTCCTTGCAAAATCCCCGGCGCCATGATTAAATGGTTGAAATAAATGGTCAAAAGGAGTGGTTTTGTGGCAACCAAAAAGAAAATCTCTGTCATTGCCCTGGACCCCCGGGCAGGTAAATCCTACGGAGAGGATATTGCCGGATTGTTTGCGGATGTGGCGGACATCTCCGTTTTTTCCGTGCTGGATGGCAGCGCCGCCGGCGTTCTGGACCGGGCGGACCTGTTTGTGGCCTCCACCGATGCCTACGGTTCTCCGGAGGAACTGGCGAAGCACATCCCCCTTGACAGCCAGACCATGGCGGTGGAGGTTTCCTTTCGGTGGAGCGACCTGCGAAAGCTGAAAGCCCTGCCCGCCGGCAGCAAGGTGCTGTTTGTGAACCTGACCCAGACCATGGCCCGGGAGGCCATCGCCCAGCTGGAGCAGTTCGGCATCACCCACATTCACTGGATTCCCTTTTATCCCGGTGCCCGGCTGGATGAGGACGTACGCATCGCCGTGACGCCGGACGAGACCCGCTACGTCCCACCGGGAATGGAGACGGTTATCGATTTGGGCCAACGGGTCTGTACCTCCGGTATGATGATCGAGATTGCCCTGCGGCTGGGCCTGGAGTCGCTGCTGGAAGGCGCCGCGTTTCAGGAGTACGCCCGCAGCGTAGCCACCAGCAATTACAGCTTTGACCAGATGTTCGCCCGGTCTATCCGCCTGGAGAGCCGCTTCCACATTTTAATGGAGAGCCTGGAGGACGGCGTCATCGGCGTCAACGAAAAGGGGGAAATCTTCGCCTGCAGCCGCCGGGTGGAGGATATGACCTGCGTCAGCGCCCCGCTGATTCAGGGAAAGCGGTGTGAGGAGGTATTCCCTTACATCCCCTTTGCCGAGTGCCTCCGCACCCGCCAGACCCTGCCCGCCAAGGTCATCAAGGTCAACGGCGTCAACCTCAGTGTGGAGGTGGTGCCGGTCATCCGGCAGAAGGCCTGCATCGGTGCCTTTGCCCTCCTCCAACGCTTCAACGACATGGAGGTCCGTCAGAACGAGCTGCGGGGCCAGCTGCTCCACAAAGGCTACTACGCCAAATACAGCTTTGATGACGTGATTGGGCAGTCGGAGGCCATCCGCAAGGCCAAGGAGACCCTAGCCCGGATGGCCGCCAGCGAGAGCCCCATTCTTTTAATCGGAGAGACCGGCACCGGCAAGGAGCTGTTCGCCCACGCCGTTCACCGGGCCTCCCGCCGCAGCGGCGGCCCCTTTGTGGCCATCAATGTCGCCGCCTTTCCGGAAAACCTGCTGGAAAGCGAGCTGTTCGGCTACGAGGAAGGGGCCTTCACCGGCGCCAAAAAGGGCGGCCGTCCCGGTCTTTTTGAGCTGGCTCACAAGGGCACGCTGTTTCTGGACGAGGTGGAGGGCATGAGCCCCGCCCTCCAGATCAAGCTGCTGCGGACCTTGCAGGAACGGGAGGTCATGCGGGTAGGCGGCAACCGCATCATCCATGTGGATGTTCGCATCGTGGCCGCTACCAACGAGGCCCTGGAGCAAAAAGTCCGGGAGGGCACCTTCCGCCGGGACCTCTATTACCGCCTCAACACCCTGCCGGCGGTCATTCCGCCCCTGACGGAGCGGGGAGATGATATGTTTCTCCTGATGGACCACTTTCGCCGGGAGTTGAACGGAAATTTCCGTCTGACAGAGCCGGTGCGGGACTTCTTCCGCCGCCACACCTGGCCCGGCAACATCCGGGAGCTGCGGAACGTGGTGGAATACTTTATTTACACAGGGCATCAGGACATCACCATGGAGGACCTGCCGCCCACGCTGTTCCTCTCCGGGGAGCCCCTCTCCCGCCCGGTTCCCGCCCCGGCGGCGCCGGAGGAGCGGTCTCCCGCCATGTCTGACGCTTTCCGGTTTGTTCTCTCCCAGCTGTATGAGGCGTCCGAGGCAGGGACGCCCATGGGCCGGGACAAGCTGCTGCAAAAAGCCCGTCAGGCCCATGTGCCCATCTCCCAGCAGGAGGTCCGGGCCATCCTCGCCGACATGGCAAGCCGGGGCCTGGCCCGGGTCAGCCGGGGCCGGGGCGGCAGCCAGCTGACCCCCAAGGGCCGGGAGCTTTGGGAAACAGGTCAAAGTTGAGTTTTTATGACCATTTAAAATATTTTAACCAATAAATGACCATTTCGGACGATTTGCCGCCTGCTTGGCCTGTGCGCGCACCCGGGAGGGATTTTGGCGATTTGCTAAAATCCCTCCCGGGCGTTTTATGCGCTTCTCCAATTTCCGGGGGCTTTCCATGGAAACCTTCAGTCCGCTTTATTTTGGCACATTTTTTGCTTTAATAGTCTGCCGAAAACACGCGAACGAATCATGCAACATACAAAGAAAGGAAGCAGCAGCATGCGATACGATTTCGATCAAGTGGTGGACCGGTCCAAGAACCTCTCCGCCAAATACGACGAGCGGAAGAAAAAGTTCGGCACCGACGATGTGATCCCCCTGTGGATTGCGGACATGGACTTCAAAACCGCCCAGCCTGTCATCGACGCCATGAAGGCCCGGGCGGAGGAAGGCATCTGGGGCTACACCGCCCGGCCCGCCAGCTACTTTGAGGCCGTGAAAAACTGGCAGAAGCGCCGCAACGGCTGGGATACCGACACCGCTCTCATGAGCTTCTCCCCCGGCGTGGTCCAGACCCTCAGTGTCATGATCCAGCTCTACACGCCCCAGGGCGGCAACGTCCTCATCCAGACCCCTGTGTACGGCGAATTCTACGACATGACCGAGTTTGCCGGACGGCATGTGATTGAGAACCAACTGGTGGAGCAGGACGGACAATGGGGCGTGGATTGGGCCGACTTTGAGGAAAAGCTCCGGAGCGCGGACATTTTCCTGCTGTGCAACCCCCACAACCCCTTGGGCATCGTCTGGACGGAGGCTGAGCTGCGCCGGATGATGGAGCTGTGCCTGAAATACCACGTTCTGGTGGTCAGCGACGAGATCCACTCCGACCTCATATTTCACGGCAAGCGCCACATCCCCACCGCCTCCCTGTCCCCGGAGATTGCCGCCAACGTGGTCACCGGCATCTCCGCCACCAAGACCTTCAACCTGGCGGGCCTCCAGGCCAGCACCGTGGTGTTCCCCAATGCCCACATGAAGGACATGTTCGACCAATTCTGGATGAACATGGACATCCACCGCAACAACGCCTTTTCCGTCACCGCCATGGAGGTGGCCTTCAACGAGGGTGAGGAATGGCTGGAGCAGCTGCTGCCTTACATCAGCGACAACTTCGACTTCGTGGTGGAGTACTGTGAAAAGCACATCCCGAAAATCAAGACCTACGCGCCCGACGCCACCTATCTCATGTGGCTGGACTGCCGGGAGCTGGGGCTGACCAACGGGGAGCTTCACGACTTCATGATTCAAAAGGCCAAGCTGGGCCTCAACGACGGCTGCGCCTTCGGCCGGAGTCTCAACGGCTATATGCGGCTCAACGCCGCCTGCCCCCGCAGCGTGCTGGAGCAGGCCATGCGCCAGCTGGAAGCTGCCGTAAACAGCCTGTAAGGGCTGGCGGTTTCACATATATCAAAAAAGAGAGATCACAGAAAAGGAGACATCACCATGCAGAAAAAATCCTTTTGGGAGCAGTACAAGATGCCTATCCTGCTCCTTGGCGGCATCGCCATCGGTTCCATTATCGGTATTATTTCTCCCGCCTTCGGCCAGAAGCTCAAGCCCATCGGCGACATTTTCCTGAACCTGCTCTTCACCATCGTGGTCCCCCTGGTGTTCGTGTCCATTGCCTCCGCCGTAGGCAGCATGGTGAACATGAAGCGGCTGGGCAAGATCCTGGGCAGCACCATCGCCGTGTTCCTCATCACCGGCGCCATTGCCGGCGTGTGCGTTTTAACCTGGGTGAACATCTTCAGCCCCTCCGCCGGCACCAATATCCAGCTGGGCGCCGCTGAGATGGGCGAGGCCAAGACCGCCGCGGAGCTGATCGTGGAATCCCTGACCGTCAGCGATTTCAATCAGCTGCTCAGCAAATCCCACATGCTGCCCCTCATCATCTTTTCCATCATCTTCGGCTTCTGCACCGCCCTCTGCGGCGGCGAGGAAAGTCCCGTGGGCAAGCTGCTGGCCAATCTGAACAACATCATCATGAAGTTCGTGGGCGTCATCATGACCATCGCTCCGCTGGGCCTGGGCGCTTACTTCGCCAACCTCATTGGAGAGTACGGCCCCCAGCTGCTGGGCGACTACGGCCGGGCCATGGTGGTCTACTACCCCCTGTGCCTGCTGTATGTGGTCATCTTCTTCCCCCTGTACGCCCTGTTCGCCGGCGGCAAGCTGGGCTTCAAGCGGATGCTGAAGTACATCATCACCCCCGCCGTCACCGCCTTCGCCACCCAGAGCTCCGCCGCCACCCTGCCTGTCAACAAGGAGGCCTGTGACAACATCGGTGTGCCCAAGGATGTCAGCGACCTGGTGCTGCCCATGGGCTGCACCATGCACATGGACGGTTCCGTCCTCAGCTCCATCGTGAAGATCGCATTCCTGTTCGGCGTGTTCGGCATGGACTTTACCGGCGTGGGCACCTATGCCATGGCCATCGCCGTGGCCATCCTCAGCGCCTTTGTGCTCTCCGGTGCTCCCGGCGGCGGCCTGGTGGGCGAGATGCTCATCGTCAGCATGTTCGGCTTCCCCTCCGAGGCCTTCCCCCTGATCGCCACTCTGGGCTTCCTGTTTGATCCCCCGGCCACCTGCCTGAACGCCTCCGGCGACACCATTGCCTCCATGATGGTCTCCCGCCTGGTGGAGGGCAAGGACTGGCTGAGCAAAAAGCTGGCTGCCGGCGAACTGAAATAAATCCACAATCATTTACTTAAAAAGGAGTTTTACCATGAAAATCACTGTGATTGGAAGCCACCTGTGCCCTGATACCCTCTACGCGCTGAACCGCCTCAGCGAAGCCAAGGCGGAGATTGACTTCAAGAACCTGTCCGCCAGCCTGGCCGACCTAAAGGTTTATCTGGCCCTGCGGCAGGACAGCCCCGCTTACGCTGACATCCGTGCCAACGGCGGCATCGGCATTCCTTGCTTCGTCCTGGAGGACGGCACCGCTACCAGGGACCTGGACGCTGTTTTGAAATAATTCAGGCTCTGCCGTGCCCCTTGTGTTGCTGATAAAATATATTTCGCGCATCACGCAGTGACCCGACACTCTGAAAAAACGGCCGCATAAGCGGTCGTTTTTTCATGTTCTCCTCAAATGCGCTTGCGCGTTTATAAACGCGGTACACGTGCTCTAATGCAAAGTTAAAAGCAAAAAAGTTCATATTCGGTGAAAAAGAACAGCGGGAAATCGTTTCCCGCTGTTCAGATTATATAGGCTCACGAAGCGAATCGCTTTGGAACATCGCCGCAGCATGAAAAACCAAGTATTGTCTGCTGTGTCTCAGGGAAAGATTTCTACTGAATGCCCGCGATGTCCTTGGCAAGCTGCTTCTTGCCCTGGATGTTGCCCTGGCGGGCGATCATGATGCGCTGGGCCTGGGGAGATCCGGCGCCGTGCATGGACTCGGTGCGGTAGCCCACAGCGGCGGCACCCAGGCACAGGTTCTCGATGAAGCGCATGATGCGCTGACGGTCCTCGGCGGAAACGCCTTCCCGGGCGGCGAAGAACTTGTTGCAGATCTGGCCGATGGTCTCGCCGTTCCGGCCCACCACAGTCTCGCTGTGGAAGTCCTTCTGAGAGGGCATGGTGACCATCAGGCCGCCGGCGATATCCTCCGCCAGACGGACGATCTCATAGGGGAACCGGGTCACGTTCTGCTTGCAGACGTTGGCCAGCAGCAGGTCGATCTGATAGTTGCCCGCCTTGGTCTTGAAGCCCTGGGCGGAGCAGGCGATGCCGCAGCAGAACAGCGTCTCGTTCAGGTGGGTCATCTCGATGAGCTTGTCCTTCACGGCAGAGGCCTTCTCCACGCCGTTGTACTCGGCGGCGAGGGCCGCGGCGCCGATCAGGGTGTCGCCCACGCCCACCTTGCAGCCGCCGTAGCTCTGGCGGTGATAGCCGGCGAAGCGCTCCACGATCATGCCGGCGAACTCATACTCGCCGTTGAGGAAGATGTACTCGTTGGGGATGAACACGTGGTCCAGCACCACCAGGGCCTCCTGGCCGCCGAACTTGGCGTTGCCCACATCGATGGAGGCATTCTCCTCCAGCTTGCGGGTGTCGCAGGACTGACGGCCGTAGATCATGTACATACCCTCAGCGTCCGTGGGGCAGGCAAAGGACACGGCCCAGTCCTTATCAGCCTCGCCCATGGAGATGGTGGGCATGAAGATGTGCCAGTGGGAGTTGATGGAGCCGGTCTGGTGGCACTTGGCGCCGCAGACCACGATGCCGTCGGGACGGCGCTCCACAACGTGGACGTACATATCGGGGGCGGCCTGCTGGCTGGGAGCCTTGGAGCGGTCGCCCTTGGGGTCGGTCATGGCGCCGTCCACAGTCAGGTCGTTGTCCTGGACGTAGGTCAGGAACTTCTTGAAGTTCTCGTGGTAGTGGGTGCCGTACTTCTCATCGATCTCGAAGGTGGTGGAGAACACGGAGTTGAAGGCGTCCATGCCCACGCAGCGCTGGAAGCAGGAAGCCGTCTTCTGGCCCAGCAGGCGCTGCATCTTCACCTTGTTCATCAGGTCCTCCGTGGACTGGTGCAGGTGGGTGAAGCGGTTGATGGTGTGGCCCGTCAGGCTGGACTTCACCGTCATGAGGTCTGCGTACTGGGGGTCCTGGGCCAGGGCGTAGGTCATGGCCACGCAGTTGATGGAGGGACGGATCATGGGGTGATCCACCCAGTTTTCGATCTTCTCGCCGAACATGTACACCCGGGTGTTCAGCTTGCGCAGGCTGTCAATGTATTCCTGTGCCGTCATCAAAGTTCCCACAGGCAGTCACCCTTATTCAACGACGAACATGGGCATACCGGTCTTGACCTTATCGCCAGCCTGGATATAGACTTCTTTTACTGTGCCGTTCACGGGGCAGGCGATGGGCTGCTCCATTTTCATTGCTTCCAAAGTGCCCAGGATGGCGCGGGACTGCACTTCGTCACCGACTTTCACATTGACGGCGATGATGGTTCCGGGAATACGAGCTTTGATTTCCATAAATAAATCCTCCTCAAAGTAATCAGGCAATAAAATGAATGGTACTGACAAAAATGCCAGCCGCAATGGCAGAAGTGATCACGCCGGAAATATTGACACCCATGGCTACCGGCAGGATCATGGCAAAGGGGTTTTCCTCCATGGCCGCATGCTGCGCCAGCTTTGCAGTGGTCGGCACACAGGATACGCCGGCAATTCCTATGGCGGGATTGAAATCCTCGCCTTTGCGCTTATGCAGCCAGTACATCAGCAGTCCGCCCAGAAGGCCTCCGACAGCGGAGATGGCCAGGGCCAGAATGCCGAGCACCAGAATGACCAGCACGGTGGGATTCAAAATGGTGGACGCCTCGCAGAGAACGCCCAGGATGACACCCAGGAAAAAAGTCGCGAAATAGGACAGTCCCTCTTCCAGCAGCTCGGTATAGCGGTTGATTTTCGCTTCTTTCACAGCCATGCCGATAAAGAAAGAGAAAATCAGGGGCGCTGCCACCGGCAGCAGCAAGCAGAGCACAAAGTTGGTGATAACAATAAAGGTGAACTTGGATTTTTGAGAGACTTCGGGGACCTCCACATACATGTCGATCCCCCGGTATTTCTTGGGGATGAACAGCTTGATAAGGAATGGGTATCCGCCGTACGTCAGACTCAAATACAAGTACGCGATGATGGAGATGGGCACAAACAGCTCCGGCGCCAGCATAAGGGAGGTAAAAAGCACCATGGGCCCGTCCGCTCCGCCAATGGTGGCGATGGCGGCCGCCGCCTGGGGGGTCAGATGAAAAGCCAGGATGCCGATAACCAAGGTGGCAAAGGTGCCCAGCTCCGCGAAAATAGCGATGATCATGGAACTCCAGGGCTTTGCCAGCAGATAGCTGATTTCACTGCGGGCGCCGATCCCCATAAAGACCAGGCAGGCAATCAGTCCGTTTGAAAATGTCAGGTTGTAGATCGGCTGCAGGAAGTTTACCTGCATAATATCCACAAGCTCCACCGCGTCAGATACCAGCGGGTCCACGAACATATTTCCGATTACGCCGGAGCTGAGAAACAGCACACCGGCATTCACGGACATCATGGCGATGCCCATAGGGACCATAATCAGCGGTTCCAGTGTACCCTTGAAACCGAAGTAGGCCAGAAGAAACCCCAAAATGATCAGGAGTACTCTTGCAATGGCAACCGCGGGTTCCATGGCGAAAAAGGAGCTGATGCCAGGAAACAATTGCGTGAAAAGCTCTGTCATGATGCATCTTCCTCCTCTGAGGATGAGGATAGCTTATTAATGAATACGATGATCGCCACTACCGCCAAGGAAATGACAGCCGTGGCCAGATAGGCAAGCAGAGCATAAGTAAAAACGCCCATACGCCCTCCTTCCGATAGGTTGGATCAATGGTTTAGGTAATAGTCGTGCAGTTTTTCCATAAAGTCCAGGTAGGTCCCGGTCTCCGCCGGCAGAAGCGGCGGCTTTTTGGCCTGCAGCATCTCTTCCAGCCAGCTGTTAAACAGCAGGAAGTCACTGGGATCTGCCGTTCCGGCGCTGAAAACCAGCAGCGTGTGCAGATTTGTGTCCTCCCACTCCACAGGCTCCTCAAACTGAAATACCCCGCAGTAAGACCATTCGCCGTAGGAGTACCGGGTTTTGATGAAGCCGATACCGTTTTCAGAAACAGTGACACAGGGATGGGGTGTTTCCAGAAGGTCGCAGTAAATGCCGACATCCACATAGCCCGCTTCTCTCAGACGCTTCTGCACAAGTATGACCGCATCTTCCCTGGTGGCCGCACAGCAATCGGGGAAAAACAACTCCGGTGAAAAAATCCTTTTCAGGCGCTGCCACATTTCACACTTTCCGTGATACCAGCCGTTGACTCTGACGGAATCCTTGGCCGACAAGCTGAAGGAATAGGGAAGGACTGTTCCTCGGAATCCGTCAAACATTTCCCTGGGCGCATCTGTCAGCAAAAGATCATAGTCGCTTTCAACCACTGTGTCGGCCTGATAGCTTTCCAGGGCGACAACGGAATTGGCAAGCCCTTCACAGTTGTTCAGGTGCCGCTGCGCGACGGCCAACGCAATATCCCGGGGATATTTGCAGGAAAGGACCGCCACGCTGCACCCGGTCTTTTTTTCCTTTCCAATATTCGGAATGTCCGATAGGAACACCAAAATCAGCCGTTCGTATTCGCTGTGATGAAGCGGACAGTGGTAGATCTTTTCCAGATAGTTGCCAACGTAAATGGCAAATTCCCGCGCAATCACAGAGTGCCGGTTCATCCCCCAGACAATCTCACCGCTGTCCAGCGTCATGTGCGTCCGCAGGCGCGCCTCCAGGGCCAGCAAATACAGGGCCAGCCGTTCCCGCAGGTTCTTATTATAGGCAAACTCTGTGACGCCGTACCGTGTCAGAAGGCACATCAGCACCTTGCTGGAATTGCTGGCGGTCCGGTAGTAGTTTTCCTTGACGGATACATCCTCAAAGCGCAAGAACGTGCGGTAGCCCAGAAGCAGATTTCCTAAATAGAGGAGGTCCGTTTCTGCCAACTGGACGTCACAGGACTCCTCCAGCTGATGGGATATTTCTAAAATGGCCTGATAGGACCGGGTCAGCTGGGTCTCATAGGTTTCTTTGGGAGAAAAGGCTATTTTGTTGCGTCTGCCGCGGCAGTTGATGGCCAGCTGAATCGCCGGGACCATATTCTTCACATGGGCCTCAAACACGTAGTAGGGCTTTCCCTTTTTGAATATCAGGAAATCCCGGACGATTCGGTCGATCTGGCTTTGTTTTTCCTTGGAAGAAATGGCAAACATATCCCGGAACGGCTCGTAGACACAGGGCTCGATTTTGCGGGCGATCTCCTGGCAGTATTCTGTAAGCATACAGGAGCGGATATATTGCTCTTTTCCCACAATTCGGATGCCGTAGCTGGGAATATTCTCAATCTTCAGCTCATATTCCGCCAAGTAGCAGCGGATCTCTCTCAGTTCCGCGCTGATAATGGTTTGAGAGACAAACAGCTCATCCGCCAAATCCGCGCTTTTTATGTAATCCTCCGTGGTCAACAGCCGCTGCAGAATGTAGTGGAACCGCTGCTCTTTTACGGAATAGGCATGTGTTTGAAACAGCTTTTTCCCGCTGTCACGCCAACGGCTGACACTGACATGGTCCATATAATAACCAAGACCAGGCCTCTTTTGAATATGGATACCCATTTGCGCCGCGGGTAAAGACAGCCTTTCGATGTCTTTGCGTACCGTTTTGGCAGACACTTGCAGGTTTCCGGCAATTTCTCCGCTGGAAATATATCTGCCTGCATCTGCTATCTGATTGAGGATCAGATAGCGCCGTTTTGTGATCGTATCCATAGTAGTCCTTTCTTTGATCCGGGGAGCCACCAAATATATATGCCTTTGGTGGCTCCAGTTCGCCGTCAACGCAAGGACTTTGGCAACCGGCTCACCAGAACAGGCCGTAGAAACCAGTCATTGCAATCGCGGCAGCGCCAATGACTGCCAGAACAGCGGTGATAAGCAGGTCGCGGAACAGCTTGTTCTTATCGGTCTCCTCATTGGCACTGGCCATCGCAATACCACCCATGGTAGACAGCGGAGAAATGGGAACGATATTGGCACCGATGCAGATACCGGAGACCAGGGCGCCCACGGAGACCGTTCCGCCGAAGGAGGCCGCAATTTCCGGAGCGGTGGGAATCAGAGTGGGCATGACCACGCCGGTCGCGGAGGACACGGCACTCATAGCGCCGCCGGTCAACGTCATGATGGCTGTGGCGGTAGACGGAGTCATAATAGAAGCAAGCCATGCGGAAGCCGCGTCGATTCCGCCTGCGGCCTTGATGACATTGACCAGCATGGACACACCTGCCAGCAGCATAATGGTGCTCCAGGAGATCTTTTTGATAGCCTCATTGGCATCGCCGCAGCCCAGCAGAATCAGCACAGCGCCAATGGTAAAGCCGGTCAGAGGTACGTTGGTCTTCAAAATTGCCGTGCAGATCACCAGAACCAGCAGGGCCACCAGGGTGATTTTCTGCTTGCTGTCAAAAGTGATTTTTTCATGAACTTCATTGAGCCCGTTGGAGCTCAGCTTCAGCCCGCCGCCAACCAGGAATGTGACGGTAAAGCAAGCAAATGCCGTGATCATGAGGTGGATCCACAAGGGGAGAATCCGGCCCTCCATCCCGATCTGCTCCATGAGGCCCAGTGCAATAACGCCGTTCGCCGCGATTTTGGTCATTGCACCGCCCTGCACGCCGAAAATAACCGCGTTTGCCGTAATGTAATCGGGAATATTTTCCCGCTTGCCGACCTTCATCGCAATGGGGCAGATCAAAGAGCCGCCGATGATGCCGCCGACGCAGCAGGAGACCGCTGCGGAAAAGCCCCAGAACAAGAAGGGAATCAGCTTTACACGAGAGCCGGCCAGATCAGAAATGTACAGGGCAATTTTGTCCAGTGTGCCATTGGAGGTCGCGATGCCGAACAGGAACATAATGCCCAGCAGCGTGAACACCAGAGAGGTCGGAAAACCAGAGATCACTTCCTTGTCCTTCATGCCGACAAGATAAACGCCGACGATGAAGGCCAGCGGGATTGCCAGAATACCTGCATTGATCTTTTTTACAAAGGCCAAAACGATACAGATTAGTAGCGCAATCAATGATATAGCTGCCATATAAAGTTCTCCCCCTTATTTAATATTATACTAGAAGCCGGTTTCCGTGGAAACATCCAGATTTTTCTTTTTTGGACGTCTTGAAAGCCTTTCCCGCGGATGATTTCACTGGCCGAAAAATTCCGCATTGTTGGCGCCGAGCTCAGGCGCGGGGATGTGCGGATCGATCTGATATTCCCGGCTCTTAATGGGGCATCCGGGGGCTTTGATTTCGCCTACGCCGGGATAGTTGATGGAAACGATCATATTTCTGGCCTTGACCTGCTCGTCTTCCATAACATGGGAAATGTTGTTCACAGGGCCGCAAGGGATACCAGCCGCCTCAAAGATAGCCAGCCATTCCTTGGTCGTATGCACGCTCAGGGCCTCTACCATGATCTCCCGCAGCGCGTCGTGATTTTCATTTCGCTTGTTGTTGCTGTCGAAGCGCTGGTCTTCCTTCATCTCAGGCAGGCCCATGGCGTCACACAGGGACAGCCAGTTTTTGGTGTTTCCGGCGCAGATGATGATATTGCCGTCCGCGGTGGGGAACATCTCAAAGGGAGTAATGGAGGCGTGACGGTTGCCGATGGGCCCCGGGACCTTGCCGGTGCCGATATAGCGAATCATGCAGTTTTCCAGCAGCGCCACCTGGCAATCCATCATGGCGAAGTCCAGCCGGTCTCCCTTGCCGGTTTTCTCTCTGGCATACAGGTCTGCCAGAATGCCGATGGCGGCATACAGGCCGGCCGCCAGATCGCCGATGGAAACGCCCACCCGGGTAGGCTCGCCGCCGGGCTGCCCGGTGATGCTCATGATACCGCCGTAGCCCTGCACCACCATGTCGTAGGCGGCTTTGGTACGGTAGGGGCCGGTCTGGCCAAAGCCGGTCAGAGAGGCGAAGATCAGTTCCGGGTTGATCTCCTTCACCCATTCTTCCGTGATGCCCAGTCGGTCCAGCACGCCGGGACGGAAGTTGTCAATCATTACGTCCGCATCCTCCAGGAGCTTTGCCAGCTTGGCCTTGTCTCCCGGGTCCTTCAGATTCAGCGTGACGGACTTTTTGCCCCGGTTGATGCTGATGAAATAGCCGCTTTTGCCGTTGATAAAGGGGCCATACGTGCGGGCGTCATCTCCCTTGTTGGGCTCCTCCACCTTGATGACCTCAGCGCCGAGATCCGACAGAATCATCGTGCAGAAGGGGGCGGCCAGATTGCGGGAAAGGTCAATGACCTTGATGCCGGTCAGCATATTCTTCATCTCTTCCATAATCCACGAATCCTTTCTTTTATTTGATGGTATCGATTCATCCGCCGGTCACAGAGGAATGTTGCTGTGTTTCTTGGGATAGCGGAATTCGTCCTTGCCCTCCAAGGCCCGGAATTCCCGAATCACACGGGCACGCGTGTCCTTGGGCTCGATGACGTCATCCACATAGCCAAAAGAGGCAGCGTAATAGGGATTTGAATAGGCGTCTTCATATTCCTTGATTTTCTGGGCGCGCATGGCAGCAGGGTCTTCCGCCTCGGCAATTTCCTTTTTGAACACGAAGTTCACCGCCCCCGGGGCGCCCATGACGGCAATTTCAGCAGTGGGCCACGCCAGGACCACATCGCCGCCGGCCTCTTTGTTGCACATGGCGTTGTAAGATCCGCCGTAGGATTTGCGCATAATAACGGTCACCTTGGGCACGGTAGCTTCGCTGTACGCATACAGCAGCTTGGCACCGTGGCGGATGATGCCCTTGTATTCCTGGTCGGTTCCGGGCAGGAAGCCGGGGACATCCACCAGTGTCAGCAGAGGGATGTTGTAGCAGTCGCAGGTGCGGATAAAGCGGGAGCTTTTATCGGAGGCATCCACATCCAGGCAGCCGCCCATGGACATCGGCTGGTTGGCCACCACGCCAACGCTTCTGCCGTCCAAGCGGATAAATCCCACCACAATGTTGTCTGCGAAATAGGGCTGCACCTCCAGGAACTCCCCGTTATCCGCCAGGGAGGTGATGACCTCCTTAACATCGTAGGGCAGCCGGTTGCTTTCCGGCACGATGGTGTTCAGTGCCTCATCGATCCGGTCAGGGCTGTCAGTGCTCTTCACCGCGGGGGCCTGCTCCCGGTAGTTCTGGGGCAGATACTGAAGCAGCTCTCTTACCCGGGCAAAGCAAGAGGCCTCATCGTGGTCAATGAAGTGCGCAACACCGCTGGTAGTATTATGAGTCATGGCTCCGCCCAGGGTCTCCTTGTCCACCTTTTCGCCGGTAGCCTGCTCCACGGCTACGGGGCCGGTCAAGTACATTTCGCTGATTTTATCCACCGTCAGAATGAAATCTGTCAGGGCAGGGGAATAACAGGCACCGCCGGCGCAGGGACCGAGGATCACGGAAATCTGCGGGATCGTGCCGGAGGCCCAGGCATTGCGGGTGAAGATTTTGCCATAGCCGGAGGCGGTGTTGACGCCCTCGTGGAGCCGTCCGCCGCCAGAGTCAATCAGCCCTACCAAGGGGCAGCCGGTTTTCATGGCCAGCTCCTGGACAGCGATGATCTTGGCTGCGTGCATCTCACCTACGGCACCGCCCAATACGGTGAAGTCCTGGGAATACACATAGACAGTGCGGCCGTTGATGAGGCCATGGCCTGCCACGACGCCCTCGCCCGGCGTTTCTTTTTTGTCCATACCCAGCACATGGCAGCGGTGCTTTACAAATGTTCCGATCTCAACGAAGGTGCCAGGGTCCAGCAAGGCGTCAATACGTTCCCGGGCAGTCAGCTTTCCCCGCTGATGCTGCTTTTCAAGGGCTTTTTCACCGCCGCCCAGCAGGATCTTTTCTCTCCTCGCATGCAGTTCTTCAATCTTGTTCATTGGCCCACATCCTTTCATATTCATATCAAGTTAGAGGAAACGGGAAAATTCTTTGTTTTTTGGCACGTTTGTCCCTGCGGCCTTCCCTAATTTCATTGTAAAGAATCCGTTTAAAATGTGAATAATCGAAACTTTCCATCATTTGTCCCATATCGAAGCGCATATCTTCCAAATTTTTTGACTAATTTCCCATATATTCGGACTTTTTCTGCCGGCGCAAAACGAAAAGCTCCACAATATATGGAACTTTTAACGGAGCATAGACCGCGGCTCTGCCGCACAGCGCCGTCCATCTGTCCGGGAGCAAAAGAGCACGTCTTTCTTCGTTTAAAACCAGGTTTTTACACGGTAAAACATTCAGGCTTGCGGACAGCACGATCAAAAGCCGGAAAGGACAGGAAATCCCGTCCTTTCCGGCTTTTGGCACATCTTTCTTCATATGTGGATGGCTGCTCAGGGCCTTCTATGGAACGATTTGGGGGAATAGCTCACTCGTAGTCGCAGGGCATGGCTTCCTTCAAAACGACGGTGGACTTTTTCACGCCGGTAAGGGCAGGCATGGTCAGGTCCTCCATCTCCTGGCTGACAGGTCCGTCGTAGCCTTCCATGCTCAGGACAGACAGGAACTCCTTCCACCAGCGGACATCGTGGCCGTGGCCCAGGGCCACGTAGTTCCAGGTGCGCTTGGCAAAGGCGTCAATGGTCTTGGTGTCCAGCACGCCGTCAGGCCCCAGGTAATTCCGCTCCATGCGGACATCCTTGGCGTGGACATGGTAGATGCGGTCCTTGCCCAGCTTGTGGATGGCCGCGATGGGGTCGCCGCCCATCCACATCAGATGAGAGGGGTCCAGATTCATGCCGATCATGGGGTCCACGGCATCCCGCAGCCGGATCAGGGTTTCGGGGTTATAGACCATCTGACAGCCGTGGTTCTCCAGAGCGATGGTCTCGATGCCATGGGCCTTGGCCAGCTTCACGGTCTCTTTCCAATAGGGAATTAGGACTTCCTCCCACTGCCAGTTCAGGATCTTCGTGGTGATGGGGGGCCAGCTGGTGACGATCCAGTTGGGGGTACTGTCCGTGGGGGAGCCGCCGGGGCAGCCGGACATCATGACGATGTGCTTCACGCCCAGCAGGCCCGCCAGCCGGAAGGTCTTTTCCACCACCTCCTGGTGCCGCCGGCCCTCCTCGTTAGGGGCCAGCTGGTTGCCGGAGCAGTTCAGGGCCTCCAGCTCCAGGCCCCGGGCATGGATGGCATCCATGAACTTTTTCCGCGCATCGGCGCTTTCCAGCATTTTGTCCAGGTCGATATGGGGCGCCTTGGACCAGTTGCCGCAGGCGATCTCCACAGATTCATAGCCCAGGGCGGCCAGGGTGTCCAGCATCTCTTCAAAGGGCATATAGCCCAGACCGTCGGTATTGAAGCAAAGTCTCATATCCGTTTCCTCCGCTCAGTTCTTGTAGAAATCAGGGATCTCGGGCATGTGGATATCCACGGGGTGCTGCTCGTCCCGGGCCTTGGAGGCCGCGGCGGCGGTGATCTGGCCCAGGTAGCCGTCCCAGGCGTTGGGGCCGTCCACCCGGCCCGCCTTGGTGGCATTGATCCACTGCTGGAATTCAATGTTATACGCCTCGGGGAAGCGCTCGGACCAGTCGTGGCAGATGGGGGTGACCCGGGCGTCGCCGGTGCGGATCATGGCGTTGGCGGGCTCAGGCAGGTTCAGCGTGCCCTCCTCGCAGACCACCTCGCATTTGATGTCATAGCCGTAATGGGAGAAAATGAAGGACTCCACGTCGATGCGGATGCCGGACTCGGTGGTCAGATACATGATCTGGGGGTCCTTCAGGCCCTCGCAGGCGTTTTTGGAGGTGCGGGGGAACACCACCTCGGCCCGGGTATAGTTCTCGCCGATGAGCCAGCGGAGGACGTCGATCTCGTGGATCATGGAGTTCTCCACGGGCATGTTGGTGGTGAAGCCCACACCGCCGTCGTCGTAGTTGCGGTGGGCGCAGTGGAGCATCAGGGGGCTGCCGTATTTACCGCTGTCGATGAGCTTTTTCAGCTGCTGGTAGCCGGGGTCGAAGCGGCGCATGAAGCCCACCTGGACCAGGTGCTTGCCGGCGGCCATCTCCGCGTCCACGATGCGCTTGCAGGCCTCGGGAGTGGGGGCCAGGGGCTTTTCGCAGAAAACGGGCTTGCCCGCCGCGATGGCGGCCATGACATACTGCTCGTGCCAGGGGTCGCCGGTGGTGACGATGACCGCCTCCACCTGGGGGTCGTTGATCATGGCCTCGCCGGTCTCAAAGGCCTTCAGACCGTATTTTTCCGCCACCGGCTGGCAGAACTCCAGCTTTGCGTCGGCGCAGGCGATGACCCGGCCGCCCTGGAGCTGGTTGTTGATGCGCTCGATATGGGTGCGGCCGATGGCGCCGGTGCCCACGATGCCGATTTTCAGTTCAGACATAAGTATGCTCTCCTTTTTCAAATACGCGTTCTTTTGGGCGGAAGGAGTCCCTCCGGCGCGGCGCAGATCCCGCGCCGGAGAGCTTCCTCCCTAAGAGAAAAGAGGTAGGTATGGATCGGTTCTGTTGTCCTGTGGAATTCACTGGTAATCCGCCACATTCTCGGCGGTGATGGACTGGAAGGGAACAATGATGCGGCTGTCCACAGATTCGCCGGCCACCATTTTCTGGACCGCCGCATACACGGCCTCCGCCTGGCCGGGGGCGTCCTGGAGGACGGTCTGGGCCATGTAGCCCTCCGCCACGGCCTTGACGGCGTCATCCGTGCCGTCCACGCCGGAGATCAGCACCTCACCGGCGCTGGTCAGCACGCCCGCGCCCCGCAGGGATTCCATGCAGCCCAGGGCCATCTGGTCGTTGGCGCAGACGATGGCGTCAAAGCTCACCGTGCCGCTGCCGGTGCCGTAGGTCTGAATCCAGGCGTCGCAGATGCGCATGGCCTCGTCCTTCACATAGTCGCCGTCCTGGTCGGCCAGAATGGTGATGTCGGATCGGCCGGCGTCAGCCAGCGCGGCCTGGAAGCCCTCCCGGCGGGCGGCGGCGTTCTGCAGGCCGGCGGTACCGGCGCAGTAGAGGATATTGGCGTTTTCCCTCAGGTTGGCGGCCATGTACTCGCCCTGCATATAGCCGGCCTCAAAGTCCTCGGAGCCGATGTAGGTGAAGTCACCGGAGGCGGCGGTGATGCCCAGGCAGATGACCGGGGTGCCCTTGGCGTTGGCGGCGGTAATGGCGGGGACGATGGCCTCGGAGTCAGCAGGGATCAGGATCAGGACATCCACGCCCTTGGACAGGAAGGCGTTGGCCTGGTCGATCTGCTTTTGGTTGTCATTGTTGCCGTCGGTGAAGGAGACACTGAACTCCGTGCCCTCCAGCACAGCGGTCAGTGCGGTCTCACGGGACATGCAGAACACATCCGTGTCCGCCAGGTTGACGAAGCCGATCTGGTAGCCATCGGAGCTGCCGGATCCGCCGCTGCCGCTGCTGCCGCAGCCGGC